>Ga0307935_1000131_pt1 | contig 35689 bp, 50 predicted proteins | sample OrgLakmetageno92_FD_201827 | JGI IMG/M metagenome (GOLD analysis project Ga0307935, IMG submission 201827) | Saline water microbial communities from Organic Lake, Antarctica - #92 | ecosystem: Environmental > Aquatic > Non-marine Saline and Alkaline > Saline | place: Antarctica: Organic Lake...
GCCGCTACCAATACCGCGCACGCCTAGAAAGTCGCTTATGTGAAAATAGGCGTCGGGATAAGGTAGCGCGGCGGCGGCGGCGGTTCGGTAAAGGTTTCGCAGAATAAGAATCATTGCCGTGTTAATCTGTCGCTTGTAGACCTTGCCATATCGACCGCATGTCGGGCAATCGCCATCTGCGCCGCCCATAATGTGGCGAAGGTAATCGCTTTGCGCGCGCTTTTGCCTAGTTGGTATTTGCGGCGGCTGCCAGTTTAATAAATCGTTCATGGTGCGCCCGTCACTTTCAAAAGCTTGATTGCATCAACGTTCATTACTTCGCCGCCTGCACGCCGCGCGCAAAAGAACTTAACGTAGGGTTTGTCGGTAAAGGGGTCGCGAAGAACTGCCGTTTTTATGTTTTTAACGACGTGATACCCCGCGCGAAAGTCGCCTATCGCCACGCAAGGGCTGTCGCTGCCAATATCTCCCATTTGTTCCCACTCATAAACGGGCAAGCCTAGAATCGTTTCGGGCGCGCCTACTGCAAGACTTGACTGCCAGATGTAGCAATTCGTTGCAGGGTCTACAATACTCCTGGATTTCTCTAAGGTTTTTCGGTTCATTAAGACTACGGCGCTTTTGGTGTATTCCTCTTTAAGAGAATAAAAAGTTTCTTTTATCGCCTCGCAATCTAAATTTTTCGCTACGCCCGTTTCTAGTTCGGCCGACACAATGCCGCGCGGCTGGTTTATTCCGTTTCCATGGAAAAAGGCTTCGTCTTCACTTTTGAAAAATATAGGCGCTACACGCTTGGCAAGCCATTCGGAAATATTGGCCATAGCACCCGAATCTATTTGCAGTTGCGTCGTTTTTGGCACTGCGTAATGCTGATAAGCATGAATTGCGCTTGCATCATAGCCGCCCGACCAGCCGTTCGGTGTAGACTCTATTTGCAAAGCCCCGCTTGCTATTCCTGTGATGGATGAAACGGCCTCAATCGTCGACATGCCGCTGACAATAGAATCGACCTTTGCATCAAAAGCTTCGCCGGCAAAGTACCCGCCTTGCGGCGCTTTTTCTAATCCGCTGCCTTCGCCGCCGCGTCCACGTAGATAGCGCGCAAACGCCGCGTTTTGTTCCTCTGCATTATTCATCTAAAGCTCCTCTTATATCGTCGAGTCGCGTCGCATGCCCGACATAGTTTTCGCGCCGAAGAACATCGGCCGCCATTTCTAAATGGTGCGCCGCGCCCCCTGGCATAGCTTCGGCGTATTCAATCCCCCTGCTTCTGATTTCCTTTAATAGGTCGTCGTCGTCGACTTCTTCGAACAAGTCCGAAAGTGAAATGTAAACGCTTGGCATGATTGCTACCTTTCTAACATGTGCTGTCTTAACTTCGTGTAATTTATCGAAACAATGCCGTTTTTAACCAGCCCCCGAAGCGCATCAAAATCGAAGTATGTCGCGTCGTCGGTTGATATTAGGTCGGCGACCATGCAAAGCTTGTCTTCGCGGTCTATCGCCGCTTGATGTGACTTTGCGTCGCGCCAGTTCTTGAACGCCTTTTCGTCGCTGGTAACGAAGAGCCTTTGTTCGCCCTCTATGATTCTTTGCATGGTTAAGACCTCCAACCGCTAGCCGCTAGTTCGGCGTCTTTTTGATACGCTCGGCGCTCTGCCTCGGCGGGGTGTAGGTCGCCACGGTCAAAATCGACTATATGCGTGACGCCATTATGCTCGATAAACGCAACGTCGTTATTCGTTGCAGGGTTTGTCGGCGCTGGCCGCGTTTGCTTCAAGTGAATTATGTCGCGCTCGACGCCGTTGTATTCTGAAACACGAAAGCGCTTGCCCTTTGCCGTCGTGACGGTCTTTGCGGTGCGTGCTTCGTATGTGGTGTTAATTTTGAAAGTGTTCATTTTGTTCGGCCTTTGTGTTATTGCTTACCTACGTTTTAACACGTGTTTGCAATATGGTCAAGCGGCAAAGTGTTTTTTTATTCTTCGACGATATTGCCGTCTTCGTCGCGGCTAATTCCGGCCGCTTCCATATCTAAGCGGTTTTGCTCTGCGCGCTCTTTTGCCCATGCTGGCGGTTCGCCCATTTCGAAGGTTACGGTTATTTCTTTTTTGGTGTCGCCTAGAAGTTCTAGTTTGTCTTTGTTGCTCCAGCGCTGCGAATCGCGGTTTTCTAATATGTATTTTTGCGCCTGAAAGTGTCGGTCTTCGATAGCGCTTTCGAACATGGCGTTTTCGACCTGCATTAAACGCAGCCGCTTACCTTGTTTGTAGGTGTCGGCAAACTCCCGATTAAACACTTCGGTTTTCACTTTGGCGCTTTTGAATTTCGGGTCAATCAACGCCAAGTAATGCTTTAATTCTTCTTTGGAATACCCACGGCACGCCATTTGCATCACAAGCGCATGCTCTTGTGGCGTGAATTCTTGTCGCTTTCGCCCCGAACCAGGGCGCGCGCCGCCGCGTGTAGACGGCTTGCTTGTTGCTGTTTTTTTCGTTGTCATGGCGCTATTATATCAGACTTTCGTTAATTGCCAAATTCGATAAGGAAAAAGCGCGAATCCGAATAGGAATAAAAGCGCTATCACGATAGGCACTACGGCGTTTTCTTGGCTGCTTTCTTTGCCTTACACACCCTCCCGATACGTTTTGATTGCTGCTTTTTGCGCCTGTCTTCGTTATTCAACCTTTCTGCGATTGCTTCGCCCAAGATTTCAGCGATTTTAGGGACGATTGCATTTCCAAGCCCTTTAAGTCTGTCCACTCTGTAGGGTATCCCATTAGCCACTCGACCCACTGGGGGTTCAACTGCCCACTCTCTGTTGAGCGAACACTGTCGCAAAGACTGTTTGATGGCTTTCTCCCTTTTTCCGCTAGTTTCTCTGGTGTTCTCGCGCCCTTCCATTCGTTCGCTCTGGGTGTCGGCCAATACTTCGCCGCCGCTGGTAAGCCGTTGCGCGGGTCGTTCGCAAAGTTCCCGCGTTTCTGCGCATCGTTCGCTCTGGGTGTCGGTAGCCGTAATCCAGATGCGCTCGCGCAAGTGGTGCGCACCAACGTCTGCCGCTGAAATGCAATCCCATTCTGTGTTATACCCGATTTCGGCCAACTCTCCACATACAGTTCCCATCCCTCGACTAAGCAACGCTGCCACGTTCTCCAGCAACGCAACTCGCGGTCGTACCAGGCGAAGGGTTCGCACCACCTGCCCGAACAATCCTGAACGTGTTGTGGCCTCGCTGGTGGCTCTGTCGTATTGTATCCCTGCGCCTTTTCCCGCGAAGCTAATATCTTGGCAAGGGAACCCTCCCGTAACGATGTCAACGCCTTCTCGAAGTAGTCGTTCAGCTTCACTATATCCGGCCAGCAAGGGGTGTTCGGTTTCTTTTCCTTCATTAGCGCTTGGCTGTATGGTTCTATGTCGCACATACCCTCCGTCTTATATTTTCCTGTTGATTCAAGGCCAAGCGAAAAGCCGCCGATGCCGGTGAATAAGTCTAGGTGCTTAAGCATTTTAAATCATTCTCAATACTTTCTCTTAATGAGCTAGCCGCATCTTCTATGGCCGATTCGCTCAACAACTCATCCTTCATCCACTCGATAGCGGCTTGCCAGGCAAGCCATTCCAGATCAACGATCGCATTTACATACTCTCCACCCTCATTTCTTTCTAATATGGATGCATTTTCTTTAGCTGCCCACTCCTCAAAAGCCTTTCGCTGTGCGTGATTCATCACCCCTCGCTTTCCTGCTTCATGAGTTTATATTCCACGCCTTCAATCACTACCACTTTACCATCACATGATGCGATTAAAGGCTTCTTCTTCGGTGCAGTGATGACTAGCTCACCAAACGCCACCGTTCCCTTGCGCAATTCCCCACACTTAATTTGCATTTCTTCTTGTTCTGGAGTTCTCCATAAGCATATTCCAGCAAAAATTCTAAGACCGCCGCTTATCCATTCACCGGTTATAGACAGACCTGCTTCGATGCCAATACCTGCTTCGATGCCAGCACCTGCTTTGATGCCAGCGCCCGCTTCGATGCCAGAACCTGCTTCGATGCCAGCGCCTGCTTTGATGCCAGCACCTGCTTCGATGCCAGAACCTGCTTTGATGCCCCAGCCTGCTTTGATGCCAGCGCCTGCTTCGATGCCCCAGCCTGCTTCGATGCCCCAACCTGCTTCGATGCCAGCGCCTGCTTTGATGCCAGCACCTGCTTCGATGCCCCAGCCTGCTTTGATGCCAGCGCTGGCATCGATGCCCCAACCTGCTTCGATGCCAGCGCCTGCTTCGATGCCAGTACCTGCTTCGATGCCCCAGCCTGCTTTGATGCCAGTACCTGCGCGGAACAATATATGAAACTTGGCCTTGATCGACTTGAACCTCACACTCCCAAGATTCTCCTCTGCTTCGATTGCTCCATCAAAATCAGTTAAGTCTACTTCTCCTATATAGTTATTGTCAGCGTCTAGCTGATCTCTAGTAATAAGATGTACTTTCATTGTGTTACTCGCTTTCCTGTAGTGCTTGTTTAGCTAAATTTTCTACATATAATAGCGACCTTGCGATTGGCCATGCCCATATTGCTGCTATCAATGGAACGACAAACGCCGTCTTTTCGTTGACCTCTTTCAACTCTGCTAGCTGCTGGCGCAACGGGTCATAGGCGCTTATTTCGTGCTTAATTATTTCTTGATTCATGGTTCGACCTTTCTGTTTTAGTTCGCTCATAGTACCATTGTTAAAACGTATGTAAACACGTTTTTATGATATTTTTTCGCTTTTTCAATCTCGGCGGTTAGTTGAACAACCGTTAAAACGCCGCTTATAAGATTAACAAAACGACGATTGCGCCGCTCAAAACTCCGATTGCGTAGGCGTTCCACACATATTTTGCGCTGTACTTCATAACCTTAACCCTTTCTATTGTTGCAATGTGACGGCCGTCATTACTCCGACGCTCACAAGGATGATATAGGCGTATATCCCCCATGTAATTAGATTGTGACGTCGACCTATCTGCTTGATTCGATCAGAATGCCGCTTTTTTTCAATTTCTAGCTCGATTAGCACTCTGTCGGCTACCTCTTTGCCTCTGCTGTTAAAATCACTCATAAATACCCCTTTAAAATTGTTTTCTGTGTTTTCCGGTTAAATTAAAATGCTCGTAATCTTTCATATAATCCCATTCGGCGCTAGTGCGGTCGCATGCGTCTTTTTTCTGAATACCGATATAAAGCGCCCGTTCTAGCGGTGGCTTGCCGCCTCTTTCGATCAAGTCGACGACGTCGAAGGGTGTAGGCATTTCGTTCGATCGAGTGACAAAAACCTTAAAAGCACCCTCGACCTGCTGCCAGTTGTAATCGGCAAGCGTCATCTGAAAAAGAAGAACAAGCGATTTCAGTTGTTCGGGTTCTTTGCCGTAGACCCGTTGCGTTTCAAACAAAATCGCAATCATTTTCGTTAATTGGTTTCGGCTCGTCGCGCATTGCATGATTGTCGGCGGCTGATTCGAGCAATTCGGCGACGACGTGGCGGGTTCGGTCGTGTTTCGTTTGTTTTTGATTTGATCTATTGCCTTCGTCGTTGCCCCGCCTAGGCGCTCTGTCTTGTTCGGATGATAACCAGTTCGTAAGGAATCGTTCATAGTTCGACTTTCTGTTTTTTGGGTTTGCAACAAGCCATGCGGCGGCCTGTAAGATTTCGGTTTCGATAACGATTGCAGGATAGGCTTTTCGCCATAACGAAATTAAGTCGTCACCAATTCCGACAAAGCTTTTTTTATCTAAATCGAATTCGATCTTTAAAGGCTTTTCTTTGGATAAGGACGAACGTAGAGAGTTCTTATCTTTCTTTATAACTACTGTCTTTATGGCATCTTTTTGCATAGTATTCGCATTCGTGTCGCATTGCGTATCCTTTGCCTTTGGTATGCGTTTCGCATTACCGCTTTTATTCCAACGGGTTATTGCCGCCTTTGTGCCGGCTGCTTTGCGCCTTTTCTCCCTCTTTTCTTGTTCGTCGAGGATAGAATCGCACATTTTCGACCGCAAAAACCCGTCTTCGGTAGGGGTAAAGAGTTCGACGACCTCGGCCAATTCGCAAAGTAGCATAGCATTCGCATACGATTCGTATGCGCTACGCATTTCACCGTTACTTATCAATGACATGGCGGCTATGCGGCAAAGTGAAGCATTATTGTTCGGTAATGGCCGCCGCGACTTCATATAATAGTCGATTAAGCGTCGATAAACGGCATCTTGTTTCAGCGATAGATGCGTCGTATCGCGATCGTATAAAATCGGATAGAACGGATACCAATAGTTTTCTGACATGCTTTTCCCCTGTATTTTTCAGATTGAAAAGTCGGGATTACAAACGGCGTTGCATTCTTTGCCGCGTACTGATATTCTGTAATTCGACCTTTGAAGGCGGTTGCTTAATAGCGCCGCCTTCTTTCATTTCTAGCTTTTGGTTATTTTCTTGTTCGCTGACTTTATAAGACGCTCTGCTATGCTTTCATCCATAACCGAATATGCAAGAACCGCGCGTTCGATGATAGCGTTCTTCTTTCGCCCCTCTGCGTTTGATAAGTTGTCGACAAGTTCAATAGCTTGCTGTGATAAGTGGTAGGTTTTTGAGCGACCCATTTTTTGTATTCCCTTCATGTGTGTTTCATTGGTTTAACACGTTTTCCTATTGACGTCTAGCCCAAAAGCGTGTTATTCATAGGTCACGAAACGAAGAAAGGTCGATTATATGAACGAAGTTCACAAGATGATAGCAGGGCGCGACGCAAAAGACGTTATAGCGAAAGCCGCCGCTGCAATTCAAAAGGGCGATACTGTCGTTCATATTCGCGCGCCTGGCGTGTCGTGCAAAGTAACGCCCCGATCTATGGTAGACGGGCGCGGATAACTCGCCGACATTTGTGTCGGTAACATATAAGGTCGAAAATTATGAGTATTACAAAAGACGAAGTCGCCAAAAAACGGCGCGCAGAACTGAAAGACAATCTTAAAGTCATAGCCCCTAATAAAATACCGCGAAGGGCGACCTTCCCTATGGTTGTTTGCTACGCGATAGGCGGTTCGTTTGCTGGCGAACTTTCATTATGCGAGCATAGCCGTGAAACTTGGGGAGATGGCGGAGAATGGGTCACTATTGGCGAAATAGAAGTGACGTTAGACATTCCGCTAGTCGATGAAAAAGGCATCAGAAGCAAAGCCGTCGAAATTCTCGAAGAAAAGAAGAAGAAAATTCAGGCCGAAGCGCAGCGCGATGTTTGGGATATTGAAGAAAAAATACAAGCGCTTCTTTCGATAGAACACAAGCCCAAAGGTGGCGAAAATGAGTAGCGACAACGTAACGGATTTGCGCGTCACGCAGCACAATATCGCCGATCGTGACGTCGCGGCGGCACATGAAGACCTAGACAAGCTTAATGTCGCCTATATAGAAGGCGTTCGCCATTTTGCAAAATTGCTTATTGATAGCCGCGCGTTTAACGCAATCGCGAATAAGCATATTCAAGCGCAAAGCGAAAGCTACATTAACATTTATCTAGCAACCTGCGACCGCATGAAAGGAAAATAGCTATGTATCGTCACTATGAAACACGGAAAGAACGCAAGGCGCGTCGATTGAGCAATTTTCTTTGGCTTGCTGCGCACTTAGCGCTTATAATCGCGGCGGGGCTGGCGATGTATTCAACATATTACGCAGTCTAAAAAATCAACAAAAAAGGTCGAAAATCATGAATAAGGAATTACGAATTACAATTAAAAACGATAAGCACTGGCACGAACTGCGTCGCCAGAATGTCGGGGCTTCTGACGTTGCTTGCTTATTCGGTGCGTCGACGTTTATGTCGAAGTTTGAATTATGGCATCAAAAGCGCGGTAATGATATGGGGTTCGCTGATAATGAACGCATGCTATTAGGCCGCGAATTAGAAGCCGGCATCGCTTCGGCTGCGTGCAAAAAATACGAATGGAAGTTCATATCATGCGCGGGGCAATACTACTTGCACCCGACCGTCGACGGTATGGGTTGCACGCCCGACGGCATGATAATCGAAAGCGAAGGCGAAGGGCATGTAGGGGCTATTGAAATAAAGAACGTCGATTATATCCAGTATCGCGACAAATGGAAGGACGACGAACCACCGTTAAACTACATATTGCAGTTACAGCACCAGCTTGCAGTTACGGGCTTGTCTTATGGCTATATCGTGGCCTTGATTGGTGGCAGTGAATTGAAAGCCTATCGCTACGAACGAAACGAAGAAGCTATCGCTAAAATAATATCGGCAATCAATGAATTTTGGCAGTCGGTGGCCGAAGAAAAAGAACCCTTGATCGAATCGGCTGGCGACCTTGAAGTCGTTAAGTCGATCATGAAGCACGAAGGCGAAGAACAAGACCTTAGCGCAGACAATGAACTGCCCGACCTTTGTGCTAGATTTCTTGCAGCGAAAGCCGAACGATTAGTCGCCGAAAAGAAAGAAAAAGCGCTTCAAGCCGAAGTCATTAAAAAGGTAGGTTCCTACACCTTTACACTTGCAGCGGGCTTTAATATCAGCTATAAAAAAGTGATTTCAGAACGCAAGGCGCAGCCAGCAAAAACAACGGTTTCGAACCGATTAACAGTAAAGGAAGTATAAGCTATGAACCAGCAAGTCACAAAAAAAGAACAAGTTAATTCTGTTCGCAACCTACTCGAACAAATGCGGCCGCAAATGAATGCGGCGCTTCCTAAACACCTGACAAGCGAACGCCTTGCGCGGGTCGCTATGACAACGATTCAAAACACGCCGAAGCTTTTAGACTGCGACCGTAGTTCGCTCATTAGCGCGATTATGTCATGCGCGCAGTTAGGTCTTGAACCTGACGGTTTACTAGGCCAGGCATACCTAATACCGTTCAAAAATAAGGTGCAATTCATTCCAGGCTATAAAGGGCTTATCGACCTAGCGCGGCGCTCTGGCGACGTTTCGTCTATATTGGCGAAAGAAGTGTACGAAAACGACGAATTCAGCGTCGACTATAGTCAAGAACCACCGTTCGTGCATAAGCCTTGTCTAAAGGGTGAACGCGGCGAAGCAATTTTGTTCTGGTGCTTGGCGAAATTCAAAGACGGCGGCTATCATTGGGATTATATGACGGTAGAAGAAATAAACGCCGTTCGCGACGGGTCGTCGGGCTATCAGTCTGCGAAGCGCTTTGCAAAAGGCGGGGTTATAAATTCGCCGTGGGTTTCTCATTATAACGAAATGGCAAAGAAAACAGTCGTTCGCCGAATCTGCAAGATGCTTCCTATGTCGGTCGCGCGCGCAGCAATGATCGAAGACGCTGTCGACGCTGGCAAGCGTGTCGATCGAACCGAAACGGGCGATTTTATTGTCGTAGACCATGAACCAACACCGGCACAAGACGACGACGGCGGCAATCAGACCGCCGCGTCGTCTAAATTAGAAGCCTTTGTCGACAACGAAACGGGCGAAGTCATCGAAGGCAACGTAGACGAAGAACGCCGTCAAGTTGAATCTGGCGTTGCGTTCGACCCCGAAGACGCAGTCGACGCAAAGGTCGCGTCATGACTACGGTAGGTAACGTCGCCGGCGATATTCTTCTTTCTTATATTCAGCGCGTAGAACGGCTAGAAGAAGAAAAATCGAATATAGCGATCGACGTGCGCGAAGTGTATTCCGAAGCAAAGGGTAACGGCTTCGACACAAAAACCATGCGCCAGGTTGTTAAGCTTCGCAAAATGAGTCACGAAGAACGCGACGAACAAGACTATTTGCTCGATACCTATAAACGGGCGTTAAGCATGTCGCCGGTATTAGATGACGAATAAGGGTAGCATGTCGGCCGAAGAATTTCGGCGCTACCTTGCTGAAAATCAAGGCAAGGCAAAAGTGCCGAAATATCGGAATCAAAAAATAGAAACCGAAGACGGCGTCTTTGATTCAAAAAAAGAGTTTCGGCGGTGGTGCGAATTAAAGCTTATGGCGAAAGCGGGGCGCATCACCGACCTAGACCGACAAGTAAACTTCACTTTTGAAGTAAACGGCGCGACGCTGCGCTATGCTGGTTCGGGTCGCTCTGTAACCTTTCGCCCCGACTTCGTCTACAAAGAAGCGGGTTCGATGATTGTCGAAGACGTCAAAAGCGAAGCAACGATCACCCGCGTTTATTTGATTAAAAAAGCCCTTATGAAAGCATGTTACGGAATAGAAGTCGAAGAAGTCTAAGCCGAATATGCTAGTTCTGACGGATGCCCGAAACGCATTACATCTCTGCAATGAGAAACCATAGCGCCGTAGCGCTCTAAGAAGCGATAGCCTGGCGCGGTTTCGCTTGTGTGTCCGATATACATCTCGGTTCCATGAAAATAGAACGGCATATCAGCGTATGCGCCTAGAATCGTGCAGTTCCCGAACCCGACTAGAAACGAAAGAATTTCGTCGGCGCTGTCTACTTCGTGCTGATTATCGCTAGAATTGAAAGGCGACTTAGAACCCACGATTCGAACGCCTCGACGCTCCGAACGCTGTATCGAACCGGCCGGCGAATAAATGCCCGTTGCGGCGGCGGCCGCGCCGTCGGTGCGAATCACTTTTACGCCATATTCTTTGCAAAGCTGCAAATAGTCGTCTGCGACCTGATTGTTAGGATGATACGTGTATCGGCCTTGATGTAACGGAATATCCATGCCCTTAGATTGTAAGTAGCCGACGCCCGTCGAGCCTTCCAAGTTCGCACGAAGTGTCGATTTGCTGGCATTATAAAGCCACGAAGTATTATGCGTGATAGGATAAAACAAGCCGCCTTCCTGCGATATTCGTGGCGCGATGTAGCTTAAAATATCATCGTCGACCGTAGCGTCGATCACAGGGTTTATCCCTATCGTTAATGGTATATTGTGAAGCTGCATAAGCGCGTATAGGGTTTCGGCGTCGCCTAGGGTGTTCGTTGCGTCAGGGAAGTCGTCCAGGTCGATATATGCCGTTGCCTTTTTCGGCGGCGCAGTAATGTCGCCACGATTAACCGCTTCTTGCAATAGCATAGGGAAAAGACCGCCATAGTTTTCATTGCCTACAATGTCGCTACTGTCGCAATAGACTGCGCCGTTATCGCCCTGCAACCGCCATGCGTAGACGTTGTCTTCGTCGCTTGCGTCTACTGCTAGCGCGACAACGTCTTTCGCGCCGTCAAGTCGTTGCGGCTGCCCTCGCGTGTATAATTCAAGGTCGCCCCATAAAAGCTTTGCGTTTACGCTCCCGCTTTGGTGGCGAATAGTACCAACGCCGCCTTCAATAGAAGAAACGCCCCAGGCTGGCGCTGAAAGAATTATCGTCGTTATGCCCAAAGAACCTTCGATAAAGTCGAGCATTTTGCTAGATGCGTGCCAGTTGTTGCCTGGCTTGATGCGTGGCACGATAGCGAACGCGTAATCGTCTGTCGTAAGTGCGTCAAACTCTGATTGCGACGTGCTGCGTATCATGCGAACTACGGCTTCGTAGCCATGCGTGCGACAAATTTGCCGCGCATAAGCAAGCGCGCGTTTATGCTGCGAAATTTGACCGCCGTTAATCATTCGTTCTTCGACGGCTATTAAGACCTTATTAGAAGGCATCACCCGCCCCCGCGTGCGACAAGAACCAATCGAACGTTAGCGGTTCCCCCGTTGCCTTCTTTGACCTTAAAGAAAGGAAAATGACTATATATAAAAGACGAGTCGTCTAGTTTTAGCACATACGTGCCGTTCGCCGTAATTCCGCTAAATAAGTCTTCTACGTCGCCTAGTTCGTTTTCGCCGTCTTCGCTTAGTCCCATATCAATAGAAATACTAGGCGACGAAGCAACGCTAGAAACGATTAAAATAAGGGTCGCGGCCGCGACGTTGTATTTCGTGAAGTCGGCCGGCGCTGCTAATATCTGCCCCGACGCAGTAAGCGCGGCGGTCGTGCCGTCTGCGCCGCCGATTATATGATCGCTATATGATCGGTTTTGTGGGTGCAATTCGGTAACTTCGGCTTTAACGTGCGGGATATGAACGCCGTTTTCGACCGTTGATTTCTGCGTGACTTCAAGCCCCGCCGTATGATCTACAATAAAGTCGTCGTCTAAGTCTGGCATGATTTCCCCCGATTGCGATAACCATAACACTTTTTTCCGCTATTCTGTATTTGTTTTTTGCAATAAGTTAAAGTGTTCATAATTACGATATATTCGCCGCGTATTTTCTCGCATTTATCATTGCGCATAAGGTTTAATCTGCGTTTATTTTCGTGCATTATATCCGTTAATTGCTCGACCTTTTCTGCGTCGTGTATGCGGTCAATTATCTGCGAGTAAAGCGTCATTAGCGGCTCGCTGTTCGGCTAGATTATCCAGTATAATTTGTTGTCGAAGGTTGCGAATAATGTAGACGCCTTCGTCTGTGCTGGCGCTGATTTTTTCCCATTCATTTGCAATAGAGGCCGGCGGGTAAACCGACGCGGGGCATTCTTGCGTTATATTAGGCGCCGGGGATTTTTCCGGCGTCGCGCAAGCGGTCGATAATAGTAGCAGGGTCGTCGCCGCTAGTTTGAATGATTTTAACATAATCTTGATACTCCCGCTTTAATTGCTCATGCTGCGCTAATAGCGCGTCGTACTTGTTGTTCGCATAAATAACCGAAAGCCGCGATTCTTCTTCTAAGGCGGCCGCCTTGCGGCCATACTTCCAAGCTAATAGCGACGGCACGATTAGGGCCGCCGCTATGATTGCGTAAACAACCCACTCCATTAGATACCCGAACCGTCCGAACCAGTGACTTGTTGCGTCTGCGCCGCATTTGTTTGCGCCGAAATTACTCCGGCTTCTGCTTTCGCTTCGCTGCTTTTGATAACGGTTCGACTGATAACATACGTCGCGACTAGACCCGCTAGCGTAACTACGGCTTCGATAGGCAATTGATACTCGCCAAATATGCCAGATTGATTAAATATCGCGGCAATAGATGTCGCAAACGTAACCCAAAATTCTGACGTTTTATAACCTGGTTTTTTTTCCATTGTAGAACCTTTCTTTTAACTGGTTTCACAATAGTAGCACTTTTTGGCGCTATGCAAAACGAAAAGAATTATTTCGATTTTTCCAACCCTCTAAGAAGACATGCTGCGACGGGTCGTTACGAACTATCGCAAGGTAAAAGTCCTTGCGCGCCTCGATGACATTAGCGCGAAGGGCGCAAGGGCTTTTTTGATTAGCAGTAATCGCGGCGGCGCGGGTGTTTTTTCCGACGATTCCGTCGGCTACTATAGCGACGCCGCTGCGCTTAATTCCACGCTGCAAAAGAATGCCGGCGCGTCGGCGGCCGTGGTTTACAATCATGTCGAAGTACACGTCTTGAACTATGCTTGGCAATTCCTCTATACGGTTCGGCGCGAATAATGAGTCGTAATAGATTTCGACCGCTTCGTCGCGCGTCATGTTCTTAATGTCGTGAATTGTCGCGCCTGGCTTGATGCGCTGTAAAAATCCGATAGTAATGCCGAAATTTGTCGCGCCGCCTCGGTCGTTCTTGTGATTAACGTAGCCGCCTTCGTGTTCAAGCGTTTGATCTATGATTTCGCGCGGGGTCATTTTTCCTTATCCTCTCTACGCCGCGCCGCAATGTCTTTTAACATTTCTTTAATGTCGTTTATATTATCGCGCATTAACTCGACGTCGCGGCGGTTATCGTTGATTCTTTCGTCTGCTTTGTCAATCCATCTACTACGTTGCGCAAGCGTCGCTTCGCTCATAGTTATTCTTTGATCGTATGGCACAAGCGCCGTCTGAATAGTTGCCGTCGCGTCTTTTGCATCAAAGCGCGGGGCGCTTGTGAATATCTGCATTTCTCGCTGAAAATCCGAAAAGCTTTTTTCAAAACTGCGCCATTCATTTCTAAATTCAGTATTTACAACCCTTTCCGACTCACGCGCGGCGACGATTACGGCAATCTCTCTTTGCGAGTCTATTTGCGTGCTTATCATCCAAACCATGCCGGCGGCCAAAAGCCCTAAAACAGCGCGAACGATATATTCGCCAAGTTTTGCGCTATCAATAACCGGCGCGCCTCGACGCTCTGCCAGCGACCCTTTGAGCGCCGACGAAGTTGCGGCCTCGATTGCCGCTTGCAAGTCTTCTTGTGTAACGCTCATTTATAAGGCCGATAGGAATAAAGACGCGCTTAATGCAGCGCCATAAAAACCACGGCCGACCGTTTCGCCGTACTGGTTCGGATTCGGTAGCAAGTTCATAGCGTAGTAAACAACCCCATATAATAGCGGCGGCAATAGTGCGCCGATAGAATAAAGACTAAACGAACCGGTGTAAATTCTCCATGCGATAATTATCGCGAATAACAAGCTATAACCGAAGCCAGCAAATACGCCATAGCGAACCGCCGACAAGCGGGGATTTTTTCCGCTTCCAACGAAAAACCGTTCGATAAAATTATCGGCGTAATCCGTGATCGCCTCTATCTTTCCGCTATATGCAACGAACATTATCCGCTTATGGTAGAACATTTCGCACGCGTAGCCGTACCACGCAGCAACAAGTAAAAGAAACGCCGCAAAGGGCTTCCACATTTCGACGCCAGGCCATAATAAAAAACCTAGTGATGCGGCCAAATAAACACCGCAAAACCCGTCCGACGTCATGAAATTAACAACCGTCTGCCATGTTTCGCGCGTTTGTCCAGGCGGCAAATTATCGCCAAGCGAAAAGCCCTTAAGCCAGTGAATAAGTGCAAGTAATGCGCAAAGATAGGTCATGAAACATCTTTCAACCATACGGTCATCGTTCCCGCGTTTGACCCGAAGAACCAAAACAGACTAGGGTTGTCAGGGTCAAAGCATCCATAGCCTAAATCTATCACTGCTGATTGCTTGAACTCTTGCGCGACTCCATTACCCCAGCCCAGCCCGTCAATACTTAATACAGGGACATTTGAGCTACCTAAGGTTACTGATACACGGGGGCAATCATACACATTACGAGGGTCTGCTGGCATTATACGTGACACAGCGGGGTTTAAAGCTGTTCCTGTTGTGTTCTCACCGTCGAGCTGGGATCCGGGCGCACCTTTATTTTCGTCAGCTGAGCTGCTAGTTATTTCTACCATCATAGGGCTATAGGTAGTCAAACCATCGCGGCTATATGCATAGAAAACCCCGTCCTCAAGATACTGTACATAACCGTGGCTCACTGGCGCACCTATACCATTACCGTCTCTGTTTATGGTTAAAGTGTCGCCGCTTAATGAAAATGCTACATATTGTCGATATTGGTTTGCAGGGCCTAAACACAAGAAAACGTAGGTATCTCTGGCCGCATCATAGCCCAAAGCAGACAGCCAAGGGTTTTTAGTGCTAGTAGTTCCGTTGCCGTTGACAGTTGCATCATCGACCACTGCGCCGGAGGCATCAAATAAAACTGCTCTGAAAGCATTAGTCGTCACCGATAGCTGCCAAAAAGTCACAATCAGTTTAGTATCATCCTCAGCCCAGATGTATTGTAAGCTTTGCCCTTCCCAGTCGTGGGATATGTCACCCAACTCTGAGATAACGGCTCCACCGTTTAAAGCTGTGATCGTGGCGGCACCTGTGCCAGAGGCAGGGAAAACCACTTGATACATCAAATAGCCGTTTGCGCTTGTGTCGTGCAGAAAAACGAAAAATTTATTCTTATCGTTCATAAACGGCACTACTAAATGGATTTTTTCGGCGGCATTTATTTCTGCTACCGTTCCAGTTACCACGGTCGAACCGTTGTATGTGGCTATGTTACACCGAGCATTTATATCTCCAGAAGTATTATGATAAAACATGCAAGCGCGGGGGTTGCCGTTTATAGAATCGTCGGTCAATGGAAACATTAGGTTTTTATTATTTACATAGTAATCATCCATTTCAGGCATGTACCCTGTGAACGTACTGCTCTCGACCAGAGAAGGTGGCACATCACTAAGTTCCATTGCCATTTTAGTGTACCTAGGTTTTGCCAGCGACGAACCGCCCGCCGAAGAACTAATCGCCGAACGTGGTTTCGCGTATTTCTTAGCAAGCGCGGGGCTGATAATGCGGTTTTGCATGATGCCCCCTAGCTGTTGTCGTGACGGTTGACCCAACCCGTGATTAAAACTTCGTCGGCATTTTCAGCAAAGGACGAAACGACTTTCGCGTTTTGAATCGGCAAACCAGTAATCAAGGGTATTAAGCCGTCGTCGCCAGCCGAACCGAATGCCGGTAGCGTAATGTGCATAAGGTCGTCGGGGTCTGTGCCGTCATCGAATGCAATCGTTACTTTTTGCGGCGCGGCGGCGGCGTCGTCAACGTGCGCGAACAAAAACAATTCGTCGCGGTTTGTCGTGCCAGCGCCGGCGGTGTGAACCGTTACGCGACCCGCGTAGTTTGTGCCTGTAACCTTGATCGGTAGACCGTCGGTCGAACCTGAAAGGATTTCTTTTGTAATATCTGCCATTTTTTCCCCCTGTGTTTAGCCGAAGCTTTGCGCTATCATAGCGATATGTCGACGATTTGTCGATACTGTTAGCGATTCGTCGCCGCCGTCGTTCGTTTCTGTTAAAATTATGCCGTCGGCCGCGACAAGCTTGCCGTTAAGGTTGCCGGCGGCGGTGTCGTTTGCGCTAACTTTTACGCCGCCGACTGCCGCTTGTGCGTCGGCCGCCGCTTGGCGCGCGTTTGAAAGAAGCCGGCGAATACGGTTTTCACCCGCAAGCACCGCCGCCGAAGCGGTTTGCGCTAGTGCTGCGCGTTTATTGATAATCGAAGAATCAGCGTTAATAGAAACTTGCAAGGTAATGATGTCTTGAAATAACAAGCCAAGGCTTTCTACATATTCGTAGCCTTCGTCGCCGATAAAATCGTCCGGCCATGTGTATGTATTGCCGTTGTCAAACGTAAGAACGATCGAAGTCATTAAATTGCCTCCATAAGCTGCATACCTACATTATTAACATTAAAGTATGGGAATTGAAAGGGGTCTAATTCGGCAAGCGTTGCCGTGAAAGACGTTCGGCTAGTGAATTCTGGTTCGTCTGGCTGCATGATGAAAAATAACTGTTTATGCTTCCCTAGCTTGCGCTGCATATCGAAAAACGTCGTCAAAGCTTCGCGCTTTGGTAGGTTGTTAATTCCTATAGGCATGATGCGTTGCATAGGCTTCGGCGTGTATATTCGTCGCCCCGAAAGCGCGGTTTCGACTTTGGTTTGTGTTGTGAATCCGACCGTCGTTTCGCCATAAGCGATATTATACGTCGGTTGTACGCCGCGCGCGAAGAACATGCGGCCTATGCTGATTTGCCCGTCGGGGTTCGATTCGTCGACGAATTCGACTTTCATATATCGGGCGAATATAGTTTTCGGCAAAACAATAACTAGCGGAAAAGTGCCTTCGTCAATATCACGCTGCGTTGGTTTTCCGTCAAGCCATGAAGGGTGGTAGAACGGTAGCGTTCCAAATGGGTATATCGTGTCGTAAACGTCCACTTGTTCGCCGTCATCGTATAGCGCGTCGGTGTAGTCGCCACTTCGACAAGTGATAACGGCTTCGTCGGCGGCGTTTTCGGCAAGCACTGGGGTAAATGAAACCGAACCCGTCGCGCTCGAAGAAATAGTAGCGCCAGCCGTGGCCGTATAAATGGTTGAATCGCCTTCGATAGTGAACGCGTCGCCTTCGCTGATATTAAGGTCAAACGAAGTGCCGGCTTGAAATGAAACCGAAGAAACGCCCGAAGAATGCGCGCCGCTCACTGTCGCGCCAGAAAATGCCGCCGTATTAGACACGCGAACGCGACGCGTCGATCGAACGCTTAGGCTATTATTATCAAACGCTATTACACGAATGTCGCGCGAAGCGCCTATGTCGACTTCTAGTTTTGTCGAATCGGCTGTCGCGTCGGCCGTAATTGCTCGGTTGTTTATGTCGTCAAGCTGCAATCGTGACAAAGCACCGGCCGACCAATCGCCGCCGAATAAGACCGCCTCCGCTTCGTCCGACCAATTCGGAAAGGAAAAAATCGCATTATCCATAAATTAAATACACCACTTTGTTTTCGGTTATCTCTCGCCACTCATAGCCAAGGATAACGAAATTTTTCCCTGCCGTCATGCCGAAACGGTCGATTTTGACTTCTATCACGTCGCCAATTTCTAGCGCGGTGTTTCTTTCAAGCGGCAAAAGCCACATGGTACGCATTATTTTTCGCAGATTATGCCGCGCGGTGTTTCGTGTTTCGGCCGCTGTTTTATCCGCAAGATAAGAGGCGATTTCTATCGGTTGTGACGATTTGTAGGTATCTTGAACGCTGGCCGTTTCCGCTTCAACCTTTCGCCATTCTTGCAAGCCGTCGATGCGGTCGGCCTCGCTTAATATACCTGCGATTTCTGTTTCTGTGAACCTGTGAAAATAATGTTTATAGCTTGTCGTCGTCTTATACGACGGTATGCCGCCGCCGACGTCGTCAATATCGACTTGTTCGAAGCCCTGCCCCTGATCGACTATATCGTTAATTTCAATTGTTTCTATCGCCGTTTTCAGTTCTGGCGCGGTCAACTGTGAAACAAAAAATTCTAAGTTTTTGTCTACCAGTATAGCGGCGTCGATGCTTCCTGCTATTGCCGAACAAACATCGAAAAGCATGTCTTCGCCGTCTGAATAGAACCCGACTTCGCTACTGTCTGCGCTATCTAGCGCCACGAAAGAAGCGGCATTAAAAGCAGGGGTAAAGCCAATCGCATAGTTTGTTATTGCTCTTTTAACGCATTGCGCGGCTGTACGGTCGCCACTTGTTGCGCCCTCACTTACGTTTGCTGTGACGATTCCGTCGGGGCTTGCGTCTAATCGGGCAAGGCCGTCGGCCTCGCTTGTGCGATAATCGTCCGTAATGGTGGCCGTTGATAGTGTCGCAAGGTCGGCGTCGTCGCCGTCAAAAACCAGAGGGTTAAGCTTGTCGAATATATCGTCATAAGCTAGGGGCGCGGGGTCGCCGTCTTTGCCAAAATTACAACCGTATATAAGCGACGTCGAATTAAGCAGGGTCAAAGGCACATGATAGCACGTTCCTATCGCAACGGGCTTTTTTTGCCCTTGAAGGTCGTTCGCAGTGCCTTCGATGTCGTCTGCGTCGCCGTCGTTATCTCCTAGAAACGTTGCGTCTTGAATAGGTCGGTTAAGCAGATACAAGGGGTCACGAATGATGAATTCTACTTCGTAATAACGAAACACCGTTTTTTCACATATAAACGTCGCGAATAGAACCGCCTCACTAAACGGCGTCGATTCGTTTTCGACTGTGTAGACCTCTATTTTTTGAAAGTCGAAACCGTCGTCGATATATTGATCAAGCGTTCCGTCGTTAGCGGCGACGATAGAACCTGCCCCGATTTCGGTTTGTCCGAATGTTTCACCAAAGCCGAACATATAGCGATTAACCGAACCGCCGCGCTTTAATATGTCGCTGTAATAAGCGTTTGAAGGCATGTCGCTGCGTTTTGTGGTGTACGGCGACGAAGACAACCGAAGCACCTGCGCGCTTTGATCGGCCGCGCTTATGCGGTGTATGTCATACAAGAAAATCATGCGCGCGCGCGATTCGACTTAGAGTTAAGGCGCTGCAAGTATTCATTGGTTTCGCGCTGTTGATCTTCTACGTTGCGCAGCCCCGCTTGAAGTAGCTTCACGGTTGCGGATAAATGCTGATTGGAACGAACCATTTCGTTAAGCATGGCTTGATTGTTTTGAATAGGAATAATGCTAGAACCAGCATTTGGCGCGATAACCTCTGCGCCTAATTCACCAACTAGCGCCGGCGTTGTGCTGAAAGGTCGGCCGCCCTTCGCAAAGCCTGGTATAATGCCCTTGAAAACATTATAAAGCGCGTTGTTCGCGGCCTGATTTTGCTCGAAGAAAATCGACCGCGTACCGTTACCAGGCTCGACCCCTGGCGTTGCTTCACGAAGAAGACCGATCGCGCGTTCGGCGACGTCCTGCGATAAGGTCGGCAAAATCTGAATTAATCGTTCGTTTACATTGTTTTGGCTTACCAGTATGTCGGGATTAGCTAGCGAATTGACTTTCATCAACGAACTGCCTTCAATCGTAGACGTTAAGCCCTCAATCGCGGCAAGCTGTTGCTTGTCAACTTCCAACTGGTTCGAAAGAATGTCGATCTCTGATTGATAGTATTCGCTGGCCGCCTGTAATTCACCCGTGACGCTGGCGAATATCTTGTCGAAATTGTCTTCGCTGGCGTAGACTTCGCGCGCGATAGATAGAAACTCATTCGCTATGCCTGGCAAGTCATTCGCTGCGTCGACGTTACCCGAACGCGCAAGCGCGGCGGTGCTATTGAACCGCTGTTCTGCAAGCGCCAGCTTTTCGGTCGGCGACAAGCTAGAATCGTCGCCGACCTGAATAGCAAATAACGCGTTGCCTAGATTTTCGGTAATCTGTTTATAGCTATCGACTAGCGACTCTGTGTTGCTGATTATGTCGCTAAGTGAATCACCGGTCGAACCGATAGAACCTTCAAGGCTATTATACTGCGCATTGATTGCTTCAAGGTTCGCCGCGTGAATAGCCTCGACTAAGGCCAAGTCGCCGTTTATTGCTGTAGCGTTTTCCAGTTGCGATTGATAGCGCGCCGTTTCGTTCGAAAGGTCGGCAAATATACCCGATTGCGCTGAAAGAAGCTGTTGCGATAAAGACACATTAAAGTCGCTTCGAAGTTTTGCTTCGATTGCCGTTAGCTTTTCTTCTAGTTCGCCAAGCGGCAAGCCTAGGCGCTCCGACGATTCGCGCAGCGCGTCGAACTCTGCGTAGATGCCTTCTAGTTGCTGAATGAACGCCGAAACGGGTTCTTCTGCTTTCAAAATAGCGTCGCCGATATTGTCGAAGTTTGCGGCTAGTTCTATGTCGTTCAACACTTCAGATGCGTTGCGGCCTTCCGTTTCTATGTTCCCCAAGCTTTTTAAAAGCCTTTCATCAACGGCACCGCCCAGTTCGTCAATTCGCGTCACAAACAGTTTGCTTAGATCGCCCAACGCACGCTCTAAGTCCGCATTATTTTGAGGGTCAAACGTGACTGAAACGCGCTCATTGCCCAAATCACTTTTATGGTCACCAAAGGTGAAAAATCCAGTTCCGTCATTGATACCCGCCTGAAATGCGGTGCCGCCTTCCGGCGCTTTAATTAATGATAAATCCAGCCCCGCACTGCGTGAAATACTGCTAGTTACGCCTTGCAAAGCCTCTGCAATGGCTTGCGCAGCATCTTCACTTAGGTGCTTCGCCTGCAAATCAACCCCCGTTAATCCGCCCGACTGGGTAAACCCAGAGACCCCCGCTGTCGCAGCAGGGTTGGGCGCACCACCACCGAACAAACCACCAACCGCCGAGCCTAAAAATCCACCAATCGCGGCGCCAAGTGGTCCGCCAACCGCCGTACCAATAATCGTGCCAACCGTACCCGTAATACTACTATATTCGCCGGATAGCCCAAGCAAATCTGCCGCCATCGTTCCACCGAAACCGGCAAGCCCAGCCCCCGGCGTAAATGATTGACTCAAACCACCGGCAACACCGCTGCCAGAAAGCGTTGGAAGACCTGTTGTGCCAACACCAAAAATATTGTGGCCAACCGTGTCGATTAAATTTCCGACCGTAGAATCAAGCGCAAAAATAGATTCGCCCAAACTGCCAATCGAGAAAACGTCTGACAATCCAGACAGGTCACCGAGACCTAAATCACTTAACCCGTTGCCACCACCACCGCCGCCGCCTAATTGTTCGACGACTTGTTCTATTCCCGCCGAATCGACGCCGATCGAACTACCGATACTTTGAATAATCGGCACAATAATAGGTTGCGCGATTGCCAGCGTCGCAAGCTGCGCTAGCATGCTGACAAAAATATCTTTCACGCGGTCGGCTACGTCAGAAAATCCGTCGATCTGTCCTGAAAACAAGTCTTCAAAAGTCTGTGCAAAACCGTCGCGAATTGCCGAAGCGGTGTCCTGAAAAATCTGCGCAACGTTTTCTTGCTGTTGTTCAAGCTTTTCGAGTTCTTCGCGCGCGCGGCTGTTTTCTGTGATTTGCTCTTTTATCACGTCGACTTGCTTGCGCTGCGATTCCGTTAGGTTATCAACCGAACCGACATGCTTATTAACCATACGGTCGACGGCGAAAATCTCTTTTTCTAAGTCCGTCATGCCCATTTCAAGGGCTTCGACTTTTTTATCGTTCTGAATGTCGTCTAGTATTTTTTTGAATTTTTCCAGTTCGTCCGTTATGCCGCCGCCACCGCCACCGCTACCACTTCCAACCGGCGACGATAAAAGGTTCTTCATTTCTTCGATTGTGTCGCGCAGCTTGTCGGCTTTTTCTAAAACGTCAGTAGGTGCGTCGCCTACACCCATGCGGCCGAATAATTCAGCGCCAGCCATACCCAAAGCGCCTAGGCCGCGTTCTAGCATATTGCCGTCGCTTATTGACGCGTAACCCTCTATCAGCTTGTTAAGCGACTCTAGTTCTTCAATATGCGCTTGAATAATTGTATTCTTGTCTTCAACTATTTGCTTCGCGCGGTCGCCGCTTGCATTCGCCGCTTGCGCATGAAGCCCTTTCAATTCGCCTAGCGCAGTGCCATAGCGCCCCGTTGCTTCGGCGACTTCGTTTGTGCCAATAATCACTTGCGCAAGCGCAGCCGCTAGTAATAAAGGCGCAACGGCTTTCATGGCAACGCCTAGAAGTGCGAACTTTTTCGCACCGACGATGGCCGCATTACCAGCGCCGCCGACGACAACGGTAGAAGCCGCGACCGAACCTTGCGCCGCAATTGCAGCCTTCGACATTGCAAGCGACGCGCGACTATGCCCCGCCGCCGCCGCCGTTGCTACTGCTAACCCGCCGGCGTATGACGCGGCGGCCGCCTTTGAAGTCAAGAACGCCATTGCAGTAGTTGCCAAGCTAACGGCTAGCTTTGTGCCTAGAACCAGCGAAATAGCAAGCCCGACCTTTGCAATAGAGTCTAAGTTTTCAGCAAGAACAAGAATCGAATTAGCCAGGGCTTCGGCCGCTGAATTAACACCACCCGCGCCGCCTATTACCTGCGTAAAGGCATTATCTAGCACCGTCATCGCTTGGCGGATTGTGGCCGACGTTTGTGCGAAAATCGTATCGAGTGAAGCGCCGCCCTCTAAAAGCCCTCTAAAAAAGGCTTGGCTTGTGACGTCGCCGTTAATAATCAGCGTGCGAAGTTTGGCAACACTGCCCCCCGCTTCGTCAATGCCACGCGCGGCCGCTTGCGCGATAGGAAAAGCACCTTCAAGAATCGAATTAAATTCTTCGGCGCGAACAATGCCCGACCCTAACGACTGCGATAGCTGCAAGATTGCGCCCGATGCCGAACCAGCCGCGCCGCCTTGAACGGCTAGACCCTTGCCGACAATTTCGGTTAATCTGAATAGTTCTTCTTGCGACGCACCTAACTCTTTCGCGGCAATACTTGCGCGCTGAAATAATTGCACGTTCGCCGCTATTGGCGTTCGGGTTTGGTTCGCTATACGGTTAAGACGATCAAGAGTAGCAGTGACGTCGCCTAGCCCGTTTGTGGCTACCTTTACGCGGTTTTCTAGCTCTCGATAGCTGTCGGCGTAGTCTAGTATCTTTCGCGCAGCCAACGCGACGCCGACGCCTAATGCGATCGACTTCAAGCGGTTCATGGCGTCGCCCAATTTTTTTGTGTTACGCTCTGTCTGTGTTATTTGCTTGTCTGCGTCTTTTGTGCTGCGCGTGACGCTATCGGTCGCCGCCTCGAATTCGCGCGCACCTTGGCGCGCTTCCCTTGCGTCAATGCTTAGTTTTACCGTGGCGTCGGTCATTTTTCCGCTTTTCGCTTTCCTTTTTCATTCGTTCCGACTCTCGTTTTAGGTAATGAGAATCGACCCCCCGAACGATTTGCATATACAATACACGGTCGTCTTCGTCGACTATATCATATATTTGCAAATAAGCAGCGATTTCTTGTAGCGAAATAGGGTTCATCATTCCGAACCCGCTTGTTCGCGACGATGATAGCGTCTGAAACGCCTCCCAATAGTCTGAATAAGCGGGGTCGAGTCCAGCGTCAAGATGCACTTGCGCAATCTTGCTTTCGTCTTCCCCACGCTCGCGCTTCCCTTCGATTAACCAATCGACGAACCCTGCGTCGAAGTCTAGTTGGTAATCGAGGAAAGCCGCTAGTTTTTTACTGCGTCGTCTACTGCCTCGACTAGATAGTTTTCGTCGGCCGTCATGCGATCTACAACGAAGTCACGAAGCGAACGTGATTCTTGAAGGTAAACTAAGCCCGTTTCTGGCTTGTATTTTACGGCTTTTAACGTGCCGTCTTTCGCGCGCGTGAAGATGCCTTCCCAGTCCTTTAAGATGTGTTCGGCAATGATCGGCATTTGTACCTCAATCAACTTTTCTTCTGTCCACAATTTGCGGTTTTTGGGCATTTTCTTAGCCACCACGTTTTTAAGCGCCTTGCGATACTCTGGCGAATTTGCGCTAGCAACCTTCAATCGAACGTCGATGTCGTATTCTTGCCAAACGCCCTGACTTAGCTTGCTTTCGTCTTCTTTGTTTTCTTCTAAAATAAATGCCATTTTTCGACCCTTTCAAGGTGTTTACTGTTAACGTGGTTTTACACTAGCAAAGTGTGTGTTTCTAATCAACATAAAAAGAACCCCCGCCGATTAAAGCAGGGGCTAATATCTATCATCCAAATAGTAAGGCTATTATTCCTCGAAATAATTGAATGCGTCAATCTGATAAGACGTTGCCGTTAAAGAGTCTTTAAGCGCGCGCGCGCTGATTTCTAGCATGGCGTCTTGATTTCGTGCGCTAGAAGTGTTTTCGGCGCTTTCGGCTTTCAGCTTCGGCAAGGTGTGAACAAACGCAGACTTAACGCCGTCGCTTTCCTTATCCATAACGAAAGACGTGCTAAACGTCGATTGCCCGTCGAACTTGTCGTAGTAGGTCGCGTCTTCGTAATACGTCGTCATGCTTACGGTAATGTCGCAATCACCCGCACCGATACCGACAAGACCTAGCGAACCGATTGCCATTTGTTCGCGAAGGTTGTTACGAAGTGAAACCGATAGGCGTCGAGCATAGCCGCCGCTTGTGATTTCAGAATCATTAAACATAATGCGCGCAACATCCGAAACGCCGTTCATTATGTCGCCTTCGTCGGCCGTATTCGGTGTCGCGTCGAAAGAAGCCGCCGAAACGTTTTCGCTACTACCTAAGAAGTCGACCGAACCAGTGACACGCGTGCCAGCTTCGACGGTAAAGTCTAGGCTATTCACGACGCAATCATTGTATTTGTGGAATTGCGGCGTACTCTGATTTGTGACGACTTTTTCTTGCGTCAAATACTGCATTAACGTGCCGACGCGAAGCGTATCGCCAAACCATACCTTTATGGCCTTTGACCCGCCGGCATCTGTCGTCCAACCCGTAGGGCGATGATCTAAGACGATTGCATTCGCCGAAATAGAAGCAATGCGAACCCACGTATTAAGCGCGGCCGTTGTGAACTTAGAACCCACGGCCGAACCGCCGATTTTAAGCCATTGACCAACCTTTAGACCTAGGGTCGTGAAGTCTAGCGCCGTAGATGCCAAGCCCGTAGCGCTTGCAGTTATGTCGCCAGATTCGCCAACAAAGCCGACCGTTTTAAGCTTCGCGCCTTTTGGTGGCGAAGCTTCGTCGACTAAAGTAGCAACGCCGTCCGTAACGACTGTCGTGCCGGTGCTTGAATCGACTTCGAAAACAATATTATTTGCCGCATCTGTAAAGCCAGTGCTTTGAACCAAATGCCCCGCAACAAAAGCACCGCCGCCGCTTGCGACGGTAAACGTATCGCTAGAAGTGACAACGCCCTCGATCTCTGTATCGGCTGCGCTGTTTACGATTTCTGCAACCGCGTCGAAAGGATTAAATAGCGCGTTTTCCATAACGGTTAAGAACGGTTCGCCATAATGGAATTCGAAGCCGTAGCCGCCTGTTGCGCTTTCAGAAACTAGCGCAGTATCGTCGACCATACGATCGGCGCGAATTTCTTCGCTACGCTCAAAGCCCTTATTCGCCTTCATTGATTCGCCGGTAAAGCGAACCTTTGTTGCATCAGCGGTCGGGGCAAGCCCGAAACCTGGTTGTTTTGCTAGTGTAAATTCTGTGTAGTTAGTGTCTGCCATGAGAAAGCCCCCTATTAAAATTAAAACGTTTTGTCGGCTTGAAACTTGCACCGAAGCGACGTTCGCCAGTAGCGGCCTTCGTCGTCACCTTTGCCAGCCTCGCCCGACTGCATTACGTCGTAACATAACACGCCGTCGAATTCCGTACCACGAAAAATAGAAGCTAGCGAATCCATATAGTTATCAGCTAGGCCGCCGCCCGTTCCTAAAGGCGTGAATACGTGTAAAAAGATAAAGCCTTCGGTTCGATATAGGCGATCGCCGGCGCGCCCTAAAGAAATTTGTTCTTGTGCGTATGGCGTAATTTCAATAAAAACGAAGCTATCGGGCTTTTTGCCGGCAACTTCTAGCTGCGATAGACTCATGTTTTCGAATAGAATAGGGGTCGTAGACCAGTTATCGGCTAATCTCTTTTCAATCGCTGCTTTGAATGTAAATAAATGCGCCGTCATGTCTGTATTGTAACCCCGTCGAACTCTTTTGCCAACCTTTCAGCGACAACGTTAAGAACGCCGGCCGGCGCTTTGATTGAATAGCCTTTTTCGATTAGCCTGGCGTATGGCAACCCGTTCGCAATATGCGTTTGATCGAAAGGTTGAAGGCCGACAATCTGCGCGGCGGCGGCGGCAACGCCAGACGTTTTATAGGGTGCCCCGGGGTCGTCTGGCCATACAAGCCCGTTTCCTATTTCGGGGTGCGGTGGCTTGACTGCATAATTCGGCGCGCCGACGCTGACGTTAAACGATGCACGAAAGCGACCCGTCCACACCGGCGAACCAAACTGAAACGAAACGCTACGTGTATCGGCCGTGGTGTATTGATAGCCTTTAAGCGTAACGGTTCGATGTAACTCGACAAATTTCTCTATTCCAGCTTTTGCGGCCTCTTGAACCTGTCGCTCGAACTCTGCGTAATTAGTTGGCATCCCCTGACGCGACGATCTTGTATTGTATCGCCTCCCCCTTCACGACAATGTCGTCGATCGAGCGCGCGCGGTATGTGTTGTCGCCAATAATCAAAAGGTCGTCGCGACGCGGCGTAATAGGCAAGGCGTTGCCAGCAATACGAACTAGACGATCGTTAAACGTAAGGTCGCCGGCTATTTCGTGCGGCTTTAACTCACGAACGGCGGCTTTAATCGAATATTCAGTAGTAGTTACGCTTGCCGCGCTACGCGTGTCGGGGTCGTATGCGCTGCGCTGCGTGCGTCGATATATGATATCGCGGCCGTATTCGTCCGTCATCTTTGCTACTTGATTCTGAAAACTCATATTAACACCCGAAAATTATCTATTATTGCGGCGACGCTTGCAGGGAATGCCGCCGCGCCCTGCGCTGCGCCGTATTCGACCGAAGCAACACCCGCAAGCGTTTCTTTCACGACGCTAGGGTCGTCTTTACGGCGTGCGAACATGCTCTTAACCATTTCGACGCATGCTCGTTCGAGTGAAAACGGAAGGTTTCGACCCGCTTCGCCTGGCAATATATAGCCGGCCGTGTATTCGATCGAGTATAAGCGGCGTTCGCTGCTAGGTATTTGCGGCCGGCTTGCCGTGTTACCGTAGCGTGCCGTTTCAATAAAGCCAAAGGGTGAATAAAGTTCGCCGGTTTCTGCGTCGCTTATTTCGACGTCTGTTAGCGTGACGGCGCTACCGTCATGCGTAATAGACAAGATTTCTACTATCGGAAATTTCGACAAGAAAAGCATGTTAGTATTGTTGCCGGCGATCTTTTCCGTAAGTGTTTCGCGCTCGAAAGAACGACCACAATAGTCTTCAATCATCTGCGAAGCCTCTGCGATAAAGTCGTCTAAAAGCGATATTTCGGCGGCGTCGGTCAAACCTAGCTGCAAATTAACGCGATCGGCGGTTGTTAAGTTTCCCATTACATGCCCTAATTAAAGCGCAGCGCCCGAAAGCGCTGCGCGTTCTATTATTTGCCTGTTTTGTTTTCGGCTGGCGTTGCTGCCTTGTTTTCGGGCGCTGCCTTGTTTTCGGCTTCTGCCTTAGCCTTAGCGCTTGCGCCGCCCTTTTTAATGACGTCGTCGGCTGCGAAGTTTTTCGCTAGCAAAGCGCGAACTTCGTATTTTTTGCCTTTTTGAAATGTCTTAACAAAAGCGCCGTCTGGCGATGCCTTTACGGTTTCCGTCATAGTCACTTCGATAAGTGTTTCTTCTTTTTTCATGGTTTACCCCTGCGTTTGTGTTGCTAAAAAAACTATAATTCAGTTATAGCGTAAAATCTATCAGATAACAAAACGTCTTTTATTCGCATAAAGAAAAAGGGCGAAACCGAAGCCCCGCCCTTTTCCCGTTTCGCAAAAAAACAACCTTATGCCACTGGCGCGACGTCGGGGTTCCCTAGTTGGTAGCGTGCGCCAACCGTTGCGCCCGAACTTGTGCCAGTTGAAACAAGCGATAGACGAACGTAGCGTTTCGTTCCGATATAACCGATTTTAGAAGCGCCGGCCGCTGCAATAGCTGCGTTTGCTTCTGCACCTGTTAAAGCACTGTCGGCCGCCGCTGCCGCGTCTGACTTGTCGTCTTCGTCGGCTTCTTCAATCAACGGCGTGAACGTGCCGTCGGTGTAAGCGTTTGTGAACATATCGAAACCTAGGCTACCATAGCCCTTAGTATCAATCCAAGCGCCGTTCGTTGTGGTGTTCGTGCTAACGGCGGCGGCGACAATGGCCGCACCGAAAGCAAAATTTGAAATGTGTTCGCGATTCATGGTTTTTACTCCTAATTAAGTTTATGTTTTGCTGAAAAAGTAGCGGGGCTTTTACACCCCGCTAAGGAATCAGCAAGCTATTTATGCGGCCATTTCTAGCAGTTTGATTGCTTCGAAGTTAATCACCGCACCACCGACACGTTTAGTGGTGTAGAACTTCACGAAAGGCTTGCTAGTGAACGGGTCACGCAAGACACGAACGCCAACGCGATCGACAATCTGATAACCGCGACGGAAGTCACCGAACGCGATCGGCACTGCGCCAGAGGCGACGGCCGGCATGTCGACGCATTCTTGCACCGGCTGCCCTGCTAGCGTTTGCGGTTGCCCCGCTGCTAGACCTGGCTGCCAGATGTACGCATTCGTCGTCGCTTCTTTAAGCAAACGAACGTTTTTCAAAGTCGCCCGCTTCATTAAGAATGACGCATTAGACGCGTAATCATCTTTTAAGCCGTAGAATAGGTCGTAGATATTGTCGGCGGTAATAGCGGTCGTAGAACCCGCGTTAATACGCTCGATCTTGCCGTATGTCGTGCCGTCGGCATAGTTAAGAATACCGCTAGGCTTGCCAACCCCATCACCATTAATGAAGCTAGCAGCCTCACCTTTTGCGAAGGTTTCAGAAACCTTGTTAGCTAACCAGGCTTCAATATCAAGCGAAGAATCATCCAAAAGCTTTTGCGTGGCCTTTGGCGTTGCTGCCAATTCATGAACCTTGATTTCGATCTTTCCGAAGCCTGGCGTATCGGTGTCGCCGCCGTCTTCGGTTTCGCCGACCCACTCGTAGCCCATAAGGTCTTTATCGACTAGAACAAGCAAGCTATCACTACCAATAGTTTCGACCGATGCAAGCTGGCGCATTGGCGAAATTTCTTGAATGACTTTCGAAATATTGCCCGACATTTCAGGCGTTACAGTGTAGCCGCCGTCTTCTTCGGAATTGACCGACATAGCCTTCGCTTGTAATTCAGCGATAGCGGTGTCGTTACCCTTACGAAGATAAGATGACATAGCCGCCTTATATTCTGTGGCATCAACATCGCTAGCCGTACCGTCAAGGCTGCCCTTGTCTTTGCGCTGCAAAGCGGTTTCGATCTGCTTAATCGTCGTTTCTTGCGAAGAAACCGCTTCGTTAATACGGTTTAATTCTTCTTTCGTAATGCCGTCTTTTTGGCGTTGCGCTTCTAGTTGATCATTCTTTTTTCGTAACGCTTCAACCATTGTACCCATTTCGTCGAACTTCGCCTTTAATTCGGGCGTTATTGCGACTTCGACCGTGGTGTTCTCCTGTGGCATGTTAAGCCCCTTTCATTGTTTTAATCAGTTTGTCGAATTCGCCAGTAATAGCCCGACTTGCTACGTCGCGTAGTTCAAGTTCGGAATGTTCGACCGCTTCGTCGCGAAGTTCGGTCGACGACGAAAAGCCATTACTGGCAATGGATTTCGCCGCATTGGCCGAAAAACCGCTTTCACGAAGAAAGGATTCAAACGACCGAATGTCGGTAACGTCGTCGACGGCTTTCGAAGCCAGTACGCGCGACGCTCTATTAGCCGGAAAGGTCACTACTGACACTTCCCATAGGTCGACCTCGCTTAGATAGCGAAGCCCTTTTGTACGATCAAAAGACTGTTTTTTCGTGACAAAGCCAATCGACAATCCGTCGACTTCGCCCTCTTTCATTAGAAAATGCGCTTCTTTTGCTAGGTCTAGTTCGTCGATGTATAGTTTACCCTCGACTAGAAGCCCCCGTTCGTCTTCTTTCATACTGGTATATTTGCCGATCACCTTGCTAGGGTCGTGCTGCCATAGCAGTTTTGGCATTTTCCCGTTTTTCTTGTGCGCTGCAAGCGACTTTTTAAAAGCCCCGCGCGTCACGATTTCTTTGTAACAGTCTACAATGTCAAAAACCGACCCATAACCAACGAAAGAACCGTCGTCACTAATCGACTTTATTTCAAACGGAATCGTTAAATGTTTGCGATTCATTTTCGGCCACCTCTTCCATGCGCTTTAATATAGCGTCTAGTTGTATTCTAAACATTTTGCGCGAAACTTCCATAAAGTTTTTATCTAGCGCCTGTCGCTGCTTTTCTCTTTTGTTCCATAAGTCTTTTTTCTCCATAGGCGAAAGCGACTTTTCGGGCAATACCGCCGCAATAGCGCAACGGCAATTTATATCTTCGTGGGCGATGCCGAATGCGCCAGGGTGTTTTGCCTCGCCACCACTGCTAGAACGAAACTTCGCTTCGACTCCGACACGCTGCCCGTCAAGCCCTGAATGCGTGTCGCGTGTTGAACCGTCGAGCGTCGAAAGCCATTCTTTTTGCTGCAATCCTGATTGCTCGATTGATTCATTGCCAGCAAAGCCCGTTAGCTTTGTGACTTCGGTTTCGGCGATACGCTGCGCGCGAACGCTGGCGATGTCGCCTTGAAATACGTCTGTAATGCGCGAACGGATTTCGTCGAGCGTTTCGCGTTGTAAGAACCCGTCCGTCACTTCTTCACGAACAAGTCGTTTTGTGGTTCGGTTCACGTTCTTAATTAACTGCGCGGTTGTTTGCTCTGCAAAGCGGGTCACGCGCTCATTGACTTCGAAGACGCTACGAAGGCCGATTTCGGCGACGATTTCTTCGCCGTATTTTGAAACCAGCGCGTCAACCTCGCTTTTGATTAGGCCGTAAACCGTAGCCATTATTTCGGGTCGGTCTATTTCGTCGCTAATCGTCTTTAACACTTGCTCATTACTTTTTTTTTGAAGTGTTGCGCTTTTGTCGCTATCCGACGGCGGGGCGTCTACTGTGGCGATTTCTTCATAGCCTAGCGCCGTTCGCACTTCGTTCAGATTTAAAATGCCGTTTGTGTAAAGGTCTACAAGCGACATTTTTCGACGTTCTTGCTTTATAGAAAGCGCTGAAACCTCGCTTAAATCCATTTTAATAGAGTATTCTACGCCGTAATACTCTGCAATCCAACGCATAAGGCCGCGTTCTAGGTGCTGCAAGATAGGGATGATCTTTTCTTCCCATAGGAAAAGGCGCGATTCTGCAAGATTATTGTAGGTCGTTTCGCCGTTCACGACTAGAACGTGTGGCACGCCGAAGCCTGTGCATATCTCGCGCGCAAGGTCTAGCTTGCCTTTGTTAAAATCGAGTTCTTTCATAGTAGAACCCATTTTCAATAAATCCCAGTCACCACCCAAAACCATAGCTTTGCCAGCGTTTTTTGTGCCTGAATATTTTTCTTCGAATTTCTTTTGTGCGCGGTCGATTGTCTTCACGTCCGTAGACTGTCGATGCACTAGAAGCGCCGAAGGTGTCGCGCCGTTCTGCATTAGCGCGGCGTTGTGCTTCCCTGCAAAGTTATGCTGATCTATCGCATAGGCGGCCGGTTCGACCGAAGCCAAGCCATAAAAGTCGTTAAGCGGGTGAAAGTGCTTTAAGTGGTAGACGCTGCATTTTCCCGTAATGGCATCGCAATCGAACTTTGTGCGAACGCCGCCGACTTCATGCTCGAAATATTCGGTCGTGCCATTATCGCGAAGGGCTTTTTTCATACGATCGGGTCGTAAAGAAAATATTTCTAACGGTTCGCCTGTGAATGATTCCGTCTTTTCAACGTAAGCGTTACCGGCAAGAATATAATGCGAAACAATGCTTTCGATAAGCGAAGAAATTTGCGATTCGGGGTTCGGCTTTTCTAGTAGCTGGTTCAACGGGTGCGCTTCGTCTGGCTCGTCGCCACGATAAACAACCCACGGCACGCTAGCGCATGATTCGGCGATAAGGCTTACGCAACGGTATGCAATGGCGTTCTTGATATAGCCTTCGTCGGCTAGGGTGTCATAGCGGCGCGGCGTCATTTTAGCCTGGCCTGACCCTATTTGCTGCGCGATCGCTCGACCGACTGCGCTTTCTTTTTTGAATAATCGCGAAAATATCGACATTTTTTCCCCTTAGTCTGGAATATACACGAACGCGGCCGGCGCGTGTAGTTTTTTTCTTGCTAACGCCAACGCGCAGACGACGTCATCGTGCAAGCCCTGTGGTGCTTCGTATTTTACACCGGTTCGCGAATAAGTATATTCAAACGTTTTAAGTTCTTCAACAATCACGCCGGCGGGGTAGCCAATTTCGCACTTCTGAATGCTAACGGTCAAGCCTTCCATAAGCTGTTGCTTGCTACTTGAAGAAAACTTAAAGCCCTCGAAGTTATCGCCGCCGTTTGCTTGTAGGTCTTCGAGTATTGCGTCACCTACGCCCGTCGAATCGACAAGCGCCGGCGTGCTACCTGTCGCCGCGATGATGCGTTCTTTCGTCATGCGCCAGGGCGACTGAAAGCGCTCAATTCTACATACGTTCCCGTCTTCGTCTAGCGCAATTCCTACCGTCCAATCATAAGACTTTGCTAAATCCCACCCCCAGCAAACGGGCTTTTTCTTAGATAGCGAACGAATGCAAGCGTCGATATTGCTAATCCCGAACGGGTTGCCGCCGTCGTCCGAAGGCTCGGCCTCGTAAAGCTCTTTGAACACCCGTTCGGGTAACATGCTGCGTGCGTCGATGATCTCTTTTAGCGCAACGATGCCAGCTTCCACGGCATCCCAGCAAGTAAGCTTGTGATATTCTGCGTTTTCTTGCCCCGCCTCCGCTTTGCGACAACCTTTATAGTGCCAATTCTGGCGACCCTTAACGTTCCCGATAAAGCGCGCCATACCCCCCGTTGCGGTCAAGGTCGAGCGAATAGCGGCTAAAACTTCTTCTTTCGTGCGCGACGCTTCGTCGGCTACCAGCGCATAAACGTCGTCGCCGTATAAGCTATCGGGCTTATCCGCTGATTTGAAAACCAAAACCGCGCCGTTTGCTAAGACGATTTCTTTGTCGGATATATTGATCGACGACACAAATTCGGCCGAAATGTTATGCCGCATGCGATTAAAGGCGATTTTAGCTTGCGAAGAAACCGGCGCGACCCACCAATAAGCCGCATTTGTCTTGCCGAATAGAACAGCTTGTTCTAGCAGCCAAGAAAGCGCCGGCTGCGTCTTTCCGCACTTAGTCGACCCCTCTATCCACGAATAGCGTGATTTCGTGTATATGGCGGCTTCCTGCAAGGGGTAACACCACGGCCGAACCCACTTCGCAGCTAAATCGACGCTAGGTTCGGCCGTCATTTCTTAGCCTCGCTTTTTTTTACTCCGAAAGATACCGGCGCGGCGTGCGGCGCGCTTCTCTTTTGGCTTTTCTTGCTCGACGACGCCTTGCTCTTTGCCTGTCGCTGGCATGCCTTCAGTGCGCGGGAATATGAAAGTTCGGCCGCTGCGTTCGGCTAGGCGCGCGCCATTATTTATAAGCCCCTCAAGGCTAACGCTTCGGCCTACGCCTAAACGATTGCCGTTATCCATTAGCCAGACGTCATCGCTTTGCGGCTCAAGAATACGAATATCGGCTTCGGTTAAATATATTCGGCCTTTGAATTCGGCCGCAAGGTTCAATATATCATATATAAATACGCCGTTTCGAAGTTCCCCACATATCTTGAAGTCGAGAACAACGCCTTTGCCGTTTTCGTCGATCATCGTGCCACGAACACCGAACGCCCGATTCATGTAGACAAATTCTTCTATGCTATCGTAAAAAAATTTCATAAGCCCCCGTCGTCTTCGCTAAGTATATGTTCAACCCTAGCGCATTTTGCGTCATAATCAAAGTCGAACTTGCGACGTTCTATTATTGAAACTATGGAATGCGTTATCGTCGTATGATCTCGCTTGTATATCCTCGAAATATGCGCCTTTGTTTCTCCAAACATGCGCCAACGGCAATAAATTGCTATATTCCTAGCTTCGACAAATTCGGGTTTATGACTATGGCTTAGAATGTCTTTCTTCGATCTTTTGAAGACGATAGACGCCGCTAGTTCGGGGTCGTGCTGCATGGTTTTCTAGCATCCTTTTCGCTCGACGCATTCGTTTTTTTGCTTTTCAGCATGAACCGCCGGCCAGTTTAATGAATGCCTTGCGCAAGACGCGGCAAGCAATGCGAAGACGATTATTACACGGCGCATCTTTCAAACCGTCGCGTTCATTAACTCGCTGTAATCGAATTTCTTGCCTATGCAGTCCACGACCGAAACAAGTTGGTTTTCCGATTGCTTGATAACTTCGCCGTCGAAGACATAACTATATTTTGGCACGACAAGGCTGTTGTCGATAAATTGTCGACCTTTGCGAGTGATTCGCCACCACCCCGAACACCGCTTAGAATCGTCGTCGGGGTCGATTTTTGACTCGATCAACTGCCAATACGCCAGCTTGCCTAGGTCGCCGCTACCAATACCGCGCACGCCTAGAAAGTCGCTTATGTGAAAATAGGCGTCGGGATAAGGTAGCGCGGCGGCGGCGGCGGTTCGGTAAAGGTTTCGCAGCATAAGAATCATTGCCGTGTTAATCTGTCGCTTGTAGACCTTGCCATATCGACCGCATGTCGGGCAATCGCCATCTGCGCCGCCCATAATGTGGCGAAGGTAATCGCTTTGCGCGCGCTTTTGCCTAGTTGGTATTTGCGGCGGCTGCCAGTTTAATAAATCGTTCATGGTGCGCCCGTCACTTTCAAAAGCTTGATTGCATCAACGTTCATTACTTCGCCGCCTACACG
>Ga0307935_1000137_pt1 | contig 34951 bp, 27 predicted proteins | sample OrgLakmetageno92_FD_201827 | JGI IMG/M metagenome (GOLD analysis project Ga0307935, IMG submission 201827) | Saline water microbial communities from Organic Lake, Antarctica - #92 | ecosystem: Environmental > Aquatic > Non-marine Saline and Alkaline > Saline | place: Antarctica: Organic Lake...
CTGCCTACTCACATTTGTGAGCGCAGCAAACAAATGAACCTGCCTACTGCCTACTCTTTTTACTGCCTACTTATACCTATATTTGTCTAAGAACATATGCTTTTCCTACATGAACAAAGAACACATCCTTAAAACTGCACAATCCTGGACTCACGAGCCATTTGACGAGACTACTATAACACGCACCCTAGCGTTAATCACAGCAGATAATGATGAGTTTCAAGAATCATTTTATAAAGATCTAGAGTTTGGTACTGGTGGAATGCGCGGTATTATGGGTGTGGGAACCAACCGTATTAATAAATATACTTTAGGAAAAAATACACAGGGTATTTCTCAATATCTAAATGTGCAATTTCCTAATGAGCAAATAAAAGTCGCTATAGCCTACGATTGCCGTCACAATTCTAAAGAGCTCGCACAAATAGTAGCAGACGTTTTCAGTGCTAATGGTATTTATGTATACCTTTTTGCAGAATTGCGCCCTACTCCACTGCTTTCTTATACCGTTAAGGCAAAAGGTTGCCACGCAGGAATCGTATTGACTGCAAGTCATAATCCGCCAGAGTATAATGGTTACAAAGTATACTGGCAAGATGGTGGTCAGTTGGTCCCACCACAGGATCAAGAAATATTAGATATAATTGGTTCCACAGACTTTAGTGACATCCACTTTAATGGGAATCCTAAATTAATTGAATTACTTACTGAAGAGGATGATAATGCCTTTATAGAAGCCAGTATCAAAGCCGGCAGAACAGCGGGTGATATAGATCGATCTCGATTAAAAATTGTTTTTACCAGTCTTCACGGTACGAGTATTACCCTAATTCCAGAAACTTTAAAACGCGCTGGATACACCGATTTACATGTCGTTAAAGAACAAGCTTTTCCAGATGGTAATTTCCCAACGGTTAAATCTCCTAATCCGGAAGAGCCAGAAGCATTAAAAATGGCTGTTGATCTGGCCGATAAAATTCATGCTGATATTGTTATAGGAACAGATCCAGATGGCGACCGTTTAGGCGTTGCTGTTCGTGATAATGATGGTAAAATGGTATTATTGAATGGCAACCAGACCATGATTGCCATGACCGATTTCCTTTTGAAGCAAACCGATTTAAAATCCTTAAAAGATCCCTTTATAGGCTCTACTATAGTTTCTACACCTATGATGCACGATTTAGCGCATTCCTATGACGTAGAATGTAAAGAAGGTCTGACTGGTTTTAAATGGATTGCCAAAATGATTGAAGACTATCCTCAGCAAGACTTTATAGGTGGTGGCGAGGAAAGTTTTGGATATATGGTAGGTGATTTTGTACGTGATAAAGATGCGGTTACTGCAGCATTATTAGCTTGTGAGATGTACGCTTTTGCGAAAGCGAATGCTTCAACAACCTATCAAGAATTGATCAAGCTCTATGTAAAACACGGCTGTTATCAAGAAAAGCTCGTTTCGCTTGTCAAAAAAGGAATTTCTGGAGCAGAAGAGATCAAGCAAATGATGGTTGATTTAAGGGAAAACCCGCCTGCTCAGATAGGTGGACAAGATGTCACGATCATAGAAGACTATGCAGCCAGTACTAGAGTCAACAAGCAGTTGAACAAAAAAGAACCCATTGCTATTCCAAAATCTAATGTTTTGATTTTCTATCTAGCAGATGGCTCAAAGATTGCAGCGCGGCCTAGTGGAACAGAACCTAAGATAAAGTTCTATATCTCGGTGAAAACGGCGCTGGATCAAGTGGAAAATTATACGGAAGTCCATGCGCAGTTAGAAGAAAAAATTAAAGGCATTCTTGCCAGTTTTGACAGATAAATAAATGAATTATTTTAAAGAGATTTTACGGTACGCTAAGCCTTATAAGAGCTATGGAATACTGAATATAATTTGTAATGTGTTTTTTGCTTTTTTTGGAGCATTGAGTTTCATTTCACTTATCCCAATGCTGGACGTTCTGTTTGACAAGACACAACAAGTCACTACAAAACCAGAGTGGACCGGTATACTTGATTTGATGTCGTACATTAAAGGCTCCATGGGTTTCTACTTAACTAGCGAAATAGGCAATAAAGAAACCGCTTTACTGCTGGTTATAGGGTTGGTACTAGTGCTTTTCTTTTTAAAAAATTTATTTGGCTATTTAGGAATGTACTTTATTGCGTTTCTGCGCAATGGCGTTTTGAGAGATATTAGAAATGATATGTATTCCAAAATTGTACACCTTCCCATCGCCTATTTTTCTGAAAAAAGAAAAGGTGATGTGATTGCACGAACAAGTGCTGATGTACTGCAAGTACAAAACAGTTTTTTGTCCATATTAGAACTTATAGTCAAAGAGCCTTTAAATATTGTTTTTTCTTTAGCGCTTATGATTGTTATAAGCCCTAAGCTCACCATCTTCATGCTTCTATTTTTACCTGTCTCTGGTTTTTTAATCTCTCGTATAGGTAAGAAACTCAAAAAACGAAGCGATCAAGTTCAAAAAGAACAAGGATATTTCATGTCCTTACTAGAAGAAACTTTAGGCGGGCTTAAAGTAATCAAAGGTTTTAATGCTGAAAACAGGTTAGAAGAAAGTTTTCAAAATAGCACCGGCAGACTTTATAGATTTTCGGTAAAGCTTAATCACAGAAAAGGTCTAGCGAGTCCAGTCAGTGAATTTCTTGGAATTTTGGTTATAGGTATTTTACTTTGGTATGGTGGTCGTCTTGTCATTGTAGAGCAAGCTATTGAAGGAACCACCTTTATAGGTTTTATGTTGCTTGCTTATGGGATTTTAACTCCAGCAAAAGCACTTTCAAAAGCCAGCTATCAAGTAAAAGAAGGTGATGCAGCTGCCCAGCGTGTGCTAGAAATCCTTCATACTAAAAATGATATCGCAGATCAACAAGGAGCTGTTGCTATTCCCGCTTTCGCGAAAGCGATAAAAGTCAACAACATCACCTTCTCTTACCTGGAAGAACCGGTTCTCAAAAACTTCTCCCTAAACATTCCTAAAGGAACCAGTGTAGCTCTAGTCGGGCAAAGTGGTTCTGGAAAAAGTACAATTGCAAATCTACTCACTAGATTCTATGATGTAGAAGAAGGGACTATTACCATAGACGACTTGAATATTAAAGAAGTAACGCTTAAAAGTCTACGAGATCAAATAGCGATTGTAACTCAAGATTCTATTTTATTTAACGATACCATCGCTACTAACGTGGCACTGAGCGACAAAAATGCTTCGGAAGAACGAATTATCGATGCCTTGAAAATTGCGAATGCTTGGGAATTTGTAAAAGAACTTCCTGAAGGCATTCATACCAACATAGGTGACAGTGGTAACAAACTAAGCGGCGGGCAGAAACAACGTCTTTCTATCGCTCGAGCGGTACTCAAAAACGCACCAATTTTGATACTGGATGAGGCCACCAGTGCTCTGGATACAGAAAGTGAACGACTGGTACAAGATGCGCTGGAAAAAGTAATGAAAAATAGAACCTCTATAGTCATCGCCCACCGACTCTCTACCATTCAAAATGCCGATCATATAGTAGTTATGAAAAAAGGAGAAATAGTAGAGCAAGGAACACATATAGAATTGCTTGCTAAAAAAGGCCTTTATCACAGTCTGGTAGGTATGCAAAGCCTGGGATCATAACTTTTAGTATATTTAACGTATAAAATTAAAAAAAAAATGAAAAAGTGTATTCTTTTAGTTGCATTTTTAATCGCTGGTACTTCCTTGTCACCCGCTCAAGAGTCTGTAGATGTATTAATGGATAAGGCTCTAAATGAAGCGGCAGCATCAGAAAAACATGTACTAGTTAAATTTGAAGCTTCTTGGTGCGGCTGGTGTCACCGAATGACTAAACAAATAAAAGATCCAAGCATAGCTTCTTATTTTAACGAAAACTATGTAATGCTTCCCATTGTTGTTTTTGAGAACGGCGATAAAGTAGCTTTAGAAAACGCAGGCTCTAGAGCCTTGATTAAAAAGTATAAAGGTGATATTGCTGGTTTGCCGTTTTGGGTCATTCTTGATGCCGCAGGAAATGTGGTCACCAACTCTTTTAATGAAAAAGGTCAAAATATAGGATGCCCTTCATCTAAGGAAGAGGTTGCTGTTTTTATAGAGAAACTTAAAGCGACTTCAAAGATGACAGATAAAGATGAAAAAAAGGTGGCGATGATCTTTACCAAAAAGTGATTCTTAAACTGCCCTTTTTAAATCTGGTTACATTTACTGCCATCTATAAGATCTGTTGATTTTTAATTATTGATAAACTTTTTCAATATGTCTTTTACTACCGCAGGCTTAATGGGTTTTGATATAAAATCATCGCATCCAGATGCAAAAGCTTTCTGTCTATCCTCTGAGTTAGTGTAGGCAGTTTGAATAATTATAGGTATGTGAGGGAACCTTTCTTTAATTGCCAGTGACGCCTTATAACCATTCATAATAGGCATTTGAATATCCATAAAAACGAGGTCTATATTGAGTTCCCGTTCCATTATTTCAATCGCTTCTTGCCCGTTTTCTGCTCTGATAATTTGAAAATCGTAGCCATTCATTTTTTCTAACAACGATTTGAGGAATAAGTAATTCAAGGCTACATCCTCAGCAATCAAAATTTTATAGAAGGAAGGAATTGGCCTTTTGGTTGATTCGTTTATTCCCTTACCACAGGATTCTTGCTTTTTTTCTATGCTTATGGGGATATTGATATGAACAGTAGTTCCCTTTCCTAAATCTGACTGAATATCGAGTTGGCCGTTCATTAATTCAACATAAGCTTTTGAAATGGTTAAGCCCAATCCCAAACCTTCAAATAACTCTGTAGTATCTTGATTGGACTTGGAATAACTATCAAAAATAGATTTCTGACGTTCGCTAGAAATTCCTATTCCAGTATCTGTAATCCTGATAATAACAGCATCTTCTTTTATAGTTGCAAAGATGATAACTTCACCCCGACACGTAAACTTAATCGCATTATCAATAACATACTTTATAATTTTAGACAACTTATTTTCATCTACGACAACACAATTTTTACTTTCAGGAATATCCAGAACTAGTTGGTATTGGATATTTTTTAACCGCTCATTATCCTTGTATTTATCAAAACATTTGGTCAATAGTTCTGTAAGAAGTACGGTGTTTTTTTGAGCCGTTAGTTGCTTGTTTTGCAGCATAGATATTTCAAGCACATTATCCATCATATCCATTAATTTCAGACAAGCTTGATTAATGATGGTAACATAATCATTTTTCTGATTCTCCTCAAGCCCCTCCTTACTTAACAAACCTGAAAAACCCATAATGGCATTCATAGGAGTACGCATTTCATGGGTAATATTATTAATAAACGAAGTCTTTAATTTGCTGCTTTGCTCGGCATTAATTTTGGCCTTTTTAAGTTCACTTGTTTTTGAATTAATTACATATTTTAAGTACCTATTAAATACTATTATCAATAATAACAAACATAAAATTCCAATACACAACTTGACCCAGAAAGATACTCTAAGGTAAAAAGGCTTGTTAAAGGTCACCAACCAGGAATCGATGATTTCTTGCTTATCCTGATAGGTAACACTCTGCATAGCATTATAAATAACATCATTGAGCATGACATCATTCTTTACAACAGCTATGGATGGTTCATAATCGCTACCTGTGTATTTTAAAATCTCTAAATCATTAAAGCTTTTGGACTCTATATAATAAGTCACTACAGCTTTGGGGCCGACAAAATAACCTTCTCCACTTTCAGAAATGTTTTTTAGACATTCCAGATCAGTTCCACATGGGGTTAAAATCGTCGCTTTAGGAAATTGAATTTTTAGATTTTCAACTATTGCAAAGCCTTCGGGCAAATAAAAGGTTGCCGTTTCAAAATCTGTTATGGTCTTTGCTGGCCCTTGAGCTTTCTTACCTACAATCACATAAGGTGATTCAAACAATTTAAAATAAAAATTAAGATATTCTCTTCTGGATGGGGATTCTTGGATTTCAAGAATTAGATCTAATTTATTGTTACGAGCATCTTCCATGATTTTTGAAAAATCATCGTATTTCTTAATATCAAATTTGAACTGCGCCCTTTTTTCTAGAAGCTTTAAATAATCCATAAGGATTCCTTGTGGGTTATCCTTTTCATCCAAGAAAATATAGGGTGTATAGGATGGGTATACAGCTACCTTAATGTGTTCCCGTTCATTGAGCCATTTGCGTTCCTTTTCATTCATTATATCCGCATCCTGACAAGAAACTGTTAAAAAAAGAACGGATAGTGTTACTAACAAAAATCGTATGATATCTCTCAACCTAAGTATATTATTTACCAGAAAGTTACAAAAAATAATCTTTATAATAATAATAAATACGAGCTACTCTTTTACTGTCTCCCGCTTTTACAGCACCAATGACTATAGGTAAGAAAGCAGGTCTCCTTTCCTCTTTTTGGGGTCCTAAAAGCCATCTTTTAATCCTACCTTTGTTGTATTAATCTATTTATCCCTTTGATGAGTTCCATTCTGCACAGCTTTGATTCAACAAAAGATATCGATGTACCTTCAAAATTCACCTTTCCCTTTCTTTATGAGCCACATCCAATGGCTGTGGAAGCTGCAGAGCAATTAAAAACCTATATAGATGGTTTTAAAGACTGGTTTTATGATTTGAATTTAGGCCCAGAAAATTACCAACATCCGCTTGGGAAAATGTTTGGAGTTCTTGTTGTGGAAGATAGCCATGGAAAATTAGGACATCTTTGGGCATATTCTGGTGTCATTACTGGAGAGCAAAAGCATACTCCATTTGTTCCTTTAGTATTCAATATGTTTGCAGAAAACAGCAAGTATGTAAAAGAAAATTCTCAACTCGATGTATGGAATCAAAAAATCGATTTCTTAGAAAAGGATGTCGTTTATCTAAAAAGTAAAAAACAGCTTCAAAAATTAGAAAAAGAAAACGAGCTCCTGCTCTACAACCAGCGTAAAAAACATTCCAAAAACAAAGCAGATCGTAAAAAGCAACGAGAAGAAGCGATACATTCCTTAACTGACATAGCGTATAAAAAACTGCTCGATCTTCATCAAACGCAGGGAATGCATGCTAAATTTCTTTTAAAGGAATACCAGATCTATCTGGGTGCTAAAATGACTCCGTTAGAAAAAATTGTTTCCAGCAAAGAGGAAAAAATCAAGGAATCTAAAGCAGATCGTAAGGAATTATCCAACAAGCTTCAAAATTGGATTTTTGAACAGTACCAATTCCTCAATGCAAAGGGAGATTCTAAAAATGCATTGCAACTCTTTAAAAACATACCGCCCTACTTTCCTCCTTCAGGAACTGGTGATTGCGCCGCACCTAAGTTGTTGCAATATGCCTATCTCAACCATCTAAAACCAGTTGCCATGGCTGAGTTTTGGTATGGAGCATCTCTAAAATCCCAAATTAGAAAGCACGGCCATTATTACCCGTCTTGTCGCTCTAAATGCGAACCGATTTTGGAACACATGTTGCAAGGTCTGGAGGTTGATGACAACCCTATGTTAATCAATCCTGCTGCAGGAAAAGAGCTTCCGCTTATCTATGAGGATGATTATCTTATGGCGGTAAACAAGCCCGAGGAGTTCCTTTCTGTGCGCGGTAAAATTATAGAAGATTCTGTAGCATATAGAATGAAGCTGCGTTTTCCTCAAGCTACTGGGCCTCTTATAGTTCATAGACTGGACATGAGTACTTCTGGAATATTGGTACTTACTAAGTCCTTAGAAGTTCATAAAAAACTACAAGAACAGTTTGAAAAGCGCAGCGTTAAAAAGCGGTATGTGGCCTTACTGGATGGAAACGTAAAAGAAGACACTGGGTTTATTGATTTGGCACTACGGGTAGATCTGGATAACCGTCCTTTTCAAATGGTAGATCCTATACACGGTAAAAGTGCTCGTACGAAATTTGAGGTTTTGGAGCGCAAAGATGGAAAAACGAGAGTTCGTTTCTATCCCATTACTGGGCGCACTCATCAGTTGCGTGTTCACGCCTCTCATCCTTTAGGACTGAACTGCCCTATTATAGGCGATGATCTTTACGGTTTTAAGAAAGACCGATTGTACTTACACGCAGAGCGACTGGAATTTATACATCCAGTAACTTTAAAGCCCGTTGTGATTCATGTACCTGCGCCTTTCTAAGCTGTTATAAGACTTGTGAATAACTAGGTTGCCTTCCTATTTTAAGACATGAGCACAGATCGTATTTTTACATTAAATCTATTTTTTATGTCTCAAGAATTGAATTGGTTGTTGTTTTTAACCATCGGCGTGTTGATCGGTGCCGTTGTGGCTTGGTTTTTTGCAAAAACACGTTTCTCAGGAACTATGAATCTTTTAGAATCAGAAAAGAGACAATTGGATTCTCAACTTTCTAAATTGCAACCTGCCATGGAAGAACGCGACCGACTGCGACATGAAAATAGCCAGTACAGCGCACAACTAGAGCAAAAGTTAGAAAACCTACAAGAATTGAGTGGCAGGCTTCAAAAACTAGATAAAGAATATCGAGAGGTAGCTATCGAGAAAGAAAACTTGAATGTATTACTAGCTGAGCAACGTACCGCTTTCGCGAAAGCGGAAGAGAAACATATGGAAGCACAAGGGGAAATCGAGAAACTCAACGAAAAATTCACCAAGGAATTTGAGAACCTCGCCAATAAAATTCTAGACGAAAAAAGCATCAAGTTTACCGACCAAAACAAAAAGAATATCGAACAAATTCTGAGTCCGCTGCAGGAGAAAATCATGAGTTTTGAAAAACGTGTAGAAGACACACATAAAGACACTATCGACAGACAAAGTGCTTTAAAACAACAGATTTTAGGTCTTAAAGAACTCAATCAACAAATGAGTAAGGAAACCAGCAATCTTACCAAAGCGTTAAAAGGAGATTCCAAAATGCGTGGGAATTGGGGGGAATTAGTCCTGGAACGAGTGTTGGAAAAATCTGGTTTAGTAAAAGGCTCTGAATATGAAGTACAGCAAAGCATCAAAACAGAAGATGGAAGAACCTTATTTCCAGATGTAGTGATCCACCTCCCTGGAGGTAAGAAAATGGTGATCGATTCAAAAGTATCCCTTAATGCTTACGAGCGTTTTATCAATGAAGAAGATGAAGAGATGCAACAGCGCTATCTAAAAGAGCACGTGGCATCACTTAAAAAACACGTGACAGATCTTTCTGGAAAGAGCTATCACGATTACCATATAGAGAGCCCTGATTTTGTATTGCTTTTTGTGCCTATCGAGCCGGCTTTTGCCATGGCATTAAATTATGATGGAAACTTGTACAGTGAGGCTTTTGATAAAAATATCGTAATTGTTACCCCTACCACGCTACTGGCTACATTACGTACTATTGACACCATGTGGCAAAATGAAAAACAGCAAAAGAACGCACTAGATATTGCTACTGCTGCTGGGGCTTTGTACGATAAATTTGTAGGTCTTACAGAAGATTTAATCAAAGTAGGCACCCAAATGGATACGGTCCAAAAAACCTATAAATCCAGCATGAATAAGCTTACGGAAGGTTCTGGAAATCTAGTAGGCCGTATTGAACTATTAAAAAGATTGGGAGCAAAAGCTAATAAATCTCTCAATGAAAAACTCGTTAACCGAGCTATAGAAAGCGACCCAGACGTTTTGGATGCGAGTGATGAGCCGTTGAGCTAGTCAAGGCTCTGAGTTATTAGTTTTGAGCTCTTGAGTCATTAAGTTAGTGAGTCCATTAGGGATTTTGGAATTTAAAACCTACTGCCCTTTTAGATCACAAACCTCAATTATTACACAATAATGTAATAAAGTAGTATTATTACGCTTTTACGTAATAAATTTAAATATTACGTTATTATGTAATATATTTGAAGTATTACGCTTTTACGTAATAATTTAAAAAAGCTATTATGGAAGTAGTCCTTGCCGGTGACATTATAGGTTCCCAAAAGAATCAACCAAAATACTATCTCAAGACCATAGAGGAGGTTTTAAAAAGATATTCAAGCCCAGATCGGTTCTTAATTTACCGCGGTGACAGTTTTCAGGCATGGATGAATCATCCAGAACTGGCTCTTAATTGTGTGATAGAATTAAAAGCTGCATTAAAAAGAACAGCACTTCTAGATGTGCGTATAGCCATAGGGCTGGGAGGCGTAACCATGATCGATAACAATATTGCAAAATCTACTGGATCAGCACTTACAAAATCGGGAGAGTTACTGGATATTCTAAAGTCTAAAGAGCAAGAAATAATGATAGACAGCGGTAGACACTTAGATGTGTATATGAATAGTTTATTAAAAATGGCACTACTCTTCATGAATGAATGGACAGAAAACGGTGCTACTACAGTTTATGAGATGTTCCAAACACCACATATTACTCAAGCGGAGTTGGGTAAAAAACTAGGAGTTCAACAAGCTACTGCTAGTAGAAGACTAGACCGAGCTCACTGGCAAGAAACCCAAGAAGTTTTAAGCGTATTTAAACAATTTTATAAAGACGTGAGCGATGGAACTATTGATTAAACTATTAATAGCGCACTTTCTGGGTGATTTTATCTTTCAGACTGATAAGCTCATAAAGAAAAAAGAAAAACACTTGTTGGGTTCTTACCACCTTTATATGCATGCTGGTATTCATGCTGCGCTGTCTTGGTTGGTATTATGGCAAGTGGAGTTTTGGTATGTAGCACTTATTATCTTTGTAACACATTTACTCATAGACGCTGGCAAACTCTATTTTACTACTAAGAAAAATATGCGCTGGCTGTTTGCCCTGGATCAGTTGGCTCATATTATAATCATCCTAATTATAGCTGCATACACTTCAAACCTAACATTCACCATGAGTGCTGCCTATTTAAAAATCCTATGGCCCTTTCTATTTTGTATACTGTTCCTGACGAGCCCAGTGGGCGTTATGTTAAAAATATTTTTTACGAGATGGACATTAACCGATGATGAAACTGGAATCTACGGACTTAAAAATGCTGGTAAATGGATAGGAATGCTAGAAAGACTACTCATCTTTCTTTTTATCATTACAGATCATTTCAGTGCAGTCGGGTTGTTATTAACAGCAAAATCTGTATTTAGATTTGGTGACCTGAGCAAGGCAAAAAACATGAAGTTGACCGAGTATGTATTGATTGGCACATTGCTTAGCTTTGGAATTGCAATTGTTATCGGACTACTGTTTAAAAACTATGTGATATGAAAAAGATTTTAGGAGTTATACTAGCAACCATAGTACTGCTTGCAGTGATATGGTATTCATTTATTTACCTTGCCACCTATTCTGACGGCTATCGCAGTGGTGAATTGATCAAGTTTTCTCACAAAGGTGTGGTCGTAAAAACATGGGAGGGCGAGATCTCACAAGGAATAAGTGGTGCACAAATCTTCTCCTTTTCTGTACTGGATAACAAAACAGAAGTCATTAAAAAATTAAAAGAATATCAAGGAGAATATGTGCAATTAAAGTACGAAGAAAAATTTAGTACATTCTTTTTTTGGGGGGATACCAAATACTTTATTACTGAAGTAACAAGAGAGAACAGTCCTCATTTTAATCGAGATTAATTATTGAAATCCCGCTTTCGCATCTCGACTAGGCTCGATACAAACTTTAGCGGAACACTCCTCCAGCTTATTGAACAACCCATAAATTATGAAAGATAAATTCAAATCTCCAGAAGAGTCCAGAGTGATGTTATCGCTATTGATGTTACCTTCCAATGCTAACTTTTCAGGAAAGGTACATGGAGGCTATGTCCTCTCTCTTATCGACCAAATTGCATTTGCTTGCGCTTCCAAACACAGTGGTGTTTATTGTGTAACGGCCAGTGTAGATGTGGTCGATTTTAAAGCTCCTATAGAAGTGGGCGAGATGTTGACTCTAAAAGCCACTGTTAATTACGTAGGCACCTCTTCTATAGTTGTAGGAATACGTGTAGATGCAGAAAATATTCAAACTGGCGAGTCTAAACATTGTAATTCTTCGTTTTTTACTATGGTAGCAAAAGACGAGCAAGGGAAAACCGTAGCTGTTCCTGGACTTAAAATAAGTAATGAAACTCATGTACGCAGATTTGCTAGAGCCATAAAAAGAAAACAGATTAAAATAAAAAGCGCCAAAGAAATTGACACAGCCGATTTCTCTGACGCGAGCTATAAAAAAGAGTTAAAGAATTATAATGTAGAAATTAATCTTTAGAAAACACGTACCAGATTAAATCCAAAATAGAACCTTCCTTCTGTCCAATCGCCTGTTGCTTGACTCAAAAAACCATTGGTTAACATAGGCTGAGCGTTTGTAAAATGCATCTGGAAGACGTGGCCACCAGTTTCAAGGTCAACACCTATACTTAGCGGATTCACAAATGGACTGCCGTCTGCGCGATTCAGGTGATAACCATAGTCTGCGTTGATACTCCACCTGTTAGTTAATTTATATCGAGCACCTAATCCCATGGCATATTGCATATTGTCTTGTGGATCAAAAGGAACAAAGTTTTGATGAAACAAGGTAGGACTTAACTGAGCGGACAGTCTTTTAGATATTTTTCTAGCTACTATAAACTGAGCTGTATAACCGAGTCGATCTATAAATTCTAATTTAGGGAAAATGGACTTATCTAATTCTGTATTGGCATCCATCGCTGTAAATAAAGCGATAGAGAAAGGAAAGCCTTCGCGTTCTTGTTTTTTAAGCTTAAATTTTGAAGCAAGTTGGTAGGTTTTATTAAAGCCCGTGCGACTTGCTTCCACATGCATCCATTCCGTAAGTCCGTAAGCAAATTGAAATCGAGTCACGGCATTATCCATACCGAAGAGATCATCAATACCATTCTCTACACTTGCAAAACGGTGAGAGATGATCAATTGAAATTCTTTAGGAGCTACTAATTTTGTAGTTTCAAAATTGACCACTTTCAATGATTTCCAGGTGGCAATAACTTCCTTATCCACTTCTGGATCCAGTCCTTCTAATAGATCTTCTTGAGCTCCGGCAATTAGAGCCATCAAGAATACAAATAAGGTTGATAGATGTTTCATAATATCAAAAAAGCCGCTTCAACAAATAGAGCGGCTTTGATTAAAGGTTTATGGTTTATTTCTTAATAAATTTCTGAGTAGAAATCTGATCACCTACGATCACCTGACTGATATAAATTCCTGTAGACAAAGAAGTCAGATCAATTTGGTTTTGTCGCTCTATGTTGCGTTGTAATACTGGTTGCCCATTCATGTTGTAAATGGTTAAGGCTGCTTCGTCAGAATTTGCCAGTTCAATATTCATGTCGTTTACTACATGAGTAGGAAACAATTTAAAGGAACTGATCAACTCGTCTGCATTAGTTAACACAGAAGAAGACTGGCCATTGATCATTTGATCACCACTATGAGCTCCATTATTATTGGCTTGAAGAGTGGCATAATAAAAGGTCACTGGCCCTAAATCTGAGGCTGGTGCTGTCCACCTTATCGTCCAGTTGTTACTGCTATTTCCTGCAGTAGTGTGCGTTAATCCAGTACCGCCATTACGCAATTGAGTACCTGCTCCTGCACTCCAAGTGCCTACTTTAGTTCCACCAGCAACTTCTGCTGTGATGTTAAAACCAAATTTTGGTACATTAGAACCATTTATCATAAGGTTCATATTGTAGGTTTGACCTGCTGTATAAGCTGCAGGCACACTAGTAAGTGATGGTGTGCCATTATGGTTTGCTCCTGGAGCATGACAATTGGTACACGTATTACCGGCATCTCCTGGTGACCCTGAAAAGTTTCCTCCTTGGCCACTAGAAAAACTAACAAGACACAAAAGTCCTAAAGGTATGGCGGTTAAAATACTGTAAAATGAGTAGTTCTTTTTCATATTGTTTTTAATTAGAAGGGTTTATAAATATCGCTTGATCTATTTTAACTTCTTCCAGTAAATCATCATACCCTAAACAACGACCTTTTAACGTATAGGTTTGATTTAATGAAAATTTATGTGGCTCTGTAAATTCTATAAATACTTGACGATCTAATGTGATAGAGGTAGCCGATTTATCAGTCGCTAATCCAGAAACTTCAATCACCTGATCTAATGCATGGGTATCATTCCTAGCGTCATTATCCGTAAAAAGTGCCAAAAGCTCTGTTGATGTATACGATGAAGTGGCGTTACTAGTTGCCACATCACGATGGTCCTGATACAAATAGTTGTACCCTAGAATGCCTATAATGACAATAAAAAAAGCTATAAGCACTATTTTTTTCATCTGTTATGTCAAATATTAATTAAATTTAAAACATATTGATCACAGAATCCTATATTTATAGCATAATAATTGACATGAAATACTCTTTGTTTTATATATTTCCTATTTTAATAGTCATCTCTTGTACAAACACGAGTCCAGATGATCTTGTAGACGACACTCCTATCACAACTACTGTAAAATATGCTACAAATATTTTTCCAATTGTGGAAAGCCAGTGTTTGTCTTGTCACAATGATAATTTTTCATCTGGAAATAATAGTTACAGCACTTACGCTCAATTTAGAGACGCCACTGAAAACGGCAATGTTATTGATCGAATCACTAGAAGCGTAGGTGATCCTTTACTCATGCCTCAAGACAATCAACTGCCTCAAAACAGTATCAACCTGATCTTGCAATGGCAAGCAGACGGATACCTAGAAAATTAATTATGAAAGTATTTCTAATTTGTATGTTATCATTAACTTACATCTCTTCCATAAACCTTGAAGAACAGACCGAACGTTATCAAACACGCATAGGGAAAATTAGCTTTAAAGCTTCTGTACCAGCTTTTGAACCTATCGAAGCTATCAATGAAAGTACAACTGTTGTTCTCGATCTTGAATCAGGTAACATCGCAGCACTAGCTTTGGTAAAGGGATTTCGTTTTCCTGTAGCACTCATGCAAGAGCATTTTAATGAAAACTATATGGAAAGTGACGAATATCCTAAAGCGACTATAAAAGGAAATCTCACTGGGTTTACACCAACCGCTCTTTCTCAAAATATCTCTAAAACATTTACTTTAGATGGTACTTTAGAATTACATGGAGTTACTCAACCTATCTCCATACCTGTAGTCATTAGTAGAACAGGAAAAAGCATCCTTCTCAGTTCCAATTTTAGTATCGATCCAGAAATTTACGATATTAAAATACCTAACATAGTTGCTGATAAAATAGCCGACGATGTCCTAATTACCGTAAAAGCAGAATTATTAAAAAAATAGAAAGTCCTACTCCACTCTCTTAGCATTCATTTCAGAGAAAAAGAAATCGTCGTTAGGAATATCAAAGGTTAAACCGGTCACTTTACCATAGGCATCACTTTCAAACTTTAGCGTTCCAAAACTGAACCATGCCTGTGGTTCCTTCCATTGGATCTCGTAAGCATCGTAATTAAAATGCTTCAAGCTGCTGTTCAATAATGGCGTGTGTTCCCATATTAATTGGAGTATTCCATTTTCTTCTACCACATCAAAGTTTCCATAAATGTCTGCATGATAGGTTCCTATAATAGCTTCCTTTTTTAGGATAGGCTGGGTTCCTTTTATTTGCATAGCCTGTCTCTCTGCTATTCTCGTGTCGCTTACTTTCCACTTATCATAACTTTCTAGCATTTCCTTGCTCCAGTCTTTTTTATCTCTGTTCAGGAAGCGATCCAATATGTAATAAGCAATGGCATTGGTTGGTGCTTTTACACCATTGGTCAGCACCACTACTCCTAGATTTTCATCTGGTAACATTTGGACTGTAGAGATCATTCCGTCATAGCCACCGCCGTGACGCACTCTAAAGTTACCGTAATAATCACCTAAGAACCATCCCAAACCATAACCCGCATATTGCGATCCAGTGGCATTTCTTTTTACCTGATTCACGCCAAAACTGTTGTGCAAGTTCCACATGTTATTGCGGCTGTAAGTAGAAAATAAAGTGTCCTGATCTTTCACTCCGTGATTCATGTTGAGAATCATCCATTTGCTCATGTCATGAACACTAGAGATAATTCCACCTGTCGACTGTACATTATCCCAACCTACCCATGGAATTGCATAATTGTTATTATTGGTATCCATTGCGTGAGGGGTCGCCACATTTGTATTGTTACCAAAATCTTGAATACTCACTACCGTATCATCCATCTCCAGCGGATTCAAAAAACGCTCCGTCACATTTTCTTTAAAGCTCTTACCGGTTACTTTTTCTATCAATGCACCAGCAGTAATAAACATCAAATTAGAATACCCATAACCATCTCTAAATCCGTAGGCTTGGGGAACAAACTTCATACGCTTGACCACTTCTTCTGTACTTAACTCCGACTTGTACCAGATCACATCACCAGAAAAAGTCCCTAGTCCTACATTGTGACTCAGCAAATCTTCAATGGTCACCAGCCTGCTTATCGCAGGATCATACAGCTCAAAATACGGCAAATGATCTTGCACTTTATCTTTCCAATTCACCTTTCCTTCTTCTACCAGTTGCGCCATAATTGCCGCTGTAAAGGCTTTTGTATTGCTGGCAATAGCATAAAGTGTGTGCTCATCTGGCTGTTGCTTTTTATTCACATCCATCTGACCATAGCCCTTTTCAAAGACGATGTTACCGTCTTTTACAATTCCGACACTCAGTCCAGGAATGTTCCAGTCTTTTTGGGTCTGAGAGATGTATTTGTCCAGCGCTTTGAAATCTACTTTTTGAGCAAATACAGCTGTAGAAATAAATAGAATAGCGAGAAATAGAATCTTTTTCATAGGTAGATTTTGAGGTAGGAAGATAGTGGTTGTTTCGCTTTCGCGAAAGCGGAATAATCAAAATAACAAAGCCCTAAAAGCTTTAAACTCCTAGGGTTTTGATAATAGAATTATTATTTGGTAAGTTTAAGTTTCCTAAATGAACCATTATTATTCTCCAAAACTAAACCCAGATTCTCTTCTTTCTAACTGCTTTTGAATCTTATGAATCAAAGGAAAAGTCATCCACATTCCTATCACTCCAAAGAAAAGCAAACCTAGGATTTTGTTTGTTTTTGAAACCTGTCGTATGGGTGCTACTTGAAGAACATACCAAATAGCATAAGCAGTTATAGGCAAACCCATTGCTGTCACGTAAAGCGATCTTAACGAGTCTCCAAAAAGTTGATTTAAAATATCTGGAAAGCCAAAACTCAAAATACAATAGCCTATAAAAACTACCGAATAAGCGATGATTAATAGGCGTAGATTTCTAGCGTGTTTTAAAATCCTATTCTTAGTATTCTTTTCATTCATAGTTGAAATATAACAAATCAAATTCTATATAGCAAAGGATTAGAAGGTACTCTTACATCTTTAAAGCCAGCAGGATATCAAATGCAGTACTTCGATAATTTTAAGAAGCTATTAGACAAGGTTTTTGTTTTGGCATGTTTTGTTTTATGGAGATCTCTAAATAAAAGCAGGAAAGATGAGCGTTTTGAGAAATGATTTAGACCATGTCAGCACAACTAGTTGGCATGTCAAATCTAAATAGTTCGCTTCATTTATTAATGATTCAATTCTACAAAATCTATATGGGTATCTATGCGCTTTAGACACTTTGATAAACTCCGCATAACGCACTGAAAACTTTTTCGCGAAAGCGAAACCACAATCATAAAAACAAAAAAGCCCTAAAAGCTTTAAACTTTTAGGACTTTAGTTATTTAAAATACTTGGTTGAGCACTGAACTAAATTCAGCACAGGCTTCGTCTAAACCTTTTTACGGAGCACAATATCTGTTCATAGGTAATCGTTTTCGACTATCGCTCCAACTGGCATCGCTACTTACTCAAGTACATTCTTCTTCTCGCATACAGGTCATAAAAGGCATCATCCTTTAAACTATCTATAAACAAGATGCTTTCTCCAGTAGATTTCATTTCTGGTCCTAAACGTTTGTCTACGTTAGGAAACTTATTGAAAGAGAATACAGGTTGCTTGATCGCATAACCTTCTAGGTGTGGCTTGAAGTCAAAATCTGTCACCTTGTTGTGCCCTAACATTACTTTTGTAGCGTAGTTGACATAAGGTTCTTTATAAGCTTTGGCTATAAATGGTACCGTACGCGATGCTCTTGGATTTGCTTCAATAATAAACACTTTATCATCCTTCACGGCAAACTGTATATTGATCAATCCTACGGTTTCTAGTGCTAGGGCGATCTTCTTCGTATGATCTTTAATTTGTTGCATCACCAGATCACCTAAGGTAAAAGGTGGCAACAGCGCATTAGAATCTCCAGAGTGCACTCCGCAAGGCTCTATGTGTTCCATAATACCGATGATGTAGACATTCTCTCCATCACAAATCGCGTCTGCCTCTGCCTCTATCGCACCATCTAGATAATGGTCGAGTAGCAACACGTTATTAGGTATTTTTCTCAAAATATCTACCACGTGTTCTTCCAGCTCGTCTTTATTGATCACGATCTTCATTCCTTGTCCACCGAGTACATAAGAGGGTCTTACTAAAATTGGAAAGTCCAAATGTTCTGCTGCGACAAGTGCTTCAGCAGGTGTTGTTGCGGTTGCAAATTCTGGAAAAGGGATGTCATTTTCTAGTAACATATTGGAGAACAAACCGCGATCTTCGGCAAGATCGAGCGCTTTATAACTGGTTCCTAAAATTTTAATACCGTAACGATCTAGTTTTTCGGCTAGTTTTAAAGCCGTTTGCCCACCTAATTGTACGATCACTCCTTCTGGTTTTTCATGACGTATGATGTCATAAATATGTTCCCAAAAAACCGGTTCAAAATATAATTTATCTGCCGTGTCAAAATCGGTAGAAACCGTTTCTGGATTACAGTTGATCATGATGGTTTCATAACCACATTCCTGTGCTGCATAAACGCCATGCACACAACAGTAATCAAATTCAATTCCCTGACCTATACGGTTAGGCCCCGAGCCTAAAACGATGATTTTTTTCTTGTCAGAAACGATGCTTTCATTTTGCACATAACGTTTCCCGTCTGCCGTTTCTATGTCTGCTTCAAAAGTCGAATAATAATAAGGTGTTTTTGCAGTGAACTCTGCCGCACAAGTATCCACGAGTTTATACACTCGGTTTACATTCATCTCCTCCCGTAAATTATAGACCTCTGACTCGAGACATCCCAGCATATGTGCGATTTGACGGTCTGCAAATCCCTTTTGTTTTGCCTCTAGAAGTAGCTTTCGCGAAAGCGTGCTCACATCAAACTTCCCAATTTCTTTTTCTAGTAAGAAGAGCTCTTCAAACTGTTTCAAGTACCACATATCGATTCTGGTAATCTCGTGGATGCGGTCCAGTGAAATTCCCATAGCTACTGCATCGTACAATGCAAAAACGCGATCCCAACTCGCATTGGTGAGTTTTTCAATCACTTGATTATAATCGGTATAGCTTTTTCCATCTGCTCCAAGACCGTTGCGCTTAATTTCTAGCGACTGTGTAGCCTTGTGAAGCGCTTCTTGAAAAGAACGACCTATTCCCATCACCTCACCTACTGACTTCATTTGAAGACCTAAAGTACGGTCAGCTCCTTCAAATTTATCAAAGTTCCAACGTGGGATTTTTACGATAACATAATCTAGAGTAGGCTCAAAAAGAGCACTTGTAGATTTGGTAATTTGATTATCTAATTCGTCTAGAGTGTAGCCTATAGCTAGCTTAGAAGCTATTTTTGCGATAGGATAACCGGTTGCTTTTGAAGCCAATGCACTAGAACGACTCACTCGCGGATTGATTTCAATCGCGATAATATTTTCTTCTGTATCTGGGCTTACTGCAAATTGTACATTACAACCCCCGGCAAATTCGCCAATGCTGCGCATCATGTGAATCGCCATGTCACGCATTTTTTGATAGGTGCGATCTGATAAAGTCATCGCAGGAGCAACGGTTATGGAATCTCCCGTATGGATTCCCATGGGATCCATATTTTCTATGGTACAGATAATAACCACATTGTCATTATCGTCCCGTAATAATTCTAATTCGTATTCTTTCCACCCCATTAAAGCCTTATCAATAAGCACTTCATGAATAGGAGATGCCTCTAGACCACGAGTCAATAATTCCTCAAACTGATCTTCTGTATGTACAAGACTGGCTCCAAAACCACCCAACGTAAATGAAGGACGGATTACTAATGGAAATCCAAATTCTTGAGCTATTTCTTTACCTTTCAAGAACGACTTTGCCGTTGCCGCAGGAGCCACCGGTATTCCTATTTTATGCATCAGACCTTTAAACTTGTCTCGGTCTTCCGTTATATTGATGGCATCGATATCCACACCGATGATCTCTACGTTATTATCTTCCCAGATTCCTTTTTGATCTGCTTCAATACAAAGGTTGAGCGCCGTCTGTCCACCCATGGTAGGTAATACTGCATCAATTTGTGGATGCTCGGCAAGGATTTGTTTGAGAGAATTTGTTGTTAATGGTAAAAGGTACACATGATCTGCCATACTTGGGTCAGTCATAATTGTCGCTGGGTTTGAGTTGATCAAGATGGTTTCAATACCTTCTTCCCGGAGGGATCTTAGTGCTTGAGAACCAGCGTAATCAAACTCACAAGCCTGACCGATAATGATCGGTCCACTACCTATTAATAAAATGGATTTGAGGTCTTTTCTTTTTGGCATTGTAGTGTGTTTTTCTAGAACTTAAATATCGTAAATTTTGGGTACAAAAAAAGGCGTCAATTCCAAAGAATTAACGCCTAATATATAATTAAAGGTAACTCATTACCTCTTGTGTCTTCTTTCAGTAGAAACAGATAGTTTTTTACGTCCTTTAGCTCTACGACGAGCAAGAACTTTACGACCGCTTACAGAAGCCATACGCTCTCTGAAACCGTGCTTGTTTCTTCTTTTTCTTTTACTTGGTTGGTATGTTCTTTTCTGTGCCATAGCTTGAAATCTGTGTCTGTATATAAAAAGGTTTGAAAACCTTCATTTTTAATCGGCTGCAAATATAGCAACTCTTATATTACCTACAATAAGAAATGTATTTTTTTTGAGATTATTTTCTCTTCTGTAAAGATAGGCATGTTCCAGCACTAAAAGTTATTTCCAGATTGCGATTGTTCTGACAGGTTCTTATTGCTAGTTAAGCCTGCTGAATTTTTGTTAAAAAGGCTCGTTCGACAACCATTATCGGTTTAGATGCTATAAACAATTATCAACACTCCTAAAAACAAAGATACAGATCCCTGTCCTGGCAGAATTCTGTTCTATTTTTGAATAACAAGTTGCACCTATACTAAGATCTATAAAGTAAAGTGAATCAGGATTGCGCACACTAATTATTTATAGAAAGCCACGAGCTTTTAAGGTTAAAAATTTATGTGCTATTTTAGTAGCTCATTGGAAACCCTCAAAAGAAGAACAACCTTGGCTAAAAATACGATAACATTACTTAAAGCTCAAGACTGGGCAAACAGCTGGAGAAGTTTAAAAGATACATCTCCTTATGTGAATGAATTAAAAGGCTGGTTTGTTCCAGGAGAGGACCTTTCTCAAGTAATGGCAGAAGGAGCTGTGGACAGTCGCATGTATTTAGGGCTAAATGGAACAGCTCTTAAGTTAATGATTGTTGCCGTAGATGCTAATGGTAAGGACATGATTGATGAAAGTAAAGAATGGTATATTTATGATTTCTCACAGCCTATTCCACCAGCAGGAGATAATAATAGTCCTTTGAATTAAAGACGTTTATGTGGAAATCTATATTCGATTTCTCCTTTGATATTTATTATATATCGTTGGTGCTCAACATTTTCTTATTCTCAGGAGCTGTATTCCTTAGAAAGTACCTATTTGCACCCATTTTATTTTACTTAATCACAGGGTTGCTAACGGAGCACATCACTATTTTAATTTTAAATAATGACTTATTGTTCTTTGGACAACAAACAAATGCCCCTGTAAAAGTGATCTATGACCTCATTCAATTTTTGACCATTTCATATTTTTTTAAAAGATCTTTAAATTACCAATGGTTGAATAAATGGTACGTGTTATTAATGGTGCTCCTAATATTAATAGCAATAGCTCCATATTTATTAACTCCATCTGACATTGCTTTTCACAACCCATGGATATCATTTATCACTATTCCTGTTTTGCTTTTTCTTTCGACTCTTTATTTCTTGCAATTACTACGTCAAAAAAAAGGATATGCGTACATCAACATAGGATTGTTTTTAATTTTAGGTAGCTCCATGGTCAGAGACAGCACATCGCCATTTTATGAAGGTGTACCAATGGAAATTTATAGAATGAAAGGCGTCTTATTATTGATCCCCTTGATCATGATGCAGTTTCTTTTTACTTACGAATGTTTTTTATTCTTTAAATCCAGAAAAGAATTCTCTATTAAATCGCAATAGTTGGCTTAAAGGACTCCTTACTGTTGCAAGAATCAGTTGATTTGTTGATGGCAGTTGAACTATATTTTACTTTATGTAAAGCAGCATCTTTTTATATCTTTAGAAACTAGAAATTTAATTCAAAACCTTTGATTCCAATTTATGATATTCTAAAATTCAGTTACTTTGCTATACTTGGAATAAAGCTTTTACTCTATTTGTTTATTGCTCTTAAGGGAAATAAAGGTATTTACATATGTATTCCTTTATTTAGTCGCAGCGGTGGCTACAAAATTATGTAGTTATTTAATTGCTGTTGACATCATCACTGTACTAGGTGTGAAAACGAACGCTCCCTTCTATTTTATATTTGTCGTTTTACATTTTTTTGCATTCTCCTTATTCTGTAAAAAAGTTATAAAGAAAAGAAAATGGACACCGTATTTTACATGGCTTGTTGTCCCTATCTTAGTAATATGCATCATGCCCTATGCCTTATACTATAAAAGCCTTATGACTTACACAGCATGGGCAACATTGGTTAGCTTACCAGTTTTATTATGAATGGAGTACTATTTATTTTATTGATTTACGGTAACATAAAAATGCTTATCCCTTTATTATTATTGGAATATTTCTAATAATGGGATCTTCTTTTATCAACTTTGTTTCGCTTCGCTTTTATGATGGCCTTGCCGAACCTATTAGAGACTTAAAACTTTTGTTACATACCTTACCTTTGCTAAGCCTACATATTCTATTTTTATACGAATGTCTGTTATAATTCAAATCACAAATACAACCATCAACTACGTTGCGATAGGGCTGATGATTTTTATCATTTTGTTTTCCGTCGGGATGGTGGTCTTTTTTCTGCTTTCGCGAAAGCGTATCACTCTTGCAGATTTAGACGTTAGAGATATTAAAATTAAGGCACAAGAAGATGTGCTTGCCGCTACCTTATTAACTCAAGATAGGGAACGCACCCGTGTTGCTAGAGAATTACACGATGAAATTAGTGCTAAACTGAATGTTATTTCCTTAAATGCCAGTTTACTTAACGACAAGACGCTGGAACATCAAGACCGTGAATTATTATTAGCGCGTATTCAAACTGCAACTAGAAAGACTTTAGAAAATACGCGTAGGCTAGCTCATGATTTATTACCTCCCGTATTAGAAAAATTTGGATTAGGTCAAGCAATTACTGAGTTCGTAGACTCCATACATAATGGGCAACTACTCATAACATACACTTGCGATTGGGATGAAGAGACCCTAACAACTGAGGATCAATTACACACCTATAGAATCGTTCAAGAGCTGTTTAATAACTCCATTAAGTATAGTGAGGCCACTCAAATAGAGCTAAGCCTCATAACTGCCGTGAATCGAAGGATGACGTATCGTGACAACGGTATCGGATTTCAAGAAACCGGTTCCGTAGGATTGGGAACGAGTAATATAAATAGTCGTGTTTTTATTCTAGGCGGAATAATGACTCTAGAAACCTCTATAAACAATGGTGTTTTCTATATCTTTGATTTTCAAACCAATGCTCCAATGACATATGATTAACCTTGCTCTTGCAGATGACGAAACTCTTTTTCTAGAAACACTGAGTTTTATGCTGGATAGGCATTCAGAATTTAATGTACTTTTCTCAGCAACTAATGGGCAAGAGCTCGTAGACCAGCTACGTGATTGCGCCATCATGCCAGATGTGATTCTAACCGATCTTAAAATGCCTATTTTAAATGGAGTGGAGGCAACAAAGAAAATACGTACTGAGTTTCCTGAGATAAAAATCATTGCCCTATCTAGTTATGATACAGATGTTTTTATATCTAATATGCTAGGCGTAGGTGCAACTTCTTATCTGGTAAAAAATTCTAAACCAGAAGAAGTTTATAAAACGATAAAAGAAGTTCATGAAAAGGGATTTTATTACAATGAAAAATTATTAAGTATTTTACATCAAAATTCACAAAATCAGAATTTTAAAAAGAGTGCGCTAGATAATAAACTCATTAGTGATAGAGAGAAAGAAGTACTAGAGCTCATTTGTAAACAACATACTACTAAAGAAATAGCAGACCAATTGATTTTATCTCATCGTACTGTTGATCGACATCGAGATAGTCTACTAACCAAAACAAATTCTCGTAACGTTGCTGGATTAGTAGCATTTGCTATTCAAAACAGTCTGGTACCTTTTAAATAACAATATTAGATCTAAATTGGGTATTTATACTCATGCACAGTACTATCAAGAGCATTAACTTTACGATGCAAATGAAAAGGGAAGTAAATTGTAGTTCAGGGGACAATTTACATCACCTTTTGAAAGAGTTCCATTTTAGGGAATGGAAAATAGATGGGACTTCGGTCCCATTTTTTTTGTGCTATTATTTTAGAAGTTTCGCTTTCGCGAAAGCAAAACAACCAGCAATTTATGGAAATATTTAAACTTTTTAAAGCCTAAATATGTTTTTAATGGATAAAATAAGACATTTTATCTAAAAAAGAAGGCTTTTGATTATTATCTGGGAATGCCTATTGTTTTATGAGATACTATCAACTATTTTTATATTAGTGATTGAAAATGTAATTAGGAGAGTTAGGGGACTGCTAATTATCGATCAACATTGCAACCCAATTAATTGGTGTTGTATAAATGGAGCTTCGGCTCCATTTATTTTTTAGTTTTATTTCTCTTTATGTCATTGACTTTTGTTTCTAGTTTCCATTTGAAGTTGTGCAAATAATTGAAAATTCGTTCAACTTTCTTACATTTAAGAAATAAATCTGCCTTATGTTGACAAAAGTTTACGGAAGTGCCGTCTTTGGTGTTGAAGCCACTACCATTACTGTAGAGGTAAATGCAGACAAAGGAATAGGCTACCATCTCGTAGGACTTCCTGATAAAGCCATAAGTGAAAGTTCTTACCGCATTACGGCAGCTCTTAAAAACGTGGGCTATAAAATGCCTGGTAAAAAATTAATACTTAATCTCTCTCCAGCCGATCTGAGGAAAGAAGGAAGTGCTTATGATTTACCATTAGCTCTAGGAATACTCAATGCCTCTGGTCAAATCAACAGTGATTTATTTAAAGATTACATCATTATGGGCGAACTCTCTCTCGATGGACAGTTGCAGCCCATAAAAGGAGCTTTGCCTATTGCGATTAAAGCAAGGGAGGAAGGTTATAAAGGGTTTATTTTACCCAAACAAAATGCCCGAGAAGCAGCAATAGTTGATGGACTTCATGTGTATGGTGTAGATAACATTCTAGAAGTAATTGACTTTTTCCATGAAGGAAAAGAACTAGAGGCTACTATTGTAGATACAAGAGATGAATTCTTTCAAGCCCTAGAACATCCAGAATTTGACTTTGCCGATGTAAAAGGACAAGAATCCATTAAAAGATGTATGGAAATTGCCGCTGCTGGTGGACACAATATCATATTGATAGGTCCACCTGGTGCTGGAAAAACCATGCTAGCAAAAAGGTTGCCTTCCATCTTACCTCCTATGACCTTGCAGGAAGCGCTGGAAACTACTAAGATTCATAGCGTTGCTGGTCGTACACAAGAAAAAGCAGGCTTAATGGCACAACGTCCGTTTAGAAGTCCGCATCATACGATAAGCGATGTAGCCTTAGTGGGTGGTGGAGCCTACCCGCAACCCGGTGAGATTTCTTTAAGTCATAACGGCGTGTTGTTTTTAGATGAATTGCCAGAATTTAAAAGAACGGTGCTGGAGGTCATGCGCCAGCCGCTAGAAGATCGAGAGGTGACCATTTCAAGAGCAAAATTTACCGTTACTTATCCGTCCAGTTTTATGCTGGTAGCCAGCATGAACCCTAGTCCTGGTGGTTATTTTAATGATCCTAATGCTCCCGTACAAAGCAGTCCAGCAGAAATGCAACGCTATCTAGGAAAGATCTCTGGTCCGTTACTGGATCGCATCGATATTCATATAGAAGTAACTCCTGTACCCTTTGAAAAACTAACGGAAGAACGGCTTGCAGAAAAATCAACTGTTATTAGAGAACGTGTTACTGCTGCGAGAGATATACAAACAGCACGCTTCAGCGAAAATAAAAAAACACATTACAACGCACAAATGACAGTTAAGGATATCAGGAAATACTGTATCCTTGATGAGGAGAGCAAACAAATGCTTAAAAATGCCATGGAACGATTAAATCTAAGCGCCAGAGCATATGATCGCATTCTCAAAGTATCTAGAACTATAGCTGACTTAGAAGCAATAGAACAATTAAATGGAGCACATATTGCTGAAGCTATTCAATACAGAAGCCTAGATCGTGAGGGCTGGCTGGGTTAACAAATACAAAACATCGCTAAGGAAATGTTTTTACAGAAGATTATTCCAGTTTTAATTCGATTACTCTAACAGTTTATGTACATTGACTGACTTTGTAGCCTTTTTAATAATTATTAAGCTTTTATACATGCCCTTAACTATACTTCCACTAACTGATCTCAGAGAGTCTTTTGAAAATGACAAAAACATCCTCGGCGCGATTTTAGATATTTTTATGGTAGAGGTGCCTGAAGATTGTCTTTTGCTGCAACAAAGTATAAACAGTGGCGATTACACGACTGCAGGAATGCAAGCTCATAAAGTAAAATCTAGTTATAGAACCTTAGGGATTACAAAAATGGCAACTATTTTACAAGGAATAGAAGATCGTGCAAAAAACAAAAAAGATATGCAGGATATTCCAAATTTACTCCATCAATTTAATGAAAATTATGAGCAAATTAATGCGCAAGTCTTGTACACCAAAGAACATCTTTAGACACTCTTAAAGTTATCTCATTTAAAATAAAAATGCCTAGGGTTAGTTTCTTTTTACTTTCTCTATCTTATTTTCTTTATAGCTTAAGGATGGCAAACTCATTACCCTATCTGGTTTTGAATTTACGGATACTGACGGGACTGTAAACTATGGATCCACATTTGCGAGCCCTAATCCAACAGTACGAATCATCGACAATACTGATACCTATAACGGGACAGTTGCCGTTACCTAAGTATTTGAACCAGGTGTATATCAAAACGCTGCTTGTTGTACCGGTGCTATTCCTCTGCACCACATTTAAGGAGCTTGGCAATTGGATCCTAGTGCAGTTTCTAATTCGACCTTCTTAAAGAATTTAACTCTCTATAACATCTTTGTATTCTCTAAAAAATAATTCTAGGCGATCCATATAGGTGTAAAAAAAATCATAGACCTCAGGCCAGTCGGTTTGCTTCTGTATTTTGACTCCTTCATACATCACAAATACTCTCGAAATTGTCTTCCCGGATTCTAATATATAATTCTCTTCAAAAATAAGTTCATCACTCACTTCTTCCTTCATTATATTTTTTAGGCTTATTAGTTTTTCATAGTAATAAGCTCTAAAAATAGTGTCATCAGAAGTGATTTCTATAGACACCAAAGCCCGACGATCTTCAAATGAAAATTTAAGTATAACATCCTTGAGCTTTGTATCGTACAACAACCATTTGCGATCGTATCGCTTCCCAAACATGGTCCAGAACTGTTGTCTTATATTCTTTGCTTGTTCTTTAGAGTACATAATTAATCGATAAAAGTCAAATATATCCTATAATTTTGATAATCGACAGGTTACTACATCGTTTTCGTTAGTTTTATATAAAACATTTCATTCCGATTGATAAGTAATTTAATTTGCAATTAGATTGTTAAAACTTTTAAGAACCCATATCCTATGAAGCCAAAATACGCACTTAGCTTAATTACATTTTTAATCGTTTCCTATGGAATCGCTCAAGTTACTTTCTTTGGTAATGGGAATAGTGGTTTTGGTGATGCTATAGGAAGTGGAAACATCGTTATTCAAGAAACTGCTGGTACCATTACCATCAACATAACTAAGGGAACTGCCGATTTTAATGACACTATGGTGATCTATTTTGATACCGGTGCTCCTGGAAGAACCGTCATCAATAGTGATGTAGAAGATTTTCAAGATCAAAACAGACAAGCCATTTCATCTGCGGGGCCTAATTCTTCAACTATTACTTTTCCTCCAGGATTTGAAGCCACTCACGCTATTGCAGTAAATACTGGATTTGGTGGTTTATGGAGTATTCCAGCAACTGGATTTGTCGGTAATGACGGACTCCCTTTTGTAACTGCTGTAGGACAGCCAGCATCTAATACATCAAGTCTTTTTCAAATGACGTTTACCTATGCCAATTTAGGCATCACAAATACTGCTGATGGATTTGACTTTGTTGCTACTTACCTCAACGGAGGTAACGGGTTCCTATCTAATGAAGGTTATGGAACAGGATTTATTTCCAGCAACCATGGAGACCAGCGTACCCCCTTAAATTTTGAAACTTATTTCAGTTACCCAGATGATGCTATTTACGGTATCGCAAGAACTTCTGCTTCTGGATTTTACAATAGTAATTTGGTGTGGCAAAACGGCAATATTCCTGCCGCGACAGATCGCATCATTATCGATCACTCCATCGCCACAGATATTCCGGTAACTGTTGATAATGAAATGATCATCAATGCTTCCAAAAGCTTAACTATTTCTGCCAATCAAACACTAACTCTAAATGGCAGCTTGCAAAATGATGGCCAGCTTACATTTGACAGTAATGCAAATGGAAGTGCTCAATTTATTAATGGAACTAGTGCGAGCATATCCCAACCTGTAAATGCAAATCGATTTATCCCTGCTTTGACTCATACCCGTCGTGCCTTCCGTTTTGTGACTTCTTCAGTAACCACAACTGGAAGTATTTACGATAACTGGCAAACTGCTGGAGCTTCTGTACCTGGTGTGGGAACTCATATTACTGGATCTACAACTGGTGCCAACGGTTTTGATACGACTATTTCTGGAGAACCATCTATGTTTACTTATGGCATCCATCCAGTTAGTGGAACCTTAGACTGGTATGAGGTGGCAAATACCGATGTGGCAAACTTGGCTGCTGGAAAGCCGTATCGCTTGTTCATTAGGGGAGATCGTAATTATAACCTTTTATCTTCACCGACAGATCCAGTAAATAGTGATGTTATATTGCCAGTTACTGGAACATTAAACCTAGCAGCTACCGTAAACTCTGGAGCCTTAAATTCTAGCGCAGGTGATTTTAGCTTTGTAGGGAACCCTTATCAAGCAACAGTTGATATGAATCTAGTTAGTAAAAATAATATCAACCCTAATTTTATATATGTTTGGAATCCTAACGCTAGCACTAGAGGTGCTTATGAAACCGTATTAGTAGACGGAATGAATCCAGATGCGAATCAATACGTGCAACCAGGACAGAGCTTCTTCGTTACTACGGTGGCAAACGGACCTGCTGCACTAGATTTTAAAGCTGCTGATAAAGTAGTTGCTCAAAATTCAGTAGGCTTATTTTCTACTTCTAATAATAGACCAGAAATAACGATCTCTTTAAGTCCAACTGGAACTATAAATAATAGACTCGACCTTTTAAGAATTTTCATGGATGGTGATAATACGGTAAATACATTTGACGCTTTAAAACTTCAAAATCTTGATGAAAGTCTATCCTGCAATAAAAATGGACAACTCTTTAGTATTGAAAATAAAGCAATGCCAGTGGATGGAGAAGTGATTGCTCTCGATATTCAAAACTACCGTACTACAGCCTATTCTTTTAGCATAGCCTTGAACAATTTAAACGCTGGGATCAGTGCAAAATTACATGACAGCTATTTGAATACCAATCATGATCTTAATGATGGTGACAATACAATTTCTTTTATAGCAGACCCAGCAATTACTGGTGCTACAGCAACCAACCGTTTTTCATTACAGTTTACCAATACCACTTTAAGCGAGATGGATAAAAAAGAAGATCTCTTTAGTTTCTATCCAAATCCTACAGAAAATAGTAGGATTGTTTTAAAACTGAATAGACTTCAACCTGGGACTGATTTAAATATTTATGACACTTTAGGTCAGTTGGTTTATACCGCTCAGATGAACGAGACAACTGCATCTTTAGATCTTACAACAATAGGAACTGGAATCTATTTTATTAAAGTTCGTTCTGGCGATCAATCAACTACTAAGAAGTTACTAATCAAATAAAGTTCACATCAAACCATAAGACCCCTCGAAATGACTTTCAAGGGGTTTTTTATTTGGAAAATTTTTGACCAAGACCCATACATATGCAAGGGTTAAAATATTTTCCGCTAATGGTTTATTATATCCTGCACCTACTTTTATAATGGCTTGTTACTATATTTAGAAATAAGGCTGTTGTTACTCTAGCTGTATATAGCGATTTATCATTCAAGTGAATATCCTGTCGCTTACCCAACATGGCCCAAAAACTCGCCTTATGTTTTTTATTTCTTCTTTGAGATCAACTAACGAATTTGATAGAAAATTTTACCTAAAAAATAAAAACTCTGCAGAAAATACTACAGAGTTTTTATGATTTTTATTTAATAACATACACCCATCAAGACTTTTTATATTCTTTTAGGCCTACTCTTCTACGACTCTATTCTTTACATATTTCTCCAACCACATATCTTGTTCCCATAAGACGTGCAGTATAGATTCTTTTGCACGATAACCATGACTTTCCTTAGGCAACATTACCAGTCTTGCCGTTGCTCCTAGTCCTTTTAAGGCATTGAAATAACGCTCGCTTTGTAATGGATAGGTTCCTGAATTATTATCTGCTTGACCGTGTATGAGAAGTAAAGGCTCGTCTACCTTTTCTGCATTCATGAATGGAGACATGGTGTTATAGACCTCTGGCGCATCCCAGTAACTGCGTTCTTCACTTTGAAAACCAAATGGTGTTAAGGTTCTATTGTAAGCACCTGATCTCGCAATTCCGGCCGCAAAAAGGTCCGAATGTGCCAGTAGATTTGCGGTCATAAAAGCGCCATAGCTATGACCTCCTACGGCTACTCTATTTCTATCTATATAGCCCAATTCATCCACAGCATCGATTGCTGCTTTTCCATTTGCTACCAGTTGTTTTATAAAGGTATCGTTAGGCTCTTCATCTCCTTCTCCAACAATAGGAAATGCAGCATCATCCAAGACCACATAACCTTTCATCACCCAGTATACAAAACTTCCATAACTAGGATAAATAAACTCATTAGGGTTTTGGGTGTTTTGTGCTGCACTAGCTTTGTCCTTAAATTCTCGTGGATATGCCCAAAGAAGCATCGGTAACTTTTCCTTTTTACTTTTATCGTAATTAGGAGGTAAATACATAGTGGCGCTTAACTCCAGGCCATCATCTCTTTGGTAGGTAATCAATTCTTTTTGAACATTTTGTAATCCTTCAAATGGATTTTCAAAAAACGTAATTTGCTTTAAATCATTTTTGCGATCTATATCCCTGATGTAATAATTTGGGTAAGTAGTAGGTGATTCTATACGAACTAAAATTTCACCCTTATCCATATCTATAGCCTCCATCAAGTTCTCCTTTTTATCTGTATAAGCAGATTCATAAAGCCTTTTTGTTTTCTTCGTCTTCAAATCCATTTGATCTATAAATGGAAACTGTCCCTTATCAGAATACCCCTCCCCAATAAGAAAGGCTTTATTTCCATTTAACTTTAAAACATTTTGATCCCATGTATTCTTTGTAGTTACAAAATTACCCGGATCAGAATACACATCTTGATAGTTGCGGTCGCTGATAATCACTGGTTTTTCATTAGGATCATTAGGATCAAAAACATAGGTGCGCTGGTTGCGAGTGTTCCACCAGTAATCATAAGCAATGGCTGTATCTTCATCGCCATAAGTCACACCCCTAAAACGATCTATAGTCTTCAATAACTCTACTGCAGTTCCTTTTTCAAATGGTGCCTCCCAAGAATAGAGTGCATCGCGATAGGCTACTTCATTTGCAGGGTCTCCACCATCTAGCGCCAGCACATAATGTAAGGTATGTGGTCGGTCAGATCGCCAAGAAAGCTCTCGTATTCCTTCCCGCTCCGACATAAAACCTTTGGGCATCTCTTCTATAAGTGGGACATCATTAACTGGTGCTACAAGCTTTGCACTGCTGTCATAAACATCCATCTGTTTTGGAAACCTACCGTAAGTTACGATATAAGAAAACGGCTTTTTAAGCTGCGTCACTAATACATGAGAACCGTCTGGTGAGAAAGAAACTTCACTGTACATAGCACTAGGTAAAAAAGCACTCTTAGAACCGTCTAGTTGTACTTGTACGAGCTTACTTAACGCCAACTGCTCAAAATTATGCTCGTCAGAGGGGTTTTTAAGAAGGTCCTGATAGGTTCTATTTTGAGCTTTTGACCCATCGCTGGTAGAAATGGTAGGTCCAGATGGTACTTCTACACTGGTGTCTATCAATGCTTTCTTATCGTCAGCTAGCATTTTTACCAACAATGATTTCCCATCCTTAAACCAGCGTATAGGGTTTCCCATATTGGCATTTACCGTCGCACTGGTTAGCTTTGTTGCCATAGCTTTTTCCGTATCGAGAATCCATACTTCGGTACCGCTTTTGGCGGTATGCGTCATAGCAATCATGGACTGGTCAGGCGACCAATTGACGTTGGATAGTTTTGGTTGATCTGGCAAGCCAGTAACAAACTGTAGATTCTTACTGCCTACTTTTTGAACGGCAACTTTATCGTAAAAGGTCACACGACTACCTATCTGAGTAGCTGGATTGATGCGCAGGCCACCCAGTCTCATTTCTTTTTCTGAAAGCTCTTCAATGGACTTATAAGTATCTCTGTAGAGCAATACCATAATTTCAGTAGCGTCATCGATAAGTGTTGTTGGTGGTCGATCGTAATCCACCAGTGCCATTATTTCTTCAGACGGCTGCTGGTAGTTTAATTTTTCCTGCGATGTCGCTTTAGAGAAAATGAAAATGGCGCATACAAAAAAGTACCAATAGGATTTATTCATGATAATAAGCTTTTGATGATGGATATAAGGATCACAATTTAATGAATTTTTACATTATAACAGGCTCTTATAAAAAATAGAGCGTTCTGTACCTGCCTGCTTTAAAATATAATTGGGTAATCCTTATTCATTATTTTAGATTCCCATTACCTTTGTAGTATGTTTAAAAATGATACTATTGTTGCATTAGCAACTCCTGCTGGCTCTGGTGCTATAGCCGTAATTAGAATCTCTGGTTCGGATGCGCATCGTATTGCAGGAGCTATTTTTGTTCCCGCTTTCGCGAAAGCGGAATCCAAATCATTACAGGAAACCTATAATAAATTAGGAGCAAATACGGTCACTCTCGGACACATCTACCATGGCGACCGAGTGATAGATCAAGTATTATTAACCAAATTTGTCGCACCAAGATCATACACTGGCGAGCATGTGGTAGAAATTTCATGTCACGGTTCCATCTATATCCAACAAGAGGTCATAGCGATTTGCTTGAAGAATGGCGCACGCATGGCACAAGCTGGAGAATTTACTTTACAGGCCTTTTTAAACGCAAAAATGGACCTTTCACAAGCAGAAGCCGTAGCCGATTTAATCGCTAGTGAAAGTGAGAGTGCGCACCAGATTGCCATACAGCAAATGCGAGGTGGTTTTTCTAGTGAGTTAAAAGACTTGAGAACACAATTACTCAATTTTGCCAGCTTGATAGAGTTAGAACTGGACTTTAGTGAGGAAGACGTAGCCTTTGCTAACCGTGATGAGCTTAGAACACTATTGAATCGCAGTCAGCAAACCTTGAGAAAACTCATCGACTCCTTTGCTTTAGGAAATGTATTAAAAACAGGTATTCCAGTTGCTATAGTCGGCGAACCTAACGTAGGGAAATCGACTTTATTAAATGCATTGCTCAATGAAGAAAAAGCTATTGTAAGCGATATTCCGGGAACTACACGTGATTCTATTGAAGATGAAATCAATATAGAAGGGATACGCTTTAGACTTATTGATACAGCGGGATTGCGGGAAACCACAGATACTATTGAAGGAATGGGTATACAGCGTTCTTATGCAAAGGCAGAACAGTCCAAACTGGTTTTGTATTTACTAGACGCTACCCAACTCAATACAGCTCCTGGAATTATTCATTGCTTGATGCGCATACAAATCATGCGCGAGAAATTTCCTGATAAACCTTTGGTGGTTATTTTGAACAAGATCGATCAGATATCAGGACTTGAACATGCTGAAATCACCAAAAAAATTCAAAAAAAATCACCAGACACCATTCTGATTTCGCTCAGTGCCAAATCTTATGTTGGTGTAGAAGAATTAAAAACTGCACTGGTACAAAGTTTTAATAGCGGTGCCCTTTCTCAAGATGATTCTATCGTAAGTAATGCCAGACATTACGATGCCTTACAAATGGCCTATAGCTCCTTACTAGAAGTACAAACAGGAATAGAGAACGATATCTCCAGCGA
>Ga0307935_1000138_pt1 | contig 34811 bp, 39 predicted proteins | sample OrgLakmetageno92_FD_201827 | JGI IMG/M metagenome (GOLD analysis project Ga0307935, IMG submission 201827) | Saline water microbial communities from Organic Lake, Antarctica - #92 | ecosystem: Environmental > Aquatic > Non-marine Saline and Alkaline > Saline | place: Antarctica: Organic Lake...
TAGAATCACAATCAAATCAAAATGGGCGGCGTTATGTCTAAAGGTTACGTCCTCTGGTCTAAAGCTACCGTCTTTAGGCGTAATTAAAATATCTACCGAATCTTCTTCAATGGTATATTTAACCCGCTCTACGTGTGACTTTATGGTAGAAAGTGAAATAACAAAATCTCCAGGTTCTCCTAAATCTTTTTCAATATTTTCGTGACCGGGCAAAAATCGCAGGTTGTGGCTAACGCCATGGGGTAGTACCGCCACTATTTCTTTACCGAGCTTTTGCCCGAGTGCTTGAAAAGCAATTACGGCAGCTATTCCGTCAGGTCCAGCTTCAGCGCGGCTTAAACAAAGTATTTTGTCAGCGCGTCTAATAAGTGCAATCGCTTGGTCTTTAGGAGTAATGCTCATATTTAATCTTAATTTTTAAACTAGGCTTAAGGGCTATTATAAAATATTTAGCAACAAAGGTCAAATATTTTACTTTACTTATCTATAGCCAGACCGAACAGATTTATCTACAATTTTTTTGATAAAAAAATAACCATGCTCGATTTAAAAGCGATTCGTAAACAGCCTGAAGTCTTTAAAGCCGCCCTAGCGCGCAAAGGCGTGCAGCCAAATGTGATCAACGATTTATTATCCGCTGATGAATCTAAGCGCGAACTTCAAGCGCAAACGGATAATTTAAAAGCCGAACAAAATCAGGCCTCTAAAAGTATTCCCCAATTAAGTGGCGAAGCAAAAGCACAAGCCTTAGCGGATATGAAAGTGATTGCGGATAAACGAAAAAGTTTAGAAGCGGATTTAGAAAAAGCGTCGGCCGTCGTTGAGGAGCTTTTAATGAGTTTGCCAAATCCACCTCGTGACGAAGTGCCAGATGGAGAAGGGGAAGAAGGAAATACCGTGGCACGATTTGAAGGCGAGAAAGCGAGTTTTGACTTTGAACCAAAAGAGCATTGGGAATTAGCAGAAGCGCTTAATTTGCTAGACATGGAGCAAGCCGCGCAGGTTTCTGGTTCTCGATTTTATTATCTTAGAAATGAGCTTGCTATGCTGCAACAAGCGTTGATGATGTGGGCCTTTAGAACGGTATCAGATAAAGGCTACAGCCCTACTATACCGCCGTTTATGACCCGAAAAGAAGCGATTGTTGGAACTGGTTTTTTTGATAGAGATGAAAATTACTGTGTGAATCCGGGTGAAGATGATTTGTATTTAATCGGTACTTCTGAAGTGCCAATGGTCAGTATTCATGCGGGCCAAGTGATTGATTTTTCAAATGGGCCTCTTAAGTACGCTGCTTACAGCCCTTGTTTTCGCCGAGAAGCGGGGAGTTATGGTAAAGACACAAAAGGTATTTTGCGAGTGCATCAGTTTGAGAAAATTGAAATGGTGGTTTTTTGTAAGCCAGAAGAAGCAGTGGCGGTACATGAATCCCTGCGTGAAACCGAAGAAGAAATTTTAAAAGCTTTAGGGATTCATTACCAAGTAGTAAATATTGGTTGCGGTGATTTAGGAGTTTCGGCTTCTAAAAAGTATGACTTAGAAGCTTGGTTGCCAGGACAAAAACAATACCGAGAAATGACATCAACCTCTATTTGCGATGATTTTCAAACGCGTCGTTTAAACATTCGTTATAAAGATGAAGACGGAAAACTACAATTTGCCCACGCCCTTAATGGTACGGCCGTGAGTTCGCGTCCTTTAATAGCGATTTTAGAAAACGGCCAAAACGAAGATGGCTCAATTGATATTCCAGAAGTGTTGTGGCCGTTTACCGGCTTTAAGAAAATTGAAGCCAAAATTTAAATTTGTTTTTCTAGCCACACCTTCGCCTCCTTTCGGGTCGTAATTTCGTCATCCATTTGTTTTTCACGTAATTGCGCTTTAAGCGCTCCAATTTGTGCCGATGCGGGAATACCCGTTATTTCCATAATCTCTTCACCCGTGAAAAGCTCTGGCTTATGCGAGGGTAGTATGCCAGCGCTGTGTGCGTACTCCCAGTTCTCTTGAATGTGTTTTAATTCTGTTACGGCCGCTTCGTATTGGGCTTTTTCTTCGGGAATGCAGCCGTTTAAATCTGCTTGTTCTAGTTTTAATAAGTTTTCAAACTGAGGTTGATCATAATAATGGAGCCTTTTAGAAAGCTTCATATCATAAAAACTTTCAAAAATAGGTTTGTAGTGCAGTAGCCATAAAATTTCTTTTTGGAGGGCTTTAGGAAATTTTAGTCGTTCAATCACTGGTGCCACTAAAACTTCTGCCATTTGATCATGCCCTGGGTAGGTCCAACGTTCACCGTCCCAGTGTTTGCAACTGGCTTTAGCATAATCATGAAAAAATGCTGCCCAGTATAAAGCGAGGTCTTCCCCTTCTTTCATATTATCTAAGACCAAAAAAGTGTGGGTGAGAGCGTCACCCTCTTGGTGGTGATCACTTGGTTGATCCGTGCTCGCTAAAGCTTCTACCTCAGGGAATAAGTAAACCAAAGAGCCAAGATAATATAAATCTTTAAAGGCTTGAGCCCTTGATTTATGTGCAATTATTTTGTTCAGCTCTTCGCTAATTCTTTCAGGCGTAATGTGGCTCACTAAGCTAGCGTGCTTTTTTAAAGCCACCGCTGTATCATAATCGTAGTCTAAGTCAAAACGGTGCCGAAAACGTACGGCTCTTAGTAAACGTAAAAAATCTTCTTGCACCCGAGTTTCAGGGTTACCAATAAACCGAAGAATTTTGGCTTCAAGATCTTTGCGACCACCTACAAAGTCGTGGTATTTATCGAGTAGCGGATCATAAAATAATCCGTTAATCGTAAAGTCACGCCGTAACGCATCTTTTTCAGGGGTACTAAAAGAAACATTTTCGGGGCGTCGACCGTCTTGGTAATCACTTTCTTGCCGAAAAGTCGCTACTTCGAATTTGTGTTGGTCCTGTTCAATTAAAATAACCCCAAAAGATTTTCCAATGGGCCAGGTTTTTTCAAAAATATTTTCAATTTCTTCTGGAGTGGCGTCAGTGGCAATATCGTAATCTTTGGGTTCAACACCCAGTAATAAATCACGCACACAGCCCCCCACTAAGTAACTAGTAAAACCATGATCTTTAAGAGTGCCTACAATGTTAGTTGCCGTTTTGTGCATCGCCTAATTATAGCACAATCAAAATGTCATTGCGAGGCTAGAACCATTTAATAGGCACCAGTTGGCAATCTGATTTTTTATGAATTTTGAATTAAACCTCGTCAGCGAAGTTAGCTTCAATGTACTGCGCTAAATTGTAAGACCGAAAATTCCATTGCCCATTGTCTTGCTCTTGGTAGGTCATAATACCATCATAAACCTCTACGTTTCGCACGGGTTTTTCACTAAGCACTAAATTAACTTCTCGGTCAAAAAGTTTTTTTAAAATTAACCCGTTTTCGTCATAAGCAATTTCAACTTCATCTAAATCTATGCGAGGTACACCTTGGGTTTCGGTGATCATTTGTTTGTCAGCTAAAGCTTGTTCCAGCGTTTGTTCGTCGCCATTATCTGACCAGAGCCAAAAAATAAGTCCGCCTATTAAAATTAAGAATAAAACCAGGAAGACAAAATTTCGCATTGAAGAGTTGGGTTGAGTTATTTACTTTATTTTACCTGAATTTTGCAAAAGTCAAGTTTGGGTTTTAGCCCCTCATTTAAAACGTTCTAATTTGTAGCGTTGGTACAAATTCTTCATCGACTAAAAAGTCAGAAATTAAGACATATTTTTTTCCTTTCCAATCGGGGTATTTTTTTATAAAGGCGTCACGAGCTCGCATAATAGTCGTCTGTGGAGTAGAAGAAAATTCAATCCGAAACGCTTCAGTGCCCCAGTTTAAACCAAGTCTCCGTCTGGTTCCAGGTTCATTAGTGAAAGCAAAGATAGGAACTCTGGGTCTGAATCTAGAAACTCGATGGGCGGTTTCGCCACTTCTCGTTATAACCACAATAGCTTTAATATCAGCTTGACTTTGCGCCATTTGACAGCCTGATTTAGCAAATACGCCTCGGTCAGTTAAAATTGGTAAATCTTTTAAAGGGCGCGTTTCTAAAAATTCAGACTCGGTGGTTATTGCCACTTTACTCATAGCTTCAACCGCTTTAATAGGGTATTCGCCATTAGCACTTTCGCCCGAAAGCATAGTGGCATCGGCCCGTTGCCAAACAGCGGTTGAAACATCCGATACTTCGGCTCGGGTTGGCACCGGATTTTCAATCATGGATTCTAACATGTGCGTCGCGACAATTACGGGTCGACCGTATTTTGCGGCGGTTTCTACAATTTCGCGTTGCAGCTTTGGCACTTGCTCAAACGGAACTTCCGCCCCTAAATCGCCCCGGGCGACCATAATACCGTCAGCGGCTTCACAAATGGTGCCTAAATGTCTGGTGGCTTCGAAACTTTCAATTTTTGCCATCACTTCAATTTTTGCATTTTGTGCTTTTAAAAATTCTTTAAGCTCAATGATTTCATCAGATTTTCTTACAAATGAGAGGGCAATAATATCGACGCCCATTTCAATTCCAAATTTAATATCAGCCCAATCTTTTTTGGTAATAGATTCGAGTGAGACATCTTTTCCAGGAATATTTATATGACGTCTTGAGGTAATAACGCCTTCATCCAACACTTCGCAAATAACATCGGTATCTGTTTTTTCGAGCACGGTTAAACCAATGACGCCACTATCTAGAAGCACGGTTTCACCAATCTCTACATCGTTAACAAACTGGTCATAATTGACGCCAATTTTGCCCGTGACTTCATAATCACCCGGATCAGGTGAGAAAATTAAACGGTCGCCTGGTTTAACATTAATCGGCGATTTAATATCGCCACTTCTAATTTCTGGGCCTTTAGTATCCAGTAAAATGGCATGGCTTTTTGGTGACTTCTGATTGAGGCGCTTAATTTTTTTAATCAGTTCGCCTTGGCTTTCATGCGTTCCATGTGAAAAGTTCAAACGAAAAATATCAACCCCGGCTTGTGAAAGGGCGTCGATCATTTCGTAACTATTTGAGGCGGGCCCCAGCGTGGCAACAATTTTAGTTCTTCTCATAAAAATTTTTAATTTAAATCACTTGTTAGTTTACGTGTGTTTTAAATCTTGAGCAAATTTTTTGTACTAAAGGCGTTAGTTTTCTTCAAAGCTGAGGTTTTTTAAATCTTTATGAACCTGGCTAGGATCAAAGTTCGCTCCGTTCATACTAATATAAACGCCAGGCTCTAAAAAATTAAATGAGGCCGTTGCAAAACCCAAGTTATAAGAGGCATCGGTAGTCATAAAGCCCCACAAAGGCATCATAGCGCCAGTAAGAATAATCGTTTTGTCTTCAAAGTCTGTCTGGTGTTTTTGTAAAAAAATACCAGTGGTGTTCATGGTAAAAGTTCCATGTGTAATTAAAATATTTTTGGCTGAACATTCTTTAATCGCCTCAATACACTTTTCTCTATCTTCGGTTGTAATATCTCGACTGTCTTTTTTAATTAAGGCTTGTGTGGTCAATTTATGATGAGGATTCGCCACGTTAACCAGATAATCTTCAACGGATCGATTTATCTTTATTATTTTTTCGTTGAGATAATCATAACCAGGATCTATAAAATCAATGGTCCCGCCCATGGTGATAAGATGAATGTGATTCAGGTTTTGTTGCATTTTATTAGTAGTACTTCCCCGTTAAAAAGATCCACTCCATCAACCCAAAAAATAAAGCCAGTAAAACGGCTTCTGGTACGCTTAGTAAATTAAGAAACTGCAGTGTCGTTAGTGCCCCCACCAACCCGCTGACTAAAAATCCTCGTCTAGTAGCGATAATAAAACTTCGGTTGCCCAGTTTGTAGCCCGTAATAAGTTCGGCTCCAAAAAAGAAAATAAGGGTAAAGAACGCCCAGATACCAAAAAACAAGGACGTTCCAAACGAGAGGTACGCGACGTATTTTTGTTCACCCATGGGGTCGAGTTGAAACAGAGTGACGTAAAAAATAAAGACGCACAGCACTAAGGTAATAAAAGTAAGCAGTAAGTTTTTCCACATATTAAAAAGCGTAATATTGTCCGAGGCCAGACCAAGTTAAATAGATACTCAGCCACCAATCGCCGTTATAAAGACATATTAAACCAGCTGGCATAAGAAAAGCTCCCATCGGGAGGGCTGATTTACGACCGTAGTCTTTAAAAATCATTAAATAAATAGCCACCACAACGCCGATTATATACGCCATAAATAAACAAACGAGTAACAGCGGCCAGCCCAGTAATAAACCCAGTAAAACGCCAAAATACATATCACCGGCCCCGACCCATTTACCACCAGACGCAAAGTATTGCAGGGCGTAAAAGCCCCCACCGATAGCCGCGCCTATAAAGTAAAAAGTGGGTGCTTGTTCTTTAAAAAATATCCACACAAAGGCCAGCATGATCGCGGGTATGACAATTCTTAAATCGACTTCAAAGTAGAGGTAATCGTAAAAGAATAAAACAAGTAACGCCCAAGCCGATAGAAGCAGAGGGATAAGCACCTCTATTGAACTAAATTTTTGTACAAAAAGTAAAAATACGACACCAAAAAGCAGCTCGTAGATAAAATAGATAAAGGGGATTTTCTTTTTACAGAAAGCGCATTTGCCGCCTTGAAAAGCGTAAGAAAATAAGGGGAATAAGTTCCACCACTTTAAAGTCGTTTTACATTCGGGGCACTCTGAACGCCCTGTCCAAAGTCCTGGTTTATCAAAATGCAGTCGGTGAATTAAGGCCCCAGAAAAGCTGCCTAAAACGGTTCCAAAAATAAAAGCAAAAATCCAGATTATGAGCTCAGAGTACATCATCTTAACAAGTATAAATAAAGTTTAAGTCTCCGCCTAATTACAACTTGCAATTATAAATTTTTCAATCGCAAGTTCTAACTCACCCGCATCATCCGTACTCACGCTTAAGCCCCCAGTTTTCAAGCGCCGATCAAGTTTTAGCAACTGATTGTACATTTCTTTAATCTGCTCTTGAGTAAATTTTTTGCTCAAAGGAAGTGTTTTTTGTACGACAAATGGGTGTAGCTTTGTTCGGCTCGCAATGAGTTTGGCGTCTAGGTTGTCTTCGCTCCCTGCTTTAAGCTGCGCGTGAATACGCACTTCGCGAATAATCATGGCCATAATCATATGGGCCGATTCGCCACTTTGCAGTAGTTTAGAAAAACTAGCCAAAGCCGGCTTTGCTTGTTGCTTGCTCAGCGCATTTAAAAAATCCCACACAATTGCTGAAGGCTGGGGGAGTGTGAATTGATCAATCAATTCGCGTGTAATCGGTTCGCTGCCGCTCGCCATGGCTAATTTCTCAATCTCTGAATGTAAATTCCAGCCGTTAACGCCACATCTATCAAGCATATACTGCGCATCACTTTGCTTTAGCAACACGCCTTTTTGTTCGGCCCCTCTAATCATCCATTGCACTAATTCGGGGGCTTCTAGTAAGTCATAGGTTTCAACTTTTCCGATTTTTAAAAGCGCTTTTGCTGCTTTGGTTCGCTTATCTAATGTGGGTTCAATGGAAATAAGGGTTACGCTGTCTGACTGACCTTCTAGCGCTTTCCAAAAGTCAGCTTTTTCAGCGGCTTCAAAAATCTCTGGTTTCCAAAAGTTATCGGTGATTACTAACCTTCGGCTGGCAAATAAGTTTGGGGTGAGCACGGTGTTTTGTATTTCGTTAAATTGGTCACCCTCTTCGAATCGCGTAATTTCGCCTTCAGGGTACTTAGCTTTAAAACCATCTACAAAAAACCTTTGTCTGGTGCTACGCCGATAGTCATCGGGGCCGGTTAAAAGTATGAAATTAGGAATCATGTGATGGGGTTAAACTGAATGTTTCTGGCTTCGGTGCTAGAACCAAAACTGATTTTTAAGGTAAACTTTGAACCACTAAAAGCTAATTTACCAGCGGCGTTTATTTTTTCTGGCCACTCGACTAAATGAACTGAATTTGGTTCGCCTGCAAAGTCTTGAAAGCCGCGAGCAAAGAAATCATTAGGCGACTCGAGACGGTAAAAATCCCAATGACCAATGGTATTTGAGTCTGTAAGGTATTCATTTACTAAGGCATAAGTTGGTGAAGTTATAGCTTCTTTAACGCCTTTAAGCTTTAGAATTTCTTGGGCCATAAAAGTTTTGCCCGCGCCCAAATCACCCTCTAAAAACAAAGTGAAACTCTCTTTATCTGGTAAGTGGTTCTCACATAAATAACGGGCCAGCTCTTGCATAGCCGCGGGGTTACTAATCTGGCGGGTTAAAATCTCTGGCATAAGGGTTTGTGCGATTTCGTTAAACTCAATACAATACCTTCGTAATTTAGACGAAACCCATGAAAATTCAATCTGAAGGTGCCGGTAGTTTGCTAATTTCTACTAAAACAAATCAAGTGTTGTTTAATCCGAGCCAAAAGCCTAAGGGCGAAACCGACATTATTGGCTTGTCAGAGCCAATGAGTAAAACCGATATTGAGAGCAAAAAAGTATTTAACGTGCCGGGTGAATTTGAAGTGTCTGGTATTTTAGCCCAAGGCTTTTATACCGATGATCGCAACAACGTGGCTTTTAAAGTCGTCATGGATGAAACGGCGATCGTACACTTTGGTAATTTAAAAGAAGTGCCGGACGCGGCTTTCTTTGAAAAACTAGGCGAGAATGTCGATATTATTGCCTTAACGCTTAACACTGACTTTGATGATAAAAAGGCCAAAACGCTGGTCGACAAACTTGATCCACGGATGGTATTAATATTGGGTGATGAAACTTATTTTGCCGCTGTGAAAGATAAAATGAGCGCTAAAACAGCCGAAGAGGAGGAAATGAGTATTACAAAATCTGGTTTATCTGACGACAAAACGGATGTTATTATTCTTAAGGTCTAATTTGTTTTTGACGACCGTGGGGTTTTGTTTACTATCTTGCGGCTGATTGATTGAAAGATAACTATCAATGAGCGATTAGCTCAGCTGGCTAGAGCACCTGATTGACTTTCAGGGGGTCACAGGTTCGAATCCTGTATCGCTCACCAACAGCTTAGCAGCAAATTTCTAGATGGCGCGGTAGCTCAGTGGTAGAGCAAAGGACTGAAAATCCTTGTGTCGGTAGTTCAATTCTACCTCGCGCCACCATCTTAACTCAACTCACTTCTAAACGAAGTGTTTTTTTGTATAATGTGTGCTATAATGCTTCGATATGAACGAAGCCCAGTTACGGCAGATTATTACCCAGCAAAAAAATTTAGGCCGTAGCCCTGAAGAGTTAATTAAATTATCCAGTGGGGCGGGCGTAGATCAAGCGCGTGTAATGCCCTTAGTTTTAGAGATGTTTCCAGGGTTTAGTCAGACTCAGGCACCCAGTGAAGAAGATTACTCTGACGAAACCGCCCTAAAAATATGGGATCCTGCCGGTAAAACTATAACCGAAACCACTTTTTTTGCGGAGAATACTGTAATCCAAAAGAAGTTCGAAACGTTTAAGGCGGCACCGTATAAAATACGAAGAAATTATTATATTTTTTGGAGTATTGGTTTTGCGGGGACGGGCTTGATACTTTCAATGTTGTTTATCGCGCCTGAATTGTTCTGGAATATTATGTTGGGTAGTGGAGATGATGATTCTGGTGGGTTTGGAATCTTGACGATTCCCTGGCTCCCTTTAGCTTGGTATGTGTATCACGTTAAAAAGTTACAAAGAGATTTAGTAAAAAAATTATCGCTGACCGAAACCATTGGGTTTATAACCCAAGTGAAAACCCTTCCCGTTGGCAAGCGATGGCTCGTAAATTCCCCGATATATTTTTAAAGGGAAACAATTCACAAGAACTTGAGGATGAATTTTGGGGCAAATTTCACACGGCTACTCAGTCACGAGATTTTTATTCGGGCATCTTTCATTATGCGACCACTACTGGCCGAGGCAAACATCGCAAAACAAAACATAAATACCAAACTGTTTTTGCGATTCGCTTAGAAAAAATACTGAAAAATTCTTTATTATTAGTACCAGAAAAAAAGAGTGATCGTTTTTGGCGCAGCCTAGGCGCGGGTTCAGATATAAATTTTGAATCTGAAGCCTTTAACCAAGCCTTTAAAGTTTTTAAAAATGGCCAACCGAACCAAAAAGAGTTGTTGCAAATTTTTATGAAACTTTCACCAGCGGTTCAAATCCAATTGGTTGATTTAGCGAATGCTAATCCAGGCTCTTCGATTTATTTTGCGGGGGATATGTTCTTGTTTGTACGATCAGGCCTGCTTTTTCCAACAAAAAGAACGCTTATTAAATTTAAGGGTTTACCAAACGTGCAGATGCACACAAACTTCTTTAAAAAGGTAGAATTAAATGAAAAAGATGAAGCCTATTTACAAGAGCGTTTTGATACGCTGCTGAGTATTGCTTCTAACACAGCGAAGTATCTAGATTAAAAATGAAAATATTTTGGGACCCAGTTCGGCAGGTGATTGATAAAAATGCTTTTAATGAAGCAGATGAAATTATGCGTGATCGCTATGACGCTTTTAGAAAAAATAAAAATTGGTTTTTCATTAAGTACGTGTTGTTGACGGTGGGTTGTTTTTTGCCAGTGTTTGTAATCATGTGGATTGGGGTAACAGGATTGGTAGTTAATATGTTTATACTAATTGGGCTCTTCTTTGTGGCTTTTCTGTGGATGATTTTTTCTATTAATTGGATTTATCAGCTTAAAAATTATGTACATAGCTTACAAAGAGATGTATTAAAAAGAAGTATCGCCAATAGAAATGGCTGGACTTATTCATCTGTTGAAAATCTAGAAAGAGGAGCTTTATTAAAACAAGATTTTCCTGAAATTTTTAATATTGGTATAGAAGAATCTGTTGAAGATGAGTTTTGGGGTTTGTTTAGATTAATGAATGGGAAGGAAAACGATTTCTACTCATGCATAATGAAATGCTATTTAGAAGAAGAAGAAACACAGATTATGGATTACGACTCATCCATATTTGTAAAACTTTTTGTAAAACTATTAGAGAAAAATTTTGATATGCGCCCCCATGTTCATTTAACCGTTCATGCCATTAAATTAAATAAAAAAATTAAGTCTCCGCTGCTCCTATTAGCCAAAAAAGGAAATAGATTTTTGTATCCTCAGAAATATAATATGAAGGAATTACCCTTAGAATCAGCTAAATTTAATGAGCTTTATGCAGCTTTTTTCGCAAATGGAATAAATCAAGCCGACGCTATAAAAATTTTTCAAGCCTTACCTCCTTTATTACAAGAGCAAATAAGTAAATTTGGGCAATCTCATTCTAGGTCTTTTTTGTATTTTAAGGAGGACACTTTTTTTGCAGTCAGTGAAGGACTTCTATTCCCAAACGTTTCAACATTATTTTTAAATACATGGAAGCAGCGTTATCACATGAAAACTAATTTTTTAAAAAAAGTATCAATTGATTTAAGAGATGAATCTTCTTTGAAAGAACGATTTGAGAGCCTTTTCAACTTAGCCAACAATACAGCGAAGTATCTAGATTAAATTCAAAATTTGTGTTAAAATATAAATATAAAATAACTTTTAAATAAAACAAATATGATCCCAATGGCAATTATTATCGGTTTCGTGGTTCTCGTAGTTCTAATTTACTTCTCTACTTACAATGCTTTAGTAAAAGCCAAAGTAGCGGTTGAAAACGCTTGGTCAGGTATTGACGTTCAACTTAAGCGTCGGTACGACCTGATTCCTAATTTGATTAATACGGTTAAAGGGTACGCCAAGCATGAAGCGGGCACATTAGAACGTGTAACTAAAGCCCGAACGGCGGCTATGGGAGTGCCAGACGGCGATGTTAAACAACAAGCGGCGGCAGAAAATATTTTAAGTGGAACGCTTAAATCTATTTTTGCATTGTCTGAGGCGTACCCAGATTTAAAAGCGAATACGAGTTTTTTAGAACTGCAGCGTGAACTGAGTAACACCGAAGATCAAATTGCAGCCTCACGTCGTATTTACAACAGTAACGTGACGATTCTTAATACTAAGGTGCAGTCAGTGCCTTCAAACATTGTAGCAGGCATAGCGGGCTTTAAAAATGCTGAGTTCTTTGAACTCGATGAAGCTGAACGAGCCGCTGCCGAAAAACCACCAGAAGTGAGTTTCTAATAAAGATTTAGATTCAAACAAGAAAAGCAGCTTTGGCTGCTTTTTTTGTGTCGAAAAACAGATAGAATTTAAAAAGATACTATGTTTACAAAAGCCACCGTGCTCGTGTCTGAATTTTTAACCCAATCACCCGACGGGTTATTGGTAGTTCTTGGGCCAACGGCGAGTGGTAAAACTGGTATTTCAGTGCAGTTGGCTCATTGGCTGAAAGAACATTTAAATAAAACGGTAGAGATTATATCAGTCGATTCTCGTCAAATTTACAAAGGCTGTGATATTAGCTCGGCTAAAATTACCGAAGCCGAAATGGAAGGAGTGACGCACCACGGTATTGATATTGTAGATTTAGAAACCGATTATTCGGTGCATGACTGGCAGCAGTATTGTTTTAAAACTATTAATGAAATTAAAGCGCGAGGGCACGTGCCTATGCTGGCAGGGGGAACTATGTTATGGCTAGACGCCGTAACGCTCAATTATGACTTTGATGCCAAGGGGACTAAGTCCGATAGGCAACTTGAACCGTTGTGGCCTGTGCTACAGCTGGGGCTTAATTGGCCGCGAGAGGTTTTATACGAAAGAATTAATAAACGCGCTGAAGCGCAGTTTGAAAACGGCTTAATAGAAGAAACAAAACAAGTGTTGCGTGATTCGCCCGACATTACTAAATCGGCTTTTACCAGCTTTGGCTACTTAGAAATTGAGGCCTATTTAAACGGATTAATTACTTATGATGAAGCCCTTACAAAAAACCAACAAAGAAATCGTAACTACGCCAAAAAACAGCTCACTTGGTGGCGGGGGAGAGAAGATGTTAATTGGTTAGACCCAAATTAAACCATTCGCGTACCATTTGGTACTTTGGCTTCGGGCACGGTTAATATGGTTTTATCGGTTAGCTCAAAGCCAGTAATTAATATCTCTGACATAAAATTAGCAATTTGTTTGGGTTCAAAATTAACCACACACAAAACCTGTCGCCCTATTAAATCGTCGATTGTGTAATGAGTAATCTGCGCGGATGTTTTTTTAATACCCAGGGCCTCACCCAAATCGACCCAAATTTTATATGCAGGGTTATGCGCTTCTGTAAAAACTTCAGCTTTAGTAATCGTCCCGGCGCGTAAATCTACTTTTTTGAAATCGCTCCAATTAATTTTTTCCATACTAGAAGCCCGCTTGGCGATTGGAGTGATCGATGTCGCTAAATTTCATTCTTGATTTATCAAACAACACGCTGACCCGGCCAACGCCCCCATTACGGTGCTTAATTACGTTTACCTCAAGGGTGTCCTTGTCTTCTGGCGCACAGTCTTCGTTATAGTAATCCTCTCGGTAGAGCATCATCACTACATCGGCATCTTGCTCAATCGATCCTGAATCTCTTAAATCTGATAAAATGGGCCGTTTGTCTGGGCGACTTTCAACCGAACGTGAAAGCTGCGATAAAGCAATCACCGGAATATTTAACTCACGAGCGAGACCTTTTAAACTCCGAGAAATTTCAGCAATCTCTTGCACTCTATTCATAGGGTTTTCTCCGCTCATTAATTGCAGGTAATCAATCATCAACATATCTAGGCCGTGTTCCATTTGCAGTCGACGAACCTTAGCGCGAAGTTCTGAAATAGAGGAACCCATCGCATCATCAATATAGATTTGAGCGCTATTAAGCTGATCCATCACGCCTCCCATTCTGTCAAAATCAGCTTCTTCCAACTTTCCTTTATGCAGTTTCCAGCTATCAACGCCCAGCAAACCACAAAACATTCGTTCTACTAACTGTTCTTTCGACATCTCAAGCGAGATGATTCCAATTTTTTTACCAGCCTTAATGGCGGCATTCTGACAGATGGCCAAACTAATAGCCGTTTTTCCCATCGAAGGCCGAGCGGCCATAATTACAAGGTCTGATTTTCCAAAACCACCGTTAAGCTTATTATCTAAATCTCTAAAGTGCGTGCTAATTCGACTTTCTTTGGCAAGCTCAGGATTTTCGTGAATTTCTGAGATGTATTCATAACGTTCGTTTAAAACTTCTTTAATCGAGGTAAATCGATTTTTAAGAAAAGTTTGTGAAATAGAGAATACCTCTTTTTCAGCGGATTCAAGCAGCTCTTCCACTTTTTTATCACTTTCATAGCCAAGGGCCGCCACTCTGCTACCAGCGGTGATAAGCTTTCTTAATGTGGCGCGATGCTTAATAAGTTGAGCATACTGAAAAATATGGGTGGTAACCGGCACCATATTTTGGAGCTCGGCTAAAAATTCCGGACCACCGACAACAGAAAGTTGATCTTTGCCTTCAAGCTTCGTAGAAACGGTTACAATATCAATGGGTTCGGCTTTACTGAAAAGATCATTACAGGCTTCATAAATCATACGATGATGATCGTGATAAAAATCATCGGACTTTAAAAAATCAGCAATTTTTAAGATCGCATCTTTATCGAGCATTAAACAACCAAGCAAAGATCGCTCGGCTTCTAAGGCTTGTGGTATGATTTTTTTTTCTGCAGGGTTTTGAGCCATTTGTGTGTAGAACCTTATTAACAAATCGCAGGTGTTTGGTCAAACAAAAACCCGCTTTAGAAAAGTTCTAGAGCGGGTTTGATAACACTGACTTTAAGTTTTGAAAAGTACTATTGAGTACCGTACATGTAAGGGTGAATGAAGTTACGTTGCGACCCGGTTCGGAAAGACATTCGTTGTTCACCTGTGGCAATACTTTCGTTTCGGTTTTGACTTTTTTGAGTCTGACGAATTGAGTTAATGATTGACGCCGCGCCCGCGTTATTTACTCGATTAAGATTTTGAACCCGTCGTTGAACCGCATCAGAAGAAGAAATTACGTCTCGCTCAAGGGCTTCGGTTCCAGCCACGCCACCATCAATGTAGTAGTCATAAGCTCTGGTTCGAAAGTTTCTTTTAGAATTGTTTGGCGCCGTTAAACCCCCTCCGGCAAAAGTTCGCGTACCACCAAAATCAGTTAGTTCACCGCTTCGATTCATGTAAGTTGAAACTCCATCGGCTCCAGCTTGTGCTCGACTGAGTGTGTGCTGTAACTGTTGGATGTTAACGTTTTTGGTAGCGAGTGTCCGTCGTTTCTCGTTCAAGTAATTTTGTTGACGAATTTGAATGGCGGCATTAATTTTTTGAGACGATTGTACATCGGTCGCAAAATTGAAGCTGGTGTTGCCATTGATGGCTTGTTGTACCTGCATTGGTACATCATTAGCTAGAGCGGTGCTTGAAATCAATAGACTGGCAGCGAAAGAAAGAAAGAAAGTTTTTTTCATAATCTTGTTAGAAAGTTAAAAAGTTATAATCCACTCTATTTTAAGTTACTAGGCAGCAGGCGCAAATTTTAAACGACTTTTTATTACTTTATCCTAAATTTAATTTTTCAATTAAATTGATTAAGGGCTTTGTAAAGCGGTTTAATTTTGCTTGGTTAGTGGGTTTTGATACATTAGGAAGGATTAATTAAATACAAAAACATGATCAAAAAAGGTAAAAGCAAAACGAATAATCTTTTAATTGTACTACTTGTGTGGTTTGCGGTGTCTGCCATTTATATGGTACAAGATTTATGGCGTAACGGTATCAGCGCTACCTACCAAGCGGGGTACCAGAAAGCGGTGGCGGATGTGATAGTTAGCAGTGAAGCGTGTCAGCCATTTGATGTTTTCGTGGGCGATAGTCGAACGCAGCTTATAAGTGTTCCTTGTTTGCAAGCGGCTCAACAACAAGCCCAACAGCAACAACAAGCGCCAGCCGCTCAAGGTCAACAAGGTTTAGCGCCCGCTAATTTAGAAGGCCTTATTAATTAATTTCGATTCTGATTTAAATAACAAAAAAGCCCAAGACTTTGCTCTTGGGTTTTTTATTGGTGGTATACCCAGGCAGTCCGACCAGTCATCATTGTTAAAAGACTTCGTTGATATGCTTCGCCTTCATATTCATCGAAAGCTTGGAGCTCCTTTTTTGTGATTTCTAAAACCTGACCACAAATTATTTGTTTTGTTTTTTTATCAGGCACTAAAATCCAAAAAACCTCTTTATCAATATCAATTTCTTCTAACCGAAACCCTTTAACGCTGTCGGGTTCCCCATTTAATGGGCGTCCAATCCATTGTGTTTGAACACTTGGGTCTTGCAGCGTACCGTAACTAAAAATACGCTCCATTATTTTACGCCTAAATCTTTTTTGAGGGCGTGTACGTGCCTGGCAGTTGCAGAATCAGTGCGGATCAACTCTTTAATTTTTTTGATACCGTGCATGATGGTGGTATGATTTTTGCCCCCAAAAGCAGTACCAATAGCTTCATAGCTCATCTTTAATACTTCTTTACAGAGCCACCAACAAATTTGTCGCGGGTACACAATTTCTTGTTTTCTTGAGCTACCCAGTAAGTCCGTCGCCGGTATTTGAAAGTAATCAGAGCTTAAAGTGATAATGTCATCTGGGCTTTTAGCTAAGCCTTGACTGGCGTCGTGGGCGCTAATTAAATCTTCTTCGGGATTTAGCTTTCTAAAAATTTTACCCACACTTTGGATAGTGGGGGAGACCCCGCCTAAATCAAGTTCGGCCCCAACTTTGTTTAAAATGTTTTCTAGTTCGCGCAAACTTTTACGCGTGTTAGTCGCAATAAAATCTTGTACATCCTGCGGGAGAATAAGTCCCATGATTTGGGCTTTTTCCTGAATAATAGCCAGCTTGGTTTCGTAGTTCGGCATTTGAATATCTACAATCAACCCCCAGCCTAAACGGGAACTTAATCGGTCCATCATGTCTCGTAGTTGTGCAGGGGGACGGTCGGCCGAAAACACCATTTGTTTTTCCAAGTCTCTTAAGTCATTAAAAGTGTTAAACACTTCGACTTGCGTTTGTTCTTTACCAGAGAAAAATTGCACGTCATCAATAAGTAATACATCAGCGCGTCGGTATTTTTTTCTTAGTTCTTCGGTTTTTTTCTCGCGGATAGCTTTCACAATTTCATTCGTAAATCGTTCAGCGGTGGTGTAAATAACAACGGCCTCAGGTTGTCTTCTAATAATTTCATTGGCCGTGGCTTGTAATAAATGGGTTTTACCGAGTCCAACGCCACCATATAAATACAGGGGATTATATTTTTTAGGTTCATTTAATCCGGTTTCCGCTACCGCGTTACAAGCGGCGTGAGCGAGTCTATTTTCTTCGCCAACTACAAAATTATGGAGTGTGAATTTAGGTTGAATGAGTCTTGATTCAAGACCCGCCTCAAGTCTGACTTCTGGTTGGCGTGGTAATTTTCGGGGTTTGCTTTCTTGAAAAGCCTGTGGTGATTGCGAGGCTTTATCGGCCAAACTTAAATCGACTTCAAAGAAAATTCGGTCTACTTCTGGTAAACTTTTTTGTAAGTTCGATAAAATAACGGTCGAGTACTTATTCTCGAGCCAGTTTTTGTTCATTTCACTTGGGCAGCCAATTAAAACCGCGCCCCCAGAAATCTCCTTGAGGTGCACTTTTTTAAACCATGTACAAAATTCCATACGAGAAATTTTGCCAGACAAATTGTTGAGTACTTGTGTCCAAACTTCTGATTTATCAAGGGTTATAGACATTAAGTTAAGTAGATTAAATCGTTTCGATCCATGCCGACACCAATAACTTTGATCGGACATTTAATGAATCCTTCTAAAGCTTTGACGTAGTTTTGGGCGTTCTCTGGTAAATCACCAAAGTTCTGAGTTTGGCTTAAATCTTCTTCCCAGCCCGGAAAAGATTCATATATAACTTCTAGTTTTAAATTGGCTTTGCGAGTCGTGGGAATCGTTCGTAATTCTTTACCGTCTAACAAGTATTTTGTGGCTACTTTAATTTCTTTTACCCCCGTCAGTACGTCAAGTTTTGTTAAATTGATGCAGTCTAAACCATTAAATTCAACGGCGTTTCTCACAACGACTGCATCAAACCAACCACAACGACGCGGGCGCTTAGTAACGGCGCCATATTCACCGCCTTTTTCTCGAATTTCATCGCCGAAGGCATCGTCTAGTTCGGTAGGGAATGGCCCAGAACCAACTCTAGTAGTATAAGCTTTAGTAATTCCAATCAGGGTAGAAATTCGTTTTGGTGGAATACCGAGACCGGTACAAATACCACCGGCTGAAACATTAGAAGACGTTACAAAAGGATACGTTCCGTGATCAATATCTAGATGATGCGCTTGAGCGCCCTCAAATAAAACTTTCTTATTTTGACGCATGGCATCAAGTAACAAAATCCGGGTATCGCACAGTAAAGGTTTAATTTCTTCGCGTACCGACATTATTTTTTCGTACTCAGCGTCGGCGTTTAGTTCTATGTTTAACGTCTCACTGTGAAATTTACAGTTCGCGGTAATTTTTTCTTTGAGTAAGTCGGTGTCTAGTAAGTCTTCACATCGAATGCCACGACGTGCAATTTTATCTTCATAACACGGGCCAATCCCTTTGCAGGTAGTGCCTATTTTATCTTTTCCTTTACGACGCTCTAATTCGGCATCAATCGCTTTATGATAATCAAATAACAGATGGGCGTGTAAAGAAATTTTGACCCGTTCTAGAACGTTTTCTAAACCAGAATCTTCTAGTTGAGCCACTTCAGCTCGCAGGCTGACTGGGTCAATAACGGTTCCATTGCCAATAACTCCAACGGTGCTTTCGTGTAGCAATCCAGAAGGGAGTAAGTTGAAAACAAATTTTTGACCATTGGTATAAATAGTGTGGCCGGCGTTAGCACCGCCTGTACTTCGACAAATAAAGTCGAAATGCTCAGACACGGCGTCTACGAGTTTACCTTTGCCTTCGTCACCCCATTGGGTACCAAGAATAGCCACATTTGAACCTAATGTTTGAAGAAATTTCTGCATTTAAAAGAGGGGATAAGTTACGGTGTATTTGTGGGTCAAACACGAATCCGAAACTAAAGGTTTTAAGGGGGGGCGTCAACGCTAAAATGTGGAAAACTTTCTTGACTAGGTTTTGCACAAATTGTGCACATAGCCTAAAGAATTTACAAATTGACGGGACTCATTACAATAAACCCTGTCTTGTTTTTAAACCCCATTAGTTATGACTCAAATGTACTATGATGCTGATATCGATACAGCGAAGATTTTATCTAAAAAAATTGCTATTTTAGGGTGCGGCTCCCAAGGGCATGCCCACGCGCTGAATCTGCAAGAATCAGGGGCCGACGTCGTGGTTGGTTTACGACCTGAATCAAAAACCTGTGAGAGTGCCCAAAAAGCGGGCTTAAAAGTTGTGAGTCCAGATGAAGCGGCTCAGTGGGGTGATGTTATTGTTATGTTGCTTCCAGACACCGTGCAGAAAAGAGTGTATGATGAATCGGTAGCGCCACACATGAAAGCCGGTAAAAGTCTGGTTTTTGCCCACGGTTTTAATATTCGTTACGATTTAATTCAGCCACCGGCTGAAGTAGATGTTTGGATGGTAGCGCCTAAAGGCCCTGGTCATCGAGTTCGGACCACTTACACGCAAGGTTTTGGCGTTCCGGCTTTGTTTGCGGTTGAGCAAGATGCTTCTGGAGAAGCTAAGGAATTAGCTTTAGGGTACACTAAACTTATAGGTGCTGGGCGTGCGGGAGTCTTGGAAACCACTTTCACGGAAGAAACAGAAACAGACCTGTTTGGTGAACAAGCGGTTTTATGCGGTGGAACCTGCGAGCTGGTTAAAGCTGGTTTTGAAGTTTTAGTCGAAGCGGGTTATACCCCAGAAGTAGCCTATTTTGAATGTTTGCATGAGTTAAAACTTATTGTAGATCTCATGGCAGAGGGTGGTATGGCCGCTATGCGTTACTCTATTTCAGAGACGGCAGAATATGGCGACTATGTGTCTGGACCTCGTATTATCGATGCGTCAGTGAAAGAAAGAATGAAGGATGTTTTAGCCGATATTCAAAACGGTAACTTCGCGAAGGATTTTGTATCCGTAATGAATGATGGTGACGGGGCTAAGTTGCGAGAACTTAGAGAAACTAACGCGCATCACCGAATTGAAGAAACAGGCGCTGGTTTACGGGCTATGATGAAAATTGATAAAAAAGATTCTGGTGATAGTAATTTTAACGCCTCAGCTTAAAAAAACAGATTAAACATTCATTAAAGCCCCTTAATTACTTGAGGGGCTTTTTTTGATGCAGCCTCGGGATTTATGATATTTCACTAAATAGTACAAAAAAATAATTAATAATAAGTGGCTAGCGCGAAATGAGTAAATAAGTTGCACAAGAAAGCTAAAAGTAATTAAATTCTTGTTGAGTACTATTTGTGAACTCGAACAAAAAATATGAAACGAACCCTCTCCTCAGTTTTGCTTGCCTCTATGGTAATGAGCTTTAATACAGTCTTTGCCCAAGAAACCTTTTTTGGATCTTTAGATCAGGACTTGGTTTTTAATAACGGGGTTTTGCTGCAAGGGGTTACCGCGTCGGCTGATGGCGTATCATCGATTGGTTTGACAGGTACGGGAACTTTAACCGTTGCCAGTGCTGTTGGGGGTGGGTTTCCACGCTTAATGGTAATCGGTGGTACTACTATCACGAGTACAAGAGCGTTCTCAGCCGAAGAAACCAATAAAACAAATTGGAGCGGTCAATTTAATTCGCCTTCTTCTACTTCTAAGCCCGGATTTTTTGACATTGTTGATCCAGGGGCCTCTTTTTCAAGTGATTACGAAGCCGTTGAGGCTTTTGGTATCGGATTGGCGAACGAAACCTTTACGTACTCAATCGGGGCAGAAGTGGTGTTTCCTGTTTCAGCGCAAAACAATCAAAAGCTTTATCTAGCCGAAGAAAACACCGACCTAACCTGGACGATTGATCAAAGTACATTTTGTATAGTGTCAGATAACTTATGTTTCATGACGCTTGATAGTTTAAATAAGGTAGCGCTTATAAAAGAAAAATTTGAAACATGTCCCGTGACACAAATTGCAAATGGAACGGTTGGAACGGCTCCGAATTGTATTTTTACTTGTAGTAATGGCTTCAAATTAAATGAAGCGGCTAATGGATGTGAAGCGGTGTTGGGAAATGAGGCTTTTGAAAATCAATTCAACGAAACTACCGCCCAAACCGATACTGTAGCGGCTCAACAAGTGTTTGAGAATCAAATTGCGGCGCCGCTAAAAGAGTATGATTTTCCACCAGGTCACTTTAGATACCGCGCTTCTGGTGAAAATTTTTACCGCTATCTAAACGATGAAGGTTTAACAGGTGATATTTGGCAAGACCCAACGGCTCGTAACCAAATTAATGCCGAAACAGAAGCGGGGAAAGTTAGACTCGTGAATACAAGCTATATGTCTCGTAATCCACGTTCGGTAGAAGAGCAACTATCAGCTCAAACGACAGCAAAAAGTGAGGCCCAAATGAAAGAAGACAATGAAGGCTTTATGAATTACCTAATTACCATGCGTAATTATTTTGGTGACAATGCCGCTGAAAATAATTTCACCACTTTAAGTGCGGATGGAGAAACTCAACAAGTTGCAGAATCTGAATCAACAACAAACGGAGAAGCTTCAAGTGGAGGCGAAGAGTCCGGTGGAACATTCCTTTCTTCTGGTGGAGCCATGCTCCCAAGTACAGGGCCAGGAATATTTGTCACGATTGCCGTAGTCGGCTTTGCTCTGATGATGTTCGGAGCGCGAAGGAGTTAATAACGCTATAGTAAGTTTCTGGATATTTTGTGGGTCAGAAAACCTCAGCCTCGGCTGAGGTTTTTTGTTGTACGGGTTGAAACCTACGGTTTCCCCCGTAAGCCCCCTTCCCTAAACTCTGTGTTCGTCAATTTAAGGAAACCGCAAGACCTTAAATTTTCTCACGATTAAACAATTTATAAGAGAGAGATAAATCAAAAATTTTATATAAATTCACAAATTTTATCGCCCATTTCATCACAGTTTAATTTAGTTTCGTTCATATCTGGCATATAAATGTCACCCGTTCTAAACCCCGCTTGAATCGTTTTAATGATCGCGTTGTCGATGGCATCTGCGGCATCATTCATTTCAAATGAATGACGAAGCATCATGGCGGCTGAGTAAATCTGCGCTATCGGGTTGGCGATGTTTTTTCCTTCTAAATCTGGGGCAGAACCTCCAGAAGGTTCATATAAGTGGATTTTGTTGCCAAAACTCGCCGAACCCAACATGCCAAGGCTGCCCGGAAAGACACTCGTGAGATCAGAAATGATATCTCCAAATAAATTCGGACAGGCAATGACATCAAATTGTTTGGGCCATTTTACCAATTGTTGCACGGCGTTATCGACGTACAAATTATGAAATTTAACCTCTGGCCAATTTTTGGCCTCTTGCTCAAACACTTCTCGCCACAAACGCGACGTCTCCAATACGTTAGCCTTATCAATTGAATGGAGGGTCTTGTTTCGGTTTTGCGCCGCTTGAAACGCAAATTTGGCCATTTTTTCAATCGTAGCGCGATCATAGCTGGATGAATCAAAGGCGGTGTCTGGGGTTGGTCGCGAATGATCCCCAAAATAAATGCCGCCTGATAGTTCTCGAATGACTAAAATTTCAAAACTAGTGTTACCAATGATTTCTGGTCGCAGGGGACAAAAATGGGCTAACTCCTTAAAGATCGGAGCTGGGCGTAAATTAATACTCGCGCCTATAAATTTACGGATCGCCAGAATCGAATTTTTTTCACAGTCTTTCCACTGGGGTTCAAACTGGGCGTCAACGGGGCCCCCAACCGAGCCAAATAACACCGCGTCAGATTGGGCGACTAAGGTTTTTGTTTCTTCCGGAAAGTGATTGCCATACTCAGGCCAAGCCGCCCCGCCAATGAGTCCTCCAGTTATTTTAAACTCAACGTCATACTTACTTTCTATTTTACGAAGCACTTTTACGGCTTCCATGCATACTTCTTCGCCAATACCGTCGCCCGGTAACAGGGCAATGTTGTAGTTGTTCATTTTAACTTTTATTATTGCTTAGTACCAAATACTTGTACCCAAAAATACCCTTTATAAAGCCGATCATCGGTGACTTTAAACTGACCAAAGCCCGTTTCTTTATATTCTGGTTTGATAATATTATCCCAGTGGCCAGGTGATTCTTTCCAGGTATCAAACGCAAACTGAGCCGTTACTTGGCCTTTCGCAATGTTCTCTCCGACATAACGATAGCGATATCCAGCATCACGTACTCGGTCTGCCGCTGAATCTCCATTCGGGCTGAGGTGACTAAAAAAATCTTCTTCATCCATAAGCTTGGCAAAATCTTGGGCGACCTGGTTAAGAGTAGGATCAATCGTTAAAGGCTCTACGCCTTCATCTATTCGAGCTTGGTTAATCAGCGATAATAATTCACCACGCTGGTCGTCGTCAAAATCTGAATCAGTAAAATCTTCGTTGGCACTTTGGTAAATTAATTGACTCGCCGATTCATCGACTTTATTGGTGGCTAACCTGTAAATAAGTTCGGCCATTTCACCTCGATTAAGGGCTTGTTCTGGCAGCATTAAACTGGGGGGAATAGCATTCAAGTTGGTCAAGCGCATTAAATAAGGAGCATACCAGGGCTCCAATGATTTATCGACGGTTAAGCGGAAGCTTTCACTGACAATTTTTGCCGCTTCAGTTAACAAAATCAGGTTGGCCGGTTTAAAGCTGCCATCAGGGTAACCATCGATGATGGCTTTTTGTTTGGCGGTACAAACAATTTCTGCAAACCAATCATCGGTGTTTACATCATTAAACAATTCGTTGGCCGCACAGTTTTTAATTTTATCTTTAAACTGAGTTTCCATAATTATTTTTGTGAACTCAGCCCGATTTATCATCGTGTTGGGCTTGAACGTGCCATCACTATAACCTTCGACAATACCTTCAGTTTGCAAGTAATTAATGGCTTCGTAGTGCGGGTGATTCGGCTCTACGTCGTTAAATAAAGCGCTTGCAGATTGTACGGTTAAGAGCGAAAGCACCAGTAAAATTTTTTTCATAATTTAATTTTTTTTATTAGAGACCGAGCATCTTTTGGCGTTTGCTAAACTCAGCGATGGTGTGTTTGAAATCAATTAAATAATCCAGATCGGATAAATCTTCGAGAAGTCTCTTTTTACTGAAAGAGGGGATTTCAAACGGGTATTGATTCTGGGCTTCGTCAATTACCAGCTGCGCTTCTAAATCAACACTTAGTTTTTCACCCGATTTTAAAAATTGCTGCACTATGGGTTCGTCTAAGGTAATACATAAAATACCGTTTTTTTCGGCGTTGCCTTTAAAAATATCGGCAAAGTCAGAAGCGATAATTATGTCTATCCCTGCGTCTTTTAAACCCCAAGGCGCATGTTCTCGGCTAGAGCCACAGCCAAAGTTTTGCCCCGTTACTAAAATGCTTTGGCCCCGGAATTCGGGAAAATTTGGATCGTTCTTTTTTAAGTTATGAAACACGTGTTCCCCAAGTCCTGTTTTAGTGGTTACCTTTAAAAACTGAGCCGGCATAATCATGTCCGTATCAATGTCTTTTACCGGAATCACAATCGTTTCAGCCGCTTCCTTTTTGAAAGGGGCTTGTTGTTCTTGTTGATTTCTTATGTGGGATGAATCTACCGCGCCGATACCGAATAATTGGTTATTCATCGTTTAAATAAAATAGTCTGAAGGGTCGGTTATTTTACCGGTAAGTGCCGCGATGGCGGCCATTTTAGGGCTCATTAAATGCGTAAAGCTGCCTTGCCCTTGGCGCCCAACAAAATTTCGGTTACTGGTAGAGGCGCACCTTTTTCCAGCGGGAACCGCATCCCCATTCATAGCAATACACATTGAGCACCCAGAGCCTCTTACTTCGGCGCCAGCGGCTTGGAAAATACCCACTAAGCCTTCCGCTTCACATTGGGCGCGTACTTGCTCTGATCCGGGCACTACAAACGCCTTTACGTCACGATGCACCGTTTTATCTTTCAAAATTTTGGCGACTTCGCGCATATCTTCAATACGTGAGTTGGTGCAACTACCCATGAACACATATTCAACGGGTGTATTTTTAATAGCTGCGCCTGGCTTTAAGCCATTGTATTTAAGGGATTTCTCGGCGGCAAAAGCCTTAGCTTCATCGCTAAAGTCAGATAGTTCTGGAATATTGTCACTGATTTCGATGCCCTGTTCGGGGTTAGTGCCCCAAGTGACAAACGGTTTTTTGCCTTCTAGATTTAAAGTAATAACGGTATCAAATGCAGCGCCATCATCAGTGGCCCACTTAGCCCACTGATTCGTTTTGCGTTCCCAGGCTTTGGCTTTACTGACTTCAGGGTGCGGCTCTGGCGTACAGAAAGGCCGTCCTTTTAGGTAATCAAAAGTCTTTTGGTCCGGGCTGACCATGCCAAAACGACCGCCGGCTTCAATACTCATGTTACAAATCGTCATACGGCCTTCCATACTTAAATTCTCAATGTACTCCCCGCAAAACTCCATAGCGTGACCATTGGCGCCTTGAATACCGATTTGAGCAATCAAACACAGCACCGCATCTTTGGCGGTGAAATGCTCGGTTGGCGTTCCCACGAATTCAATTTTCATGGTTTTGGGTTTCTCGAGTAACAACGTTTGGGTCGCCATAACGTGTCCGATTTGCGTCGTCCCAATTCCAAAAGCGAGCGCGCCAAAAGCGCCGTGGGTAGAGGTGTGACTATCTCCACACACAATCGTTTTACCAGGTTGGGTTAAACCCTGTTCCGGGCCAATAACGTGCACAATCCCTTGCGATCCAGAGCCAAAATCAAACACGGGAATATTGAATTCTTCGCAGTTTGTGCGCAGTGATTCTACTTGATGCTTGGCTTGCGCATCGGCGTAGGCTTCGCGCTTGTCATCGGTTGGAACCGAATGATCTAGTGTGGCAAAATTTCTATCAGGGCACACAAATTTTAGTTCCTTTTCACGCATAATCGTAAAAGCCTGCGGGCTAGTAACTTCGTGCAGCAATTGTAGGTCTATAAAAAACACATCTGGCGCGCCTTCCTCACGGCTTACCACATGAGCATCCCAAATTTTATCTATAATATTTTGTGCTTTTTTCATTAAAATTATTGTATGCAAAAGGTTTTAAGTGTCGAGTTGACAATTTATATAATATATTTATTTTAATTAAGATATTAAGTTTTATGGCATGAGTTACAAACCAGGCGAAGTAATCGACATTAAAGAAAGCGAGATGGTGCTTTATTATGATGGTTTTACGAAACGTAAAGTTGACGTTGAAGTGCTTCATTTGTTTATTGGCGAGCAGTTTCAGGAAATGAAGGATTTAGTAGGGCATTGTATTCAGGTATACAAAGATCGCTCCGGTCGTATTAATGAGATTCAAGTTTTAGATTGAAATAGGATGACTGAAAAAGACCAAGAAAAAAACGTTTTTGACCCAGAAACACTCGCTGAAATTACGCTTGAAGAGTTGAAAGCTTTAAAGTGGATTAAGGGAGAGACTAAAAAAGTTAGAGATTTAGTCGAAAAAAGTATTGAAGGGTTTTTAAGTGATCGTCATTTGGGTTTAGCAACAGATTCAGAAAGTAAACTTTCTGCAACTTGTGATGCACGTCATAATAAGTTGAACAAGTTACCTTTACTAAGATCATTTAATTTAACAGAACAAGGCATTTCAAAACCTGTTTCTGAACAATTACCGTATAGTTTGTATCCTCTTGTGTATCTGCAAATGTTACAAAATTCAGGAATAGAGGTTTTCGACGTTCTTAGAATTTCATTTGAGGAATTATTGGCTGGGAATAAGAAAAATCGAAAGACTAATTTCTTAACTACTTTTGAGTCGAATATTCCTCAAAATTCTTGGTTAGAAGCTAATAAAGAAACAATTAATGAAACCCTTAATAACTTACTCAGTTCTGTCGATGGGCGCGCAAGATTAGGAAAGATACTGTTTAAGGAAGGTTCATCAGACTTAGCCGATTGGGAAGTAGCTTTTCCTGATAAACCACTAAAAGGAGTGCCGGCAGCTCCAGGGGAGGATTTAGAGCTTCAAAAAGAACTGAAAGACGAATTTTTAAAAGTCAGTTATTTTGCTGGAAACCCTCATATATCACCTGGTTTGTTCACAGCTTTTAAAAATATGATGATAGGTTATATTGGAAAACATCGTGCAGATTCTATTTCCGTGGTTAATACTAAAAAATCATTTACCGTCAGATTAGCAGTAACTAGTGGCGCTGATCGAAATAAAATGAAATTATTCTTAGACTCAATAGAAATTCTTTGGGCTGAAAAGCATCCAAGTGAGCCTGCTTTAGTAATCGAAGCCCATTTATTGTCTAATGGTGATAGCGGAAGGGGGCAGTTGTTTGTTTAAATTACTCCCAAAATTTAAACCGATTGATATCAAAACTTGGGAGTGAGCCTAAAGCTTCACCCATGCCTTTGAACTGATCACTTACCGTTCCTTTTAAACCATCAACCTGACCTTTTACCGAATCGATTTGTGTTTGCACGGCTTGCACCATTTCCCAGACTTGCCATAAAAAATAGGCAATAATAGCTAAGCCGAGTAACGTCCAGAAATTGGCGATAAACCATTTTAAAAATGTTTTCCAAAACGGGGGATTAACCGTTTTATCTATTTCCTCTACCTTTTTAATCAGGTAATCAATTTTTTGGCTATCGGTGAGTGTTTCAAGTTCTTTAATTTGTTTCAGATTTATTTACCACTTCAAGATACGCCAGTATCGCCGCTTTGACAATATCTGTGTCACCGGCTCGACCGGTTATAACCGAGCCGTCTTTTTGTTCCAAACGTACATTTACCACCGCCTGAGCATCTATCCCAGCCGTAACCGCGTCCATTTTAAATTCTGTAAGGGTGCCGTAATCGCCGCACAGTTGTTTAATGCAGGTGTAAGCGGCGTCTACCATGCCGTCGCCATCGGCTTTGCTAGCGACAATTTCATCGGTTTTATGGTTTTTTAAGCGCAAAGCGGCGTAAGGTTGTTTAGCATCACTGCTGCCAAGTTCATAGTCAACTAAGCTCCAGGTTTGATTCGCTTCCGCTAATTCTCCGTGTACTAAAATCGCTAAATCAGAATCCGCAATATCTTTTTTCTTATCGGCTAAAATTTTGAAGTCTGCAAAAACTTCGCTTAACTGTGTTTTGTCTAATTGGTAGCCCATATCTTTTAATCGTGCATCTAAAGCGGCGCGACCAGAGTGTTTACCCAGCACGATATTGGTTTTATCAACCCCAACTGATTCTGGGGTCATAATCTCGTAGGTTTCGGGGTTAGCCAGCATACCGTGCTGATGAATACCCGATTCATGCGCAAAGGCATTTTTACCAACAATAGCTTTATTAGCTTGTACCTTCTGCCCCGTAATTTGTTCTAGCAGTTGGGAGGTTCGGTAAATCTCGGTGCTATCAACGCCGTGTTCAAGTTGGTAAAAATCGGCTCTGGTTTGCAGCGCCATAACGACCTCTTCTAAACTGGCGTTTCCCGCGCGTTCACCAATACCGTTAATGGTACATTCAATTTGCCTCGCACCAGCTCGTACGCCCGCTAAACTATTGGCGACGCCTAAACCCAAATCATCGTGACAATGTGTTGACCAAATAACGGTGTCGGCACCAGGCGTGTTTTTAATTAAGTACCGGATTAAGTCTTCAAACTCTTCTGGGGTTAAATAACCCACTGTATCAGGAATATTGATAGTATCTGCTCCGGCTTTAATTACAGCGCCGATAACATCCACCAAAAATTCGCGGTCAGAGCGCCCACCGTCTTCGGGTGAAAAATCTACGCGATCACATAAGCTTTTAGCCAGGGTTACAGCGTCGATCGCCATTTGTTTCACTTGCTCAGGTGATTTTTTCAGTTTGTATTCCATATGAATAGGGCTGGTGGCTACAAAGGTGTGAATTCGTGGCATTTTCGCTTCTTTAATCGCTTCCCAAGTAGTTCTAATGTCAAGTTCCATGGCTCTGGCGAGTCCGCAAACTTCTACCTTTGTTACGACCTCAGCAATGCGCTTTACAGCTGTAAAGTCATCAGGGCTGGCAGCCGGAAAACCCGCTTCCATGACATCTACCCCTAAACGTTCAAGTTGGAGCGCCAAACGCACTTTTTCTTCTATGTTCATTGAGAAGCCAGGGGACTGTTCTCCGTCTCTTAAGGTGGTATCGAAAATTTTTACGTAATTGGGTTTCATGTAGTTTATATTTAAAAAAACACCCGCTCAGTTCTTCGAGCTGGGGTGCAGACGTTAATAATTCACTTTGTCACACACTTACACCGCTCGAACAAGTCGCAGCAGGAGGAGTGAACGGGTAAATAAGTGCTTCATTAACATCTCTATTATGTTTGTTTTTAAAAGACTGTAAAGTTTAATCTCGAGCTACAATAACTTCTACTTCAGCCTTAGCGCCCTTGGGTAGTATAGCTTGTACACAGCTGCGGGCAGGCTTGTGGCCGTCTAGCCACGTCGCATAAAGCTCATTGAATTCAACGAAGTTTGCTAAATCGTCCAGAAAAACCATCGCTTTAACAATGTTTGTTTTAGCCACGTCCGCTTTTTTTAACAGGGCGTCAATGTTTTTAAAGATTTGTAGGGCTTGGGTTTCTAAATTTCCATCTAAAAAATCACCCTCAGGGGTAAGAGCAATTTGACCCGAAAAAAAGATGAGACCATTGGTTTCAATGCCTTGAGAGTAAGGTCCGATAGCGGCAGGAGCGTGTGGTGTGTTAATGATTTTCATGTGTTGTCACTATAAAAGGGGAGTGAGGCTTTTGGCAAGCGGACTATTCTTATAAATTAAGCTTGACGTACAAGGGCTAAAATTTATATTGCGTCCGCTTAAAGAGTGTAACCGCTCTATAATTTATTCAATCACTTTTACATGCAAGCTGATATCCACCCAACCGTAAACCCAGTTATCTTCCGAGATGCTAATGCGAAGAAAGACTTCTTCATGACTTCAACCATGACTTCTGATGAAACAGAGGAACACAACGGAGTTAAGTATTTTGTAGTTCGAGTGGATGTAAGCTCGGCTTCACACCCTTTCTACACGGGGAAACAAAATATTCTCGATACGTCTGGTCGAGTTGATAAATTCCGAGCAAAAATGGAAAAAGCTCAAGCTTTAAAGTCTTAAGTTTTAATAATTATTCGATTCTATGCCGGCAAAAAAAAAGGAAGCCAATACCAAAACCTCAAAAGTTGAAAGTACTCCTCAAAAGAAAGCCCCGGTCAAAAAAAGTAGCGTTAAGGTCAAACAACCGAGCGTTACTTTTTTTAGCTGGGAGCAATGGAAACAAACTTTTGTGCTCGCTACTAAGGCGTGGAAACACATTATAGGGCGTTATACTTTAGTGTTATTACTCGCCTTAGGGTTTCAATTGTTAGGCGTGCTGCTTTTAACTTATGGTTTAGTGGCTGTTGCTGGAGGTACTGGGCAAATTGAAAGTCTTGTCGCTAACCTGTTTGTTGGGACTTGGCCAGATGCAACCATGATGATGGCTATTACGGCTACCTTTCTGGTTTGGTTAGTTTATTTAATTTTCGTGGCAGTGTTATCAAAGGTAGCGTTTGTTTCGGTTATAAAAGATTTCGTAACGGGTCAGAAAAGGCCGGTTATAAGTTTGTTTTTTAAAGAAGGGTTCAGACTTTTAGCTCGTTATATTGGGGTATCAATTGCAACATTCTTTTATGTAATGTGGCCGGTTATTATATTTTTATCGCTGTTTATAGCCTGGGATTTAATGTTGTTAAGTAACAATAGTCTTTCGCTTAATGTGCCTATTTTAGATGCGCTAGCGCCAGTGTTATTTGTGGTGCTATTTATTGTGTCTTTAAGTTACGCCATTTATGCGGGTATTAGAGTGCTATTTATGATTCCCACTTTAATTCATAGTGATAAAAATTTGACCACTACTTTTAAACTTTCTAAACAAATCACTAAAGGCGCTTGGGCTTATACAGCCTTGATGTGGGGGCTGTTTGTTATTCTTCTGTACGCTATAAATAGAGTTTTGAGCACTATCGCTTATTACGATCCAATTATTCTGGTAGAGGCCGCAAATCCACAAGACATTATTCGACTCACAGATTTACTTGCATTCTGTTTGAGTTTGTTTATTTTTGGTCCGATAACAACGGCCTTCCAATATCTATTGATGTTACAAACCGCCAAAAATCAGTCTGTTAAACTTTAAAATTCCATGTCTAAAAAACCTGTACCAAAGAAACAACAATCTAAATCATCAAGCCGCTCACGCCACAGTAAATGGGTGAACGAACAACGAAAAAAGCTTTCAAACGCTTTAGTGCTTGATACGTGTCCAACAACGGGCGAAACGAAACTGCGTCACTTTGCTTCACCAAGCGGGATGTACAAAGGTCGTCAAGTAACAACGGGTGGCAAAGCCAATACCGACAAAAAAGTGACGGCGATTGAAGCTTAATTATAAGCTTCTTTAATTTAGAGATCTTTTATAATGAGTGAAAAAAGAGTGCAGCGGCGGCAAAGTCGAATTTTGGCTTTGAAGGCGCTGTTTTTTTATTTAGAGCGTTATGAAAAACAAGATCTTAAGGCTTGTTTTGATTATGTTTTAAATGAGGTTGATGAAGTTAAAGTTGATCGAAACGCGGTAGTCTCTGAGGAGAAGGCAGAGTTACAGAAAAATGAAGACGAGTTTGGTTGGGAAATTATTGAAACGGCCGTTGAGAATAAAGGTAAAATAAAGCTTTTAATTCGCGCGTTTGCTCCGGAATACGAATTTGATAAGATTGCTCCCATTAATCGGGCGCTGCTTATTTTGGGTATTTGTGAAATGAAATTTATGGAAACCCCTCCAGTGGTGGTTATCAACGAATATATTGAGATGGCAAAACAATACGGTGAAGATAAGTCGCCTTCGTTTGTTAACGGCGTGCTTGATTCGTATCGAAAAAGCCTTGGCTTAGAAAGAACAAGGTAGTTAATTTGTACCAAAAATTAAGACGTATTACCCTTTAAACATATGGACGCATTACAAACCCTTGCCGAAAAGATTGATCTGTCTGCCCAAACGCTGGAAGCGCATCGTGTTTTGTTCACCGAAGCTTTTACGCATCGATCTGCAATAAACAGCAACACCGTGCAGGATCATAATGAGCGGTTAGAATTTTTAGGCGACGCCGTACTAGAACTCGTAACAACTGAGTTTTTGTTCCATACTTTTCCGGAGCCAGAAGGGGTTTTGACGAATTACCGTTCGGCACTAGTAAAACGAGAAAACCTAGCCAACGTCGCCCGAAAACTTGATTTAGGCGAGCCGTTAAGACTGTCTCGTGGTGAAGATCGTTCTGGAGGGCGAGGAAAAGACTATTTACTCGCTAACGCGCTTGAAGCCTTAATTGGGGCCCTTTATTTAGCAGGAGGTATGACTTTGGCCGAAGACTTTATTAAACGGTTTGTGTTAACCGAATTAGAAGAAATTTTAGAAGAAGGCGCGCACATTGATGCGAAGTCAGCCTTTCAAGAATTTACGCAAGGTGAATTTGGTATCACGCCGACTTATGAAGTGCTAGAAGCGGTTGGTAAAGACCATGAGAAAGAATTTAAAATGGGCGCTTACCTAGATGAAACCTTAGTGGGCGAGGGGAATGGTAAATCAAAGAAAGAAGCGCAAACTGATGCGGCTGAAAAAGCGATCGCCGCTAAAGATGCTTGGAGCCCAAACTTTGAGAAGAAAGAACTAAGTTAATTTATGGATACAAAGTCTTCTGATTACAAATTATTTTGCGATCGGATTTTAAAGGGAGAAGAAGGTATTTTTTTTAGTGTGAAGAATGACCTCGTCGGACACCAAACCTACAGCGGAATTGGGGATAAAGAACAGGCGAATTTTGATAAAGGACCATTTCCCTTATTTAGCATCAATAGCTTCAAGGGCGATAAATCACACCAATGGCACTTTGCAGACTTCAAACAGTCTATGAATCAGCTTAAAACAGAACGTATTGAAGCTTTAGAAGCGTTTGAATCAGAATTATGCATAGATCGCTTATCTGATTTTACGGGCGAGATAGAGGCGTCTTTTAAGCAGAAAGTTGAAACGTTAAAAAGAGCGGCTGAGAATGGCGAGTTCTGGGTAGCAAACTTCACTCAATCTCTTGGCGGTGAATTAAGACCTGGGACCAACGTTAAACTAGAAGCGCTTAAGTTGTTTTATGAGTTTTTAAAACTAAACCAAAATCATTGCGGGGGCGTCGTCATCACTAGTGAACTAATTTTTTGTTCATTATCACCCGAAACTTTTATTCTGCAAGATTCTAATTTACTCAAAGCCTTTCCTATAAAAGGTACTGGTACAGAAATTGACCTTAAAAATTCTGAAAAGGAAATAGCTGAGCTCAGCATGATTACCGATTTAATGCGCAACGATTTAGGACAAATTTGTGATAAAGTATGGGTGGAACGGGAGCGGTATTTAACGCAAGAGCAAGGCTTTTTTCATGCACGGGCGGAAGTTCAAGGGCAGTTAAAAACGCATGGTTTTAACTTCAATGATCTTATAAGCTTGTTGCCAGCGGGTTCAATTTCAGGGGCGCCAAAAACAAGAGTGTTAAGCCTTTTAAAAAAGCTTGAGCGTTTTGATAGAGATTTTTACACGGGTACGTTTGGTGTACGTTTAGGCCGAGATAAAACATTACTAAACATTTTAATTAGAACTTTGTTTTTAGATAAAAAAAAGAACACTTGGAATTTTCCAGTAGGGGCGGGGATCACCATTGAGTCTAAACCAGAAGATGAGTGGAAAGAAACACTGCAAAAGGCGGAGATTTTGAAAAAAATTACTCAACCAGAATAAATAGAACAAATGTGAAGCCCATTTTAATCACACGCCTTAATTGGGGTGACTAAAAGTCCTTATTTCAATAAGATTAATTTCGATGAATGAAGAAACTTTAAAATCACCGACTTTATTCCAACGGCCAATTTTTTGGTATGGTTTAGCCATTGATTTAATCATTCTCGATCAACTCAGTAAATACGCGATTCGAGAGTGGTTGGATTTACCAATTATTTTAATCCCTGAATGGTTGCGAATTGTGTTTGTAGAAAACTACGGAATTGCTTTCTCTTTACCTGTGCCTGGCGGCATATCGGCTATTATTGCGGTGGTAGTATCGTTATGGTTGGTTTTTAATTTACGGAATGGTCTGCAGGCTAATGTCGTTAAATTAAGCTACACGCTTATTTTAGCTGGGGCTTTAGGTAATTTGATAGATCGATTATTACTCGGGGCGGTGACAGACTTTATTAGTGTTGGTAGTTTTCCCGTCTTTAATTTTGCCGACAGCTTTATTTGTGTGGGGGTAGCGTTATTGATTTGGCATGAGGTCACCAGTGGATAAGTGCAAAACTTAAGTTATTATGAGTATAAAAAAACCTCGCACTGTGAGGCTTTTATTTTAAATTATGATTTAAAAATCAAAATTACTTCTTAGTCGCTTTTTTAACGGGAGCTTTCTTAGCGGCTGGCTTTTTAGCCACTGGTGCTACTTCTTTTTTAGAACCTGAACGAGTATCAAGCATTTTAGCCAGGTTAGATTTTTTACGAGCCACATTATTTTTGT
>Ga0307935_1000139_pt1 | contig 34383 bp, 29 predicted proteins | sample OrgLakmetageno92_FD_201827 | JGI IMG/M metagenome (GOLD analysis project Ga0307935, IMG submission 201827) | Saline water microbial communities from Organic Lake, Antarctica - #92 | ecosystem: Environmental > Aquatic > Non-marine Saline and Alkaline > Saline | place: Antarctica: Organic Lake...
TTAGAGCAAGAAGTACTCCACACTGCAGATTTGCTTATAGTTACCAGTCCACATACTGGAAAAGAATTTAAATCAAAAACAACAACGCCCATACAGTTGATTACTAATGGATACGACATGCCGCCTAATCTGCAAAGAAAACAGCCAGATGGCAAGTTTGTTCTCGCACATATAGGAACTTTATTATCAGATCGCAATCCACAATTACTGTGGAAATCTTTACAAGAACTTTGTCTAGAATCTCAAGATTTTTCAGCCGATTTTAAATTACAACTGGCTGGTAATGTCAGTGAGGAAATCTTAAAAAGTATAGTGGAATATGAATTAGACAAGTATCTGGACCATAAAGGTTATGTATCACATGATCAATCTGTGGAGTTGATGTTTCAGGCACAAGCTTTATTGCTTATAGAAATAGATACCGAAGAAACTAAAGCTATTATACCAGGTAAGATCTTTGAATATTTTGCAAGTCGTCGTCCTATTATAGCGGTAGGCCCTAAAGAAGCAGCTATAGAATTATTGCTTACCGACACGCATTCTGGAGAGTTCTTTAATTACCAACAAAAGGAAGCCTTAAAAAAGTATATCAGTCATCTCTATGACCTTTATACCAAAGGTCAAAATGATAGTAATTTCAATGATCAAATAGCCCGGTATCGACGTGCTCACCTTACTCAAATTCTTTCTAAAACCATAGAATTTGTATGGGAGTAGTCATCAAACAATCCATTTGGAACTTGGTAATTACTGGGTTGGGTTTTGTGCTAGGAGCACTTAACGTATTGATTCTTGCCCAAGTTTACCTCTCCGATGATTATTACGGTTTGTGGAACTATATACTCTCTACCTCATTTCTTTTCTTTCCGTTGATGTCCTTTGGTATTCACAATACCATCGTAAAATATTATTCGAGTTATACCACTAAGGAGGAGCGTGATGGCTTTTTAACTCAAATGTTGTTGTGGCCTCTATGTATCATCATTCCAGTAATTGGAATCATTTATCTAGCTCAGGACACCATCGCTTCTTATATTTCTGATAAAAATGAAATCACAGGTGCTTTTTTATGGTGTATTCCTTTGATAGCTATTTTTCAAGCTTATTTTGAGATCTTCTATGCTTGGGTAAAAGTTCACATGAAAACCATAGGCGGTAACTTTCTAAAGGAAGTTTTTTATAGAGCTGGTGCTATGGTTACTTTAATGATGCTTGCCATGGGATGGATTGATCAAACAGAGTTCATTTACAGCTTGATTATTATTTACGCACTACGGGCGCTGTTCATGAATATTATAGCTTTCCAAACCTACCTCCCTGTGTTTAGATTTCAGAAGTTGATGAATTCTTCAAAGATTATCAACTATAGTATTTATATGATTATAGCGGGTTCTATTTCTACGGCTTTAATCGATCTTGATAAATTTATGCTCAATCAGTACGTGGCTATTGATCAAATAGGATACTATGGTATTGCTGTTTTTATTGCTACAGTGATCGCAGTTCCTGCAAGAGGAATGGCTCAAATAACACATCCACTTACAGCTGGTCATTTTAATAGAAACGAGATGGGAGACGTAGCGCAATTGTATAAACGAAGCTCTCTTAATTTAAGTGTGGTCGCCGGGTTTTTATTGGTGATTATCTTTTGTAATCTCAAGGAATTCTACGCGATGATGCCCCCAGAAACACGTATTGCAATTCCTGTGGTATTCCTAATTGCGTTAACCAAATTTTCAGAAAATTTATTGGGTAGCAATAATGCTATTCTTTACAACAGTGACCTATATAAAGTCACTTTGTGGATGGGCCTCTTGTTAACTCTTGTAGCTATAGGTCTCAATTGGTGGCTTATTCCCGAATTTGGTATCACAGGTGCTGCAATAGCTACTAGTGTGGCTTATTTGTGTTACGCTTTCGCGAAAGTCTATTACGTATATATGAAGTTAAAAATACACCCATGGACTTCTAAAACATGGAATACGTTATTTCTTATAGCCGCCATCATAGGAGTCTTTTACTTTTGGGATTTCACATGGCATCCAGTGGTAAATATCTTTATAAAGTCGGCTTTAATCTCGCTGATTTATCTTTGGTCTGTTTATAAAATGAAGTTGTCTTTTGAAATCAATCTGATCATAAAAAAACACTTTTTGCGTAGTTAGTCTCAAATAGGATGACATACATCCTTTGTTATAGTGTTGTTGGAGGCATTCCATTTAGTTAATAATTAGTCCATTTAACAAGCCATAAAAAAAGCCGATTCATTATGAATCGGCTTTTTGTAAACTTATAAAACTTATCCTCTTTTATTACTCCTTTTGGAGTCAGTAGAGCGATTTGCGTTTCTATTGGAACTCGTTCTAGAATTCCTAGCTTGAGGTTTTCTTGAAGATGAGCTTCTTGAATTTACAGCTGTATTGTTACTAGGTGCTGCTCTTCTAGTGGCAGTACTTCTACTTGGAGTAGTATTGCGATTTGATCTTGTAGCAGCAGCTCTGTTGTTGGTTCTACTATCAGTAGTAGCAGCTCTTTCTGTGCGATTCACTCGATTACCAGCAGTAGCACTTGTGTGTCTATTCGATCGATTAGACCTATTTGTAGCAGCAGGAGCTGTTCTCGTATTCCCAACACTTAGCGTTGTAGATCTTGATGTACCTCTTGTATTTCTAGGAGTAGCAGTTGTTGTTCTATTACTTCTAGTGTTTACAGCGTTGGTACTTCTTCCATTTCTTGAAGTAGACCTTGTATTAACAGCAGTTGAGCTACGTCCAGTATTTCTATTAGTAGTCGCAGTAGTTCTACCACGATTATTTCTAGTTACTTGACTTCTTCCAGTAGCAATTGCTTGTCTGTTTCTAGATACCCTATTGTTTACAGCTACAGATCTACCACGTGCATCACGTCGTCCTCTTTCAAAACTTCTGTAGTTCACTCGATCATAAGGCCTGTAGAAGTCTCGTCTGACATTTGCTCCAGCATAAAACCCGTTGTAATAGGAAGGCGTATTCCAATAATTTCTGTGATAAGACCATGCATAACGTATCGGGAAATATGATAATCGGTAGGGTGTATGGTACAAAACACATCTACTTACCAGTGGAACACTATAGAAATTGTGCCATGGTTGAAAAACATAGTTTCTATTATATACATTAATGTATCCATTATAATAATCGATGACACCAGGTCTGCTGTAGTAAACATTCAGGTTACCTATACGGTTGATGTAACCACCACGATAGTTTATAAAAACTTCACCTATCTGGTTCACACGACCATAAGAGTCGTAGAATACAGGTATTTCTTCTATTTGTATGACTGCGCCGTAAGAATCGTACTGTACGAAGCGGTTGTAATCATAACCAGTGTTGAAAGACACTTGCAGGTTTCCAGTATTTACATAAATATCGGTCCCATTTCTATCTTGTAAATAGTTAAAATCAAATTGACCGTCAGGAAATACAGCAAACTCAATTCCATCTTGATTAAAAATAAAGTTCTTTGTATAATTACGGTAGCGTCGATTGTCTTCTGTGTTTTCTGCATTTGAAAAACCAATTCCAAAAAGGAAAACAAGTGTTAGTGTAAATAGCTTTTTCATAATTATAGGTATTAATGTCAGTACTTCTGTATACCAACACTAATAACTAATCAACCAGCGTGCCAAACCTTAAAAAGCCCATATAGCATACGGTAGTATCTGTTTCTTAAATATCTTATTACTCTTTAAATCAGTGCTCTATATTTATTTTCTTTGCACAGTGATTTCTAAAATAGCGGTTTGCTCAGGAATTTGAACTATTGTAGGACTAGCGTTTTTTGCATCCAAACGAAAGGTTACATCTGGCTGTCTTACAAAAACATCTCCTTGCATTACACTACCTACTGCAGCGGCATTGGGATAGGTTTCTTTAAGATCAGCAAATACATTAGTAGGTTTTATCATGTTTTTTGGAACTGCTTCTGGTTCCAAGATGGTCATCATGAACATGTATGTAATATCTGGATAAAACCTAATGATATCCTTTCCGTTTTTGTTAAGATAAATGACATCAAAGCTTACTTCTGCAGTCCTATAAACATCTCTGCGTAGGGTTTGACCTTTTTTTTCTAAAGTTTTTAAGTCAGGTAATTCTTCGCCTATGTCAAGTGATGCTATACCGTTGTATTTCAAAACTTCTGTCAAATCAAATGCTTGGAGTGTGTGATCACTTTTTGAATAAACGATCTTAGGTATTTCTGTTTCTTGCGTTTCTACGGAAGGTAATTCTTTGTTTTCTTTACAACTTATACTAGTAAGTACGATTACAAAAAGGAGGGTTGTCTTTTTCATGAAAATCAATTTAATAAACAAATCTACAATTACTTATGGTTTTGTAGCTCCACTTTTTTTATGGAAAATACGTCCTCTAGGTTGATCCCCTTTATACAGCACCACTTCAGAATGTAAGAATTTTGCCGCTGCTGCAGAATCTTTTACTTTAGAAGCAGTTCGCTGTAACATTTCTGTTTCAAAGTTGGTTAAGACACTTTCTCTTACACCCTTTTTTTTCCAATTATTTTGGGGTCTACATCCTAATGCTATGCTGCGAGCTAATGCCAGTGCATCCAGCAATGCTTGATTAGCACCTTGACCTTTAAAAGGACTCATGGGATGGGCTGCATCTCCTATGAGTGTTACTTGTTTTCCCTTTTCTAATACTAAAGGGTCGAGTAATGCTCGGTCATAAACTGGATAACCAGAAACTTGAGTTACTGAAGTTGCTTCCATAATCTGTGGAATAGGATCGTGCCATTGGGTTCTGCGGCAAGCTTCCCGCTTAAGAGCTGCAGCTCCTTTTTCACTTAGGGCTTTAGCTTTATCCTCTTCCATTGGAAAACTGAGTTGCCACATGATGGAATTTGCATCGTATGGCATCATATAAATGCGTTCGTGACCGTTAGCAGTTTGAAATACGGTAGCGGAGTCTAATAGTTCATGATCTAAATTATCGAGGTACTGCAAAGGACAAATCCCCAAAATAACAATACAATCTAAGTAGCGCAGCGGATAAATATCTTCATCAATCAGTAATTTACGAACCGAACTACGAATTCCGTCGGCACCTACTACTAGGTCTGCTTTCGTAGTTTTATTTACTCCATTTACTTCAAAGCTCAGTTCGACAGGTTTCTGTTGACTTGCTTTCAAATCTATCAATTGATGTCCCCATTGCACCATTTTTTGTCCACCCAGTTGATCGAGTAGTGCTAAGCGCAACGATTGCCTTGCGATATGAATATTGGTGCGTTTTGAATAGGTGTTCTCTTCTGATTCCAGCCATTTTCTAACTCCCCATTCACCGATAACAGTTCCATCTGTAGTATGAACCATATGTTTTGTAGATACTATTCCTTCTGCTAAGGAAAATACACCAAATCCCTCCATGGCTTTACTCGCTTGTTGCAATGTCAAGCCATAACCCTGAGAACGAGCATCAAAACTATTGTCACGCTCGTACAGCGTAAAAGGAATTCCACGGTGCAAACAAGCTACAGCAAGTGCCACACCACCGATTCCTCCACCTATTATAGCCACATGCGGATAGTTCTCTATATCGGGAACAGTTGGAGAGGAAGCCGCAACCAACCCAGAACCTTTACAATCTGAGCAGGTAACTGAATGACCTTTTGGTTTCAAGGGAGCAGTTCCTTGACTATTCGACTTCTCAAACTGCTCTAAGGCTCGCTGATAGCTCAATCGTGCTTTCTTGCGCAGGCGCTGGCTTTTTTTACCTTGTCCTTTACAGGTTGGGCATGGGGTATAGTTAGGGATGTTTTGATGTTGGGTATTCAAATCAAGTAATAAAAGTTATTAATTATATTTCAAATTAATATTAAAATCATAAATAAGACAAATCTCTTTGCCTGTTGCACTTTATTTCAGACAAATTCTAATGCAAAAAAAAGTTTCTAAAACAGAGGTACATATGTACAAATGATACCCAATTGAGATATATAGCAGCAAATAGTATCACTGCAAAATAATACTATTAAAGTTTTATTATTTGAATCAAACCTAAAGGAATGCCTATTAACTTTTTAAGTAAAGAGAATTAATTTTCACTTTCAAGAGCGCCTGTCATGATAAGCTTTAAAACTGTAAGTAAGAACTTATATTCTTTTTAAACATCAAAAGCTTGAAGCACCTCTGTGGCTTTTTCTATATCTGAATTTAAAACAAACAATTCAACACTTTCTCCAGAAGTGCCAAAACCAGCCTAGCTTCCTGACTCAATAGGATTTTTAATAATAGAAGGATTTGTTTGTTCTTCTAATAAAGAGGCCATTCTATTTACAATAATAGAAGTTCCAATAGATATTCTTACGTGTTCTTTCATATCTTATTTTAAATTTTTATCAAAAACTGAATATACGAATAAGTCTCAAAAATTACTGTTTTTCTAACTCGATCCCAATTCTAACTCCTTATTTCTCCACCACCGGGCCAAATTTCTCTTCCGGGATTGGTATGCTTACTTACAATCCTACGAGATTCAGCTTTCGACTTTGCGTCTTTTTTTATTCCATATAAAATGTCTTGTGCATGTTTTCGCGCAAGCGCAGCATCTACTATAGGTAGGGGATAATCTTTACCCAATTCAAAGTTTTGAAATACAGCTTCCATAGCAGGCATTTTCCATGGTTCATGGATATAAGGAACCGGTAAATGCGCCAGCTCTGGCAGCCATTTTTTAAGAAATACAGCGTCTGGATCGTGGTCGAGACTATTTCTTACGGGGGAGTAAATACGTACCGTATTAATTCCGGTTACACCAGCTTGCATTTGTAATTGTGGGTAATGAATTCCTGGTTCAAAGTCTAAGAATTGTTGCGCCATATGTTCACTAGCGTCCTGCCAAGGTTGCCATAAATGATGTGTAAAGAAACTCACTAACATGGCTCTAATTCTAAAATTTACAAAACCCGTGGTGACCAGACACCTCATTCCAGCATCCACCATAGGATAACCAGTTTTTCCTTCTTTCCAAGCTTGTTGAATCTCAAGATTACTAGGTTTGTCCAAGGTTCTAAAAGCTGCATGCACATTGCGGTATTCCATCTGGTATTCCATCTCAAATTTCTCAATGAAATGTGCCTGCCATCTCAATCGTGATAAAAAGCTATTTAGATTGCGCTTGTTTTTAATTTGGCTCTTAAAACTAGCAGCCTTTTGTGCCACCATTCTAATACTTAGATTCCCCCAAGCGAGATATGGTGATAGCCTGCTGCTGTAATTTCGACTGGTCAGTGGTTTGGAATAATGCGTATTGTATCCGTTAATACGTTCCTCCAGAAAGCCTTCAAAGTATTTAAGAGCCGTTGTGGTGCCACCTTTTTGAAAAAGCGTGGTCTTTTCGGTTCCTAAATCGACTGATTTGAAACTGGATTCTATTTGTTTAACTCTCGAAACACTAAACAAAGTGCTGTTGTCAAAATTAGGGTGATCAAAGTCTTTATTGATAAAGGCAATCCAATGCTCTTTCCAGTTGGTTCTGTTTTTTAATCCGCGTACGACTCCATTTGAAACAGACTCGCTCCAGTGGATCTTTTGAGTTTTAAAGTATTCTTTAAGTTGAATGTCTCTCTTAAAAGTAAGGAGTAAACCTGTTTCTTGGTAAGAAAATACATTCTTAATATCAAAACGGGAATTCAAGGTCTTAAAAGCATGCAATGCATCACTTTCTATGATCAATAATTGTGTTCCTACAGCAATCAATTTCTCGTTCATATTAACGAGCGATTGTTTGATGAAATCAAAATGGCGCTCACTGTAATGAGCGTCATTTAAAAGCATGGGTTCAAAAATATAAAGTAACAGGGTAGGAACTTCTGAATTTAAAGCAAGCATCAATGGCTCATGATCTAATAATCTTAGATCTCGCTTCAACCATACGATGTTTACTTCTTGTTTCATTATTTTTTGATTTCCCGCACTAGATGCGGAATTTGCTGGAACTGATCTCGATGCTATTTGTAACGATAGTCGAAAATAAATGTTGCAAAACCCTTTTGGTTGCTCTTTCGGCTACGTCGAGTACGTCGCCAGCCTGTTTTCCACTTCGACCAGCTCAGTGCAAAGCCTTTGAAAAAGGGAAATGCTTTGGTTTATCTTAAATTCAGATTTGATTTTCTGCACTAGAGGCCGAATCTCCTGGAACTGATCTCCATGCTTGTTGAATCAACTTTTTTGAGCGACTACAGATCGAGAACTTGTAAAAAGTTATTGACTATTGCTCCACCAAGCTTATTATTTTCCGCTTGCCTTTGCTGAGCGGTTCAAAATGATGCGGAATGCACTGGGAACTATCTCGATGCTAGTTGAATCTAATTTATCTAGCGATTATAAATCGGATTTTGAGTACCGGAGTCCTTGCATGTTTCACATCCCACATTCTTAATAGCTCATCTCCATTTTAAGAAACTGCTTCCTTATAGGTTTTTAAGCATCTTTCTCGTGCCTCTTTATGGTCCACCATCATATCTGGGTAGCTCGAAGTTTCCAACTCTGGAACAAATTCTTTGATGTACTTACGTTCTTTATCAAACTTGTCTTTTTGAGTAATCGGATTAAAAATTCTAAAATAAGGAGCTGCATCAACACCACTACCAGCGGCCCATTGCCAATTTCCTACATTGCTAGACATATCATAATCATTGAGTTTTTCAGCAAAATAGGCCTCTCCCCAACGCCAGTCGATCAATAAATGCTTAATGAGAAAACTGGCTACGAGCATACGCACTCGATTATGCATATGACCCGTAGTATTGAGTTCCCGCATTCCAGCATCTACTAGCGCGTAACCGGTTGTACCGGTTTTCCATTTATCAAATTCATCTTCATCATTACGCCACTCTATACGATCGTATTTAGATCTAAAAGCTGCGTCTTTGGTATGCGGGAAATGATATAAAATCTGCATAAAAAACTCCCTCCAAATGAGTTCGCTTAAAAATGTTTTGTTAGTTGCGTGATCAGCTTTACGTATCATTTTACGCACACTTACGACACCAAATCTTAAATAAATACCTAATCGCGACGTTCCTTTTTCTATAGCCGGAAAGTTTCTCGTTTTTTCGTAATCTTCAATCAAAGTAGGAGTGACTGTATATTCTGGAATCTCGATTTTTGATTTTGTAAACCCCATGTCGCTTAAAGAAAGGTTGGGCAACTGACTGTTTTTGATACAATTATTTAGATAATCGTTGGTATAATAAAATTTTTGATCCTCTCCAGAACCAAAGTCTCTTCTAAAATGCTCCAACCATTTATTCTTATAGGGTGTGTACACCACATAAGGATTACCATCATTTTTTACGACATCATCCTTTTCGTAAACAACTTGATCTTTAAATGTTTTAAAATCAATTTGATGTTCTGCGAGAAGCTGATCTATCTGTACATCTCTTTCTTTTGCATAGGGTTCATAGTCACGATTGGTATAAACAGTATCTATATCATAAGATTTCATGATTTGCTTCCATACTTCCATAGGTCTTCCATAATACATGGCTACAGAGCTCTCGTGTTTATCTTGAAGTTCTGAACGCATGCGTTGCAGTTCTTCATGAATAAATGTGACACGAGCATCATCTTGTGGAAGTTTATCGAGAATATCGCGATCAAAAATAAAAATAGGTATTACTTTGAGGTCGCTTTTGAGCGCTTCATAAAAGCCTACATTATCATCTAATCGTAAATCCCTTCGGAACCAAAATACGTTTACCTTTTCACTCATACTTTATCCTATACTTAGAGAACCTTTTCCTCCATTGACACCTATTACCTGACCGGTAATCCAACCTTCATTTTGATTTAGTAAAAATACGGCTAGACTAGCGATATCTTCTGGAGTACCTACACGTTTTAACGGGTGCATTTCGCCCATTTTCTCTTTTTTAGAATCGTTATTCAGCAATCTGCCTGCAAGTGGGGTATCTACTAATGATGGTGCGATCACATTTACTCTTACCGTTGGTGCATACTCAGCTGCAAGCGCTCTTGCATAACCTTCTATAGCACCTTTTGCGGCGGCAATACTGGTATGGAAAGGCAATCCTGTTGCTACTGCTACGGTGGAAAAGTAAACAATGCTACTGGTCCCTTCTTTAGTAAGTAATGGTAAAACAGTTCTAGTAGCCTTGATTAATGAAAAGAAATTAATTTCCATATCTTCTTCAAAATGCGATTGTTTTAGCATTTTAAAAGGCTTTAAATTGATGCTTCCAGGGCAGTAAACAAAACCGTCTAATGATTCTGGTAAAAGAGAAGTATCTAATTCTTCAGTTAATGCGTCGAATGGAATATGCGTTACTCCATCAGGTAAGTTTTCATTTTCTCTGGAAGCTACAAACACATTATTTCCTTTGTGCATGTGTTGTACAATTGCGTTTCCTATTCCGTGGCTTCCGCCTATAAGTAGTATATTTTTTGACATTTTAAAAAAGTATTTTTTGTTTTTTTTCTAATTTTTGAAACTCATTTTGTTTTTCTTCAAATACACCGAAGTGTTTGATAAGTGCGCTTTCGCGAAAGCGGAATATTTCTTCCAATTTTTTTCTTACAAATGGAGCACCTAATTTACCTAGCGCACCAAATGGTAATCTATAATGAATCAAATCCTCCATTAATGTGCCTCCATTTAGCTCACTGATAAAGTGTTTATGATGCCAAGTAGCATAAGGACCATACATTTGTTCATCTACAAAGAATTTCTTCTCTTTCACTTGAGTAATGTGAGTTACCCAATTCGTTTTATAAAAAGGAAGTGGTGTTACCGAATATTCTATAAGCTGGCCTGGATACATACCTCTTTCTGTACCGTATTGAACCACCATATTTAATTCTGGTGGCGTTAGAAGTTTTAGATTGTTGGCATCTGTCAAAAAATTCCAAGCTTCTTCTAAGGAGATAGGAAGCTTTTGTTGTGAGGAAAATGAATATAATTTCAAGCCTTTTTGTTTAGGTTATAAAAGTAACCCTTAAACAAAACATAAAGAATAAAGACTTGTTAAATTCTTTATGAACTTGAACTTGAAATCGAATTTGAAGTCTGTAGTAAGATAAGGTATTTCTCCATTTAAATGCAATGTACTGAACTCAGTCGAACAAAGTTAAAAATAGGTGGTACAACAAAAATAGCAAAACCTATTGAGCAACAAAAAGGATTTTACGGTTGAAAAGTAAAAAATGAATATTTTCACTAAAAACAATCCATATTCACAAGTTATTCTTTTCAACAATTCTGTAAACTCAGAAAATCGCTAATGCTCCAATTGGTATATTTCTTAAGTTCATCATCGAGTTGGAGTTCAAAAATTATTCATCCACACGATTTTCTCCATTGCTGTATTCTTTTCCTATTGCGATTTTCACCCCTACGCTGAAAATCAGGTTAGAAGCATTAATTTTTTTGAAAATATTTTGTTGTATAGGTGCTGTGGAATTGTTGTCTCTAAAAGAATAAGCAATAGGTTTCCCTAAAGTAGTATTGTATTGAGGGGAGAAAAATAGTTGAACCGATCTACGGAAGTAGTAATTAAATCGCAGTCCACCTTCTAGATAAGCGCTTGATGCCGAATCATTTGCTGGGTCATTTGAGAATACTTGTGTGTTACCAATTCCTATTTCAGAAACCCTATTCTCTGGATTGTTTAAAAAAGCAACCCCTGTTTTTGCAAAGACATCAAATTGAAACCTTCCTTTTGTGTAGGAGTAGGTAGGTCCTATAGCGATAGAAGTACTGGTCCAATTATGAGACGTCACATTGGTACGATCGTCATTTTGAAAGTCAAGATAACCAAATTCGTTGTATTGATGTCTTACGGAAATACCTAGTCCCAAATGCTTATTGGTGTAATAGGAAAATTCTGCACCTATTTGAAGTCCGGATCGAGCAACATCGCCATAATTTGCAATAGGTTGAGTTATACCTAGGTCTACGATCAAATTATTTCTAGGGATCTCCCTTAAATGTATGACATCTTGAGTACCCTTAAGTTGTAAAGAATCGGTTTGTGCAAAGCCAAACGCGGCAACAAATAAAACGATGAGTAAGGAAATATTTTTCATATCATAAATATAAGGGTATCTTTTTTATTAAGATTCCTTTAGTGCGGGATTAAGGTATTATTAGTAAGTTTTTTCGGGTAGCGTGGTTATCTTGCACACAGCAGATTAAAGAAAGATTTCAGGTGCGATAAGGAATAAGAAGGAAAGTTAGAATAGGCTCAAGTAAAAATCAAAGAAGAAGTTGAAAAACTATTTGATGTTATATACACAAAAAGTGAAGAAGAAGCAGAACAAGCTAAAGGGAAAATTAAAGAGGAAATAGTTGAGGCTACTAGAAAAATAAAAAATACCTTTGACATTAAATAAAATAACGATGGAAAAATTAACAGAAGCACAAATAGAAAAGCATTTAGAAAATGTGGATGGATGGGATTATTATGATGATGCGATCCACACGACATTTGAGTTTGACAACTTTATGGATTGCTTTTCTGTAATGACCCGTATCGCTATGGAGGCAGAAAAAATGGAGCATCATCCAGATTGGCATAATACCTATGCAACTCTAGAGATTACTCTTTCTTCTCATGACGTAAACGGTCTAACTGAAAAAGATTTCAAACTAGCAGCCGCTATAGAACATATCGTAGGAGACGAGTAAATCTCTTTTAAATAAGCAAAAAGCCCTATAATTTACATAAAATTATAGGGCTTTTTTTGTTTTATAAATGCTGAATCAACCACCAACGCGCTTTACTTTAAAGCCCTTTTCCTTAAGCATTTCCATAATCCGGTCGCGGTAATCACCTTGAATAATGATTTGGTCATTTTTAAAACTACCACCTACACCTAGCTGTGTCTTTAACTCTTTAGCAAGAATTTTAAAGTCTTTGGTAGCTCCAGTGTATCCATCGATTACAGTATTTACTTTCCCTTTGCGCTTTTCAAATTTACATTCCAAAGGCTGATCTTGTAGCCAGATATTACTCTTTTCTGGTTGTTCTTCTTCCTTAAAATTGTGTTCAGGAAATAGGTTTTTAAGTTGATCACTTAAGTCCATCGAGTATTTTTTTTATTTTTGTTATATGGTTCGATCTACATCTTCATCAGGAGTGTCAAATATAGATTCTTTTTTCTCTTGTAATATAGAGACTCCTTTTTGTAGCAACAAGTTATTGGGATAGGTAATGATTTCTCCTTCGTCTGTAACAAGTAAGGTGTAAAAACCTTTGATATCACTAATAACCGCGGTTACCGGTAAGTCTTTATCGTGTATACGTATGCGATCACCTATTTTATAAGGGAAAGTAAAGTAGAGTATAAAGCTAGCGGTAATATTACTTAATATGCTCCAATTAGCAAATAAGGCCACACCTACTACAGCAAATGTAGATCCTAATGCTACCCAAAAACCTTCTGTAGCATTGCCCCAAACTAGGATTATTGATATAGCACAGATACTCCATAATACATATCCTGTGTAACGGTTTAAGTATTGCTTTCGCAATTCTGATCTAGAAACTTTTTTTGAAAGCTTTAAAGCGCTCCAGATAATAAAACGGTGAATGATAAAGGTGCAAACAAGTAAGGAGAGGGTAAGTATTACTTCCGATTTTAAAAAGAAATTGCTCATAATCCTAGGCTATCTCTCCTGACAGCATCTTTATTTGCGTTCTGTTTCCAATAAGGAGTTTTTATGGTTTTTTGGAGTGTTCCTGTAGAAACCATTGGAGCCGCCCCATCTTTATAACGATCCATCCAAGATAGAATTCGGTAAGGGAATTCTTTTTCAGTTTTAAAAGCAATGGTTCTTCCAAGCTCTGTAAATTTAACACTGTACAAATACCCATCTGTGGTCTCACTTAATTTTGCAACGGCATCATAAGGTTTTGTCTCTACATGCTTTAATCTTAAATATTCTGTACTAGGAATCATCTGAATCTCACCTACAGGCATTTCTTTTGGGTCTAACCTCAATTGAGCAGCTAGTTGATTTTCAGTGATGACATTGTCCACTTCAAAGGCTGTATTCCCTTCACTTTGAAAATAGGAGTGAAGCATTACATCATATTGGTTCCCATCCTGATTGAGTTGCATGTAGGTATGACCGCACCATTCCTGAATAGAAGTGGCAATTTTAATAGCATTGTCTTTTTTATCAAGAGGTAAAAAAGTACTGCTCATGATGCTGTAAGGATAGATGCCTGTATTAAAATCACGAGTGGCGTTTAGTTTTAAAACGGGTCTGTTAGTCTTTTTAGTTTGATCTGCTTTTATTTGGTCCTTTTTATCAAAAGGCTCTGTAACAAATATCATTACAGCTGTTCCTTCTCTCATCTCTCCATATCTAGCTTGACTTAATTCATAGCTAGAAATTTCGGCAGTACCGTTGAACCAATAGTCTTTAAATTCTTGAGAGAGCTGTCTGTCTTCCAATTTTGCCATAGGGTCTTCCCCTATGATGGTTTTACCGTCTTTTTCAACGTTTATATTGTTGTTACAAGATACAAGCATCAGTGCTAAGGCACTCATCCAGAAACTTTTCATCTTTTATAATTTTTACAAAGGTAAAATTCTTGAAGGTGAAAGTATTATAAAAATTAGACTAAAGTTAAATATTTAATTTTATGAACTGGGATTTTTATTTGTCATTTTAAGTTAATCGGCATTTCTAATCATTAAATATGCTGATCTAATCTGTGCATTATTTGTTCCATTATTATTTGCTTGAACAATGAATTTAGCCACGCCTCCAATCCCTGCTGCAAAACTTCTCCAAGAAGTAGTAGTAATAATGCCACCACTGCCACTATTAGAGGTATAAAAAGTATCTCCACTTGCGATCACTGTGACGCTGCCTCCGGAGTTATTTATTCCCCTTAATTGGTAATCGGTAGTACCGTTACTATTAAATGTTTGATCAATTACCAGTCGTACTTCTAAATTACCAGTTGTAGATATGGCTCCTATATCAAAGACAGTTTCCATACCGCCTCTATCAGTAAAACTTCCCGTATTAATTATGTCATATTGATTATCTTCATTTCCCCATAAATCAATTGTTACTATATAACGAGTTAAAGGTAAATTCATCCATTCCGTAACCGCCGTAGTTTTGCCTAAAACAGTAGCAACTGAATTAACGGTCAAAACTTGTCCTGGAGTTCCAGAAACAGTAGGCACCTCATAGCCGTCAATATCAGCTTCATTTCTTATAGCAAAACGATCCCCTCTAAAATAACCAGAGTAGGACGGGTCTGTTGTAGTAGTACCGTGTTGAGCATAACTATAGACGGCATAATTAGTACCTCGTGAATTGGAGCTGCCTATCTCTGAGCGTAAGCCATAATTTATACTGTTCGTTCCGTTTGTTGCTCCTACATTATTATAGATACCTGTCAATGAAGTTGTAGCAGAACCGCTGTCATAAACGTTATTTTTAATTCCAATATGATCACCAACTCCGTTACTAGAAACATCATTTCTTATCCCAAATTTATTTCCAGTTGTGCTGCTGGTATTTTCAGAATATATAGCGTAAGTGGCTGTTGTACTATTACTACTGTTGGCATTATCGATACGCAATGCAGTTCGTATTCCCACAAGATCAGTAGATTCAATCTCGATATTTAATTGACCTGTGTTTAAACTTCCACCTATACTTACCTGACCTTCTCTTTCAATAGCTGCTGTCGTATTTATGGCAGGTGTAGCAGTTCCATTTTCATAAAAAGCAGGTGTAGTTGTGGCAGAATTTGTAACATTTTGAAAAGAAATTCCATCAAAGAAATATAAACCTTCTGTGTCCGTGCCGCTTTCTAAATAAAGAATCAAACCTTTTTGCGCTGGGGTAGGTAAAGAGGCTCCGGTAGGTAAAGCTGCAACCTTAGGAATAATAATTCCGTTAAACTCACCTGTGGTTAGACTTGTTTTGGAAACTATTTCTAAATCAGCAGTAGGTGTTGCTGTCCCAATACCGACTTGAGCAAAAGAAATAGAACTGAAAAAGACACATACAATAAGAGTATAACAAGAATGTAACATAATAGTAGAATTAGTTAGCGAATACTACCTAAAGGTACAACTATATCAACCTATTTACAATGTAACAATCTCATTTTGAGGTATTCTAGTATTTTTAATCGGTAATTAACGCTTGTCATCTAAAAAAAACGTTGATATGTTATAAAATCCGACAAATTAATGGCGAAAAAGAGAGTAATAAACTAATTTTCAAGCTGTAACAGTTGGAATATTAAGCGTTTTTCACTTTTTCTTGCATCATTTTAATCTCATCTCGTAATCTTGCGGCTTCCATAAAGTCCAATTCTTTGGCCGCTTTTTCCATCATTTTACGAGTATTACGGATTTTTTTTTCTAATTCCGCTTTCGACAGGTATTCTGCTGCTTCCTCAGCAGCCTTTAATGTGAGCACTTCTTCAATAGCGTAAGTTGCTGCATTTTTTCTATATAAGGCTGTTTCTAACTTTTTCTTTATCGCTGTAGGCTTTAAACCATTAGCTTCGTTGTAGGCAATTTGTTTGGAACGACGGTAATCAGTTTGATCGATGGTTTTTTGCATACTGGCTGTAACTTTATCAGCATATAGAATAGCAAGTCCGTTAATGTTACGTGCTGCACGTCCTATAGTTTGAGTAAGAGAACGTTGATTACGTAAAAAACCTTCCTTATCGGCGTCTAAAATAGCTACTAAAGAGACCTCTGGTAAATCCAGCCCTTCTCTTAATAAATTCACACCTATCAACACATCAAATACTCCACGACGCAAGTCTGACAAGATTTCTACACGTTCTAAAGTATCTACATCGCTATGAATATAGCGACATCGCACATTGATACGTGAAAGGTATTTGGTCAGCTCTTCTGCCATACGTTTGGTAAGAGTAGTGATTAATACCCGTTCATCACGTTCTTCTCTCAATCGTATTTCTTCCACTAGATCATCTATTTGATTTTGACTAGGTCGTACTTCAATAACAGGATCTAATAGTCCCGTAGGTCTTATGATTTGTTCTACAACGACTCCCTCGCTTTTAGCCAACTCATAATCTGCAGGAGTAGCACTTACGTAAAGAACTTGATTTTGCATAGCTTCAAACTCCTCAAACTTCAATGGACGGTTGTCCATAGCAGCTGGAAGCCGAAAACCATAATCGACTAAATTTTCTTTTCTAGACCTATCGCCGCCGTACATGGCACCTACTTGTGGTACGCTCACATGACTTTCATCAATAATCATGAGGTAATCATCGGGAAAAAAGTCCAGCAAGCAGAAAGGTCTTGTTCCTGGTTGGCGTCCATCTAGATAACGACTGTAATTTTCAATCCCAGAACAGTATCCCAGTTCCCTAATCATCTCTAAGTCAAATTCGGTTCTTTCTTCCAGTCGTTTAGCTTCCAGTGGTTTTCCTATCTCCTTGAAGTAATCGGTTTGTTTTACCAAGTCTTCTTGGATCTCATGGATAGCACCTTGTAAAATGTCTGGAGAAGTCACAAACATATTTGCCGGATAGATAGTAACTTGTTCAAATCGTTCTAATACGGTTCCATTCACTGGATCAAAACGTTCAATTTCCTCAATCTCATCGCCAAAAAAATGAATTCGAAAAGCGGTATCTGCATAACTCGGGTAGACATCTAGGGTATCTCCTTTTATTCTAAAATTACCTCTATTGAACTCTGCAGTGGTTCTGGAATATAAAGATTGAACTAATTTATGAAGTAATGCTGTTCTAGCAATGACTTCATCTTTTTTGATTCGCACAACGTTTTTCTGGAACTCCACAGGATTTCCAATACCATAAAGGCAAGAAACCGAAGCGACCACTATAATATCTCTTCTCCCAGAAAGTAGGGAAGAAGTGGTACTCAATCGCATCTTTTCTATTTCTTCATTAATAGAAAGGTCTTTTTCAATATAAGTTCCTGAGGATGGTATAAAGGCTTCTGGCTGATAATAATCATAATAAGAAACAAAATACTCTACCGCATTATCGGGGAAAAAGTCTTTAAATTCAGAGTATAATTGAGCTGCTAAAGTTTTGTTGTGACAGAGAACCAGTGTTGGTTTTTGCACACCTTGTATCACATTTGCAGCCGTAAAGGTTTTACCACTTCCAGTAACACCCAGAAGCGTCTGATATTTGTCATTAGCCTCGATGCCACTAATAAGCTTTTTGATCGCTTGTGGTTGATCTCCAGTAGGAGAAAATTCTGATACAATATTAAAATCCATGAAATGTAAAAATAGGTTTTTTACAATTCCGCTTTCGCGAAAGCGAGGTTAAAATAATACCAACTACTTGTTTATCTTTTGAGAGAAAAATGCCCCTTAAAACTGCGGCCATCAATTAATTCCACAAGGTACCAATAATCGGTACTAGGCATAGGCTTACCGTTATACATTCCATTCCACCCAGGTCCAACTGGGCTTATTTGTTTTAAAAGTTTTCCAAAACGATTAAAAATGTAGATCTGTGCGTCTGGTTCGGTTTCAATCGCAGTTACTTGCCAGTAGTCGTGAAACCCGTCTTCATTAGGGGTGAAATAAGGAGGCGCGGCGATTATGGTTGCTGGAGCTGTTACCAGGTCACAACCATTAAAATCTCGTACATAAACGGTGTAATATCCAGGAAGTAAATTGGTAAAAACATTACTTTCCTGAAAAATAAAGTTGTCGATGCTGTATTCAAAGGGACCATCTCCGATAACGGACACCTCAATGCGGTTGGATCTCAAGGTAAATTGTTCAATTACTACCGTGACAATTTGAGTGGTTTGAAAATTAGTCACTGTTGTGGAGCTGCTATCTTCACAGCCGTTTTGATCTGTTGCAATTACAGTATAGGTTCCCTCATCAGTAATGCTGATACTCAATGTGGTAGCTCCTGTATCCCACAAATAAGTGGCAAAACCTGGAGTTGCCTCAATAATGCCCTCTTCGGTAATACATTTTGAGAAGTCAGCTGTGGTGTTGACTATAGGTTTAGGAAATACTTCTAAACGCAAAGGCTGTACATCATAACAAATAGCTATATCGTTGTTCTCTAAGCGTACCCATAAAACTTCTTGTATCATGGTATTTGAATAATTAGTATTCAAAGGATTATCATCTAATTCTGCATCTTGTAGTGAACTATGAAATGTAGTTGTAAGATTTCCAGATTGTGTATTTTCAATAGAGGCTATTAAAGAATTCAAATCAAAAACGGCTACTAAATCTCTAGATTCATCATCACAAATAGCCATATCATTAATTATAGGAATCACAGGCTGTGCTACTACATGAAGATCAAAAGAAACCACTTCATAGCAATTTGTGTTGGTCACATTTTCATAGCGTATGAAAATCTCTTCATTAGCCATAGTATTGTCGTATGGGGAACTAATTGGGTTCTGTCTCAAGTTTGCTTCATTTTGAGATGCATAAAAGGAATACTCAACTAGTATCGGGTCCTGAGTTCCCAAACCTTGAATCCCTGCAATGTCTAAATCAAATGATTCTATATTATCGTTACTAAAATCGTCACACAGGATCAAATCGTCTACCATCGATGCTACAGGAATGCTGTTAATAGTCACATCAAAAGAAGTAGTTATATAGCAACCGTTTGACATCCGGTTATCGATTCTTATAAAATAGGTACCGCTAGCAACTGGATCGTTATCAGCTATGGAATTAAAATCGTTCTCTGCATCTTGAAGACCGGAATGAATAGTAACTTCAAAATTGTTGGTGTTTTGAATACCTAAGGCACTCATTCTCGTAGCAGTAAAGTCTAAGGGTGCGATACCATCATTGGAACTGTCATCGCATAAAAATAGGTCACTAACGGTATTTATAAAAGGAGTATCGACTATTTGGATAATGCGACTGGAATTAAAAACATCTGTAGGAGTCGTAATCACCAGACTTACGGTATAGGTGCCAGCAATGGTGTATACATGAGTAGGATTTATCAGCGTAGAACTGTTATCTATACCACTTGCTATATCTCCAAAATCCCAAAGAACAGAATTATTAGGACAAGTGGCTATTTCATCTGCAATGAGTTGGGTAGAGGCTGTGCTGCAACCTTCTATTACAGAAAATGACGGGTTAAAAAAGGCATTGTAAAAAGGAGGCAAACCTTCCTTACTTGTTGTCCCTGGAGTTAATGGCAAACCGTTGTATTGAAAGTTACATAATGCACCTATACTATTAGGGTTGTTAATTACTGCGAGCCATTCTTGTTCATCACGGGCATAGTATATCTTTTTATCGGGGGCAATTTGTAGCGCACCACGAGTCACATCATCATTAGGATTGTTTGCATCACTTTGATAAATAAGAACTGGATTGTTTTCAAAATTAGGGGCTGTAGTATCGTATTGTAGCAACCGTCTTTCGGCTGCTATAAGCCCATTTCCTAATGTATTGAGATCTACATACACCAGTCTCGAGTCTAAGGAAAACTCCGTTCCATAAGCTTGATAGCCTGCAGGAAAATTCGTCCTTACAGGGTTATTCACCACACCAGTACGGTTATCAAAATCAAATAACCAGGCGCCTACACCAGATTCATCTGGGATGCTCGTGTCCACATAAAATTGTGTCATCATAGCTACTTTTGTGCCATCTGGAGATACTTTTAAGTACCCCCGTTTATCTGTAGTGCGAGTAGCCTGACTGAGAGAATTTACAGTAGCCGACAAATCCATCCCATTAGGCGTTAGTTTAAAAGCATAAAACTGATTAAAACTTAAACTACCTGAAATACTTTCTGCATAGGTAACGATCCATGCGTCTTGACCGTTTGCGGCAACTGCTCCAAATAACTTTTCTGTACTGTTAGCCAGTAAACTGATGTTTTTTTGGGAAACGATCACATCGCCAGTCCCAGCATTTAAATTCATGTCTACAACCGAATAATAAAGGCCTGTGGTAGTACCTATCGAAATAGAAAAAACATAATAGAGATCGGGGTTATTTGGTAAAGGAATCACAATAGCAGACTGTGTACTGGAAGGATTTCCAAATAAGCCATTACCATTGGGCATGACCAGGTGATTGCGATCCCATACGCTAATTCCATCCGTATAAAAAAGTAATCCGCCACAGGCATCTGAGATAGCAGAGCAGCCTTCTATAGTGTTTAGTTGTCCTATGTTATTAGTTACAGGAACGCCCGTATTAAAATCAATCCCTGCATTAGAACCAAAAAACCACCAATTAGCTTGATTTTGTGACACTACAGGAAGAGCTAGCAGCAGTAGGAAGATGGAAACAAATTTTCTCACACTTTAAAAATATAGAAATAAATTAATACGATCGTTACTATTCAGATTAATTCATTTTTACCATTCTGAATATGTCGATGCCTAATTTGTGGTGTATGGAAAGCCTGTCATTAAAAATGCCCGCTATAAAGCAGGCATTTTTAATAAAATAATTCATCTGATATTTAGATTTGAACTCTCCAGCCATGACGATCTTCAGCACGATTGTATTGAATATCTTTTAAAGCTTTCATCAATTGAGCAGCATAGGAATTTGTTAATACAGGAAGTTCGTATTTGAAATCTTCATGCTTATACCCTTTAATAGGAACAATCACCGCGGCAGTTCCACTACCAAAGATTTCTTTAAGAGTTCCATCATTAGAAGCTTCTTTTAATTCCTTAACAGAAACACGTCTTTCTTCAACAGTAATACCGTGATCTTTTGCCATTTGTATCACACTTCTACGGGTAACCCCGTTAAGAATACGGTCATTATGAGGCGCAGTGAGTAATGTGTCTCCTATTCGTACGAATATGTTCATGGTACCAGCTTCCTCCAAGTATTCATGAGAAGCAGCATCAGTCCATATAATTTGTTGATATCCTTCTTGAATCGCAAGGTTGTTTGGGTAGAAACTAGCCGCATAATTTCCAGCAGCTTTTGCATAACCTACTCCGCCATTGGCTGCTCTAGAAAATTCTGAGGCGATAACAACACGTACATCTCCTTTGTAATAAGCAAATGCAGGGGACATGATGATCATAAATTTATATTCTGTTGAAGGTGCTGCAGCAACACCATTTTCACTGGCTATCATAAATGGTCTTAGGTAAAGTGATAATCCCTCACCGTATCGTACCCATTCTTTATCAAGATTCACAAGTTTCTTAAGACCTTCTATAAAGATTTCCTCAGGAACTTGTGGCATAGCAAGACGTTTAGCACTTTCATTAAAACGTTTCCAATTGTCTTCTGGTCTGAAAAGAAATACTTCTCCAGTAGAATCTTTAAAAGCTTTCATCCCTTCAAAAATGGCTTGACCGTAATGAAATACCTTACAGCTAGGTTCAATTTGAATAGGGCCATAAGGTTTTATCTCTGCGGTCTTCCATGATCCATTGCTCCAAGTACATTCTAGCATGTGGTCTGTAAAAGTCTTGCCGAAGGTTAAATTATCAAAATCAATCTTGCTGATTTTTGATTCTTTTACCTTATCTATAACGATTTCGTGAGTAGGAGTCATGCTGGTTTATTTTTTTTGCAAATATACTTCATTAGGACTAGGAATAAATGCAAACGAATTCCTAAATTTGTTTAAATTATAAACTTATGAAACAGTTCATTATAGGAGTATTTGCATTTTTTTTATTGATAGGATGCAAAGAACAGAAACAAGAAGAAGAAATGCCGGCTATTAATGACGAGCAAGTTCAAGAAATGGCTTTTATGGATTACGGCGCTGAGTTTTCTAACAATGACGTTATCGATGCTATGGAATTAGGAGCTATGTATAAGACTATGAAAGTAGGCGACACCACAGCAGTAAAAGTAAAAGGAATTATTGCAGAGGTATGCGTAAATAAAGGATGCTGGATTAAAATGCCAGTAGGAGATGCTTCAGCGACAGTTAAATTTAAAGATTATGGTTTTTTCCTTCCTAAGAATGGTCAAGGAAAAGAAGTTATTTTAAATGGAAAAGCATTTAAAAACATTACTCCTGTAGAAGAATTACGTCACTATGCTGAAGATGCTGGAAAATCTAAAGAAGAAGTTGCAGCAATTACAGAAGAAGAAGTTACTTTAAGCTTTGTTGCAGATGGTGCTCTTGTGGAGAAGTTTGACAATCCAGATGTAGAAGAAGCTGCAAAAACAGAAGAATAAATGAAGCGTGAGATCATAACTACAGGCGATGGATCAAAAACCATTCACATGCCCGATCTCAACGAGCAATACCATTCCAAACACGGCGCCTTGCAAGAGGCGCTTCATGTTTTTATAGAAATGGGTTTAGAACATTTCTTAAAAGTCACAAATTCCCAAGCTGACTTGAGCTCTTTAAAGGGAAAGCGTTATTTTCACTTGGAGCCCCTTCAGATTCTTGAGTACGGTTTTGGAACTGGTCTTAATGCTATGCTCACGGCTCAGCAGGAATATCATATACCTATGGTTTATACCGCAGTAGAGGCTTTTCCTATCAATGAGGAAGAAGTTCTCGAGATGGATTACGGTCAGTTTTTAAAAGACCAGCCATTGTATGAAGCTCTGCATCAATCTGGCTGGGAGGAAAATCAAGAGATTACATCACATTTGACCTTGTGTAAACAGCAAAAAACTTTTGAAAAAATTGAAAATAAGGATCAATTTGACTTGATCTATTTTGATGCTTTTGGTCCGCGTACCCAACCAGAATTATGGACAGAGGCTATTTTTAACGCTGCATATAAGGCATTAAAGAATGGTGGTGTTTTAACCACTTATTGTGCCGCCGGGCAGGTGCGACGCAATATGCAAATTGCTGGATTTATGGTAGAGCGTTTGCCAGGACCACCGGGAAAAAGAGAAATGCTTAGAGCTACTAAGAAATAAGAATCAGGATGGTAAAAAAGAACAATTCATTTCAATATCCAAATACGTGGGATTGATCAATTTAACCGCCTTTATTTAAAAGCATTGTTTAGAACTTATCTAATAATCCCTTAACTTAAGTATTATCCATCCTATCAAATTTTGTATTCGATAGAGAAAATTGGATGATCATCATCAATCATTTAGCAAATACTTAAGGTGAGAACTTTACAAGTACTGCTATATTTGTAAAAATCATAAATTTTTATGTCCAAAGAAGTAAGAGAACAAGAACCGCAATTATTATGGAATCATTTTGCAGATTTAAATGCTGTTCCACGACCTTCTAAAAAAGAAGAGCGTGTTCGCGCATTTATGGTAGCATTTGGTAAATCACTTGACCTCGAAGTGATAGAGGATGCCATAGGTAATGTGATTATTAGAAAACCTGCTACTTCAGGAATGGAGGACCGCGAGAGTATCATCATGCAATCTCACCTAGACATGGTGCATCAAAAGAATAATGATACCGACTTCGATTTTCTAACCCAAGGAATTGACATGTTTGTTAAAGGGGACATTATCAAAGCTAGAGGTACTACTTTAGGAGCAGATAACGGTATAGGAGTCGCCGCAATCATGGCGGTACTTTCCTCAAAAGATATAGCACATCCAGCTATAGAAGCCTTGTTTACTATAGACGAAGAAACGGGAATGACCGGAGCAAAGGAACTAGATAAAACTATTCTTACTTCAAAAATTCTATTGAACTTAGATACAGAAGAAGATGACGAGATAGACATAGGTTGTGCCGGTGGCGTAGATGTTACAGCAACTAAAAGTTATGCATTAGATACTGTTTCTAATGAGTATGTCTCTAAAAAAATTACGGTAAAAGGTCTTAACGGTGGTCATAGTGGTATGGACATTATTAAAGGATTGGGTAATGCAAATAAAATGATCACGCGTCTTGTAGATTCCATGCAAAAGAAAGGCGCTGTTCATTTTCAGTCCTTGAATGGCGGTAGTTTAAGAAATGCCATACCTCGTGAAGCTGCTGCTGTTGTTAGCTTTCGCGAAAGCGATAACGATTCCGTCATTAAGACATTTAATAATTGTAAAGAGGCTATTCTAGACGAATATAAATCTCTAGAAGAAAACCTTAGTATCACCATAGAGGCTGCAGATAAGGGTAAAGTCCTTACTGAAAGCGACAGCCGTGATTTAGTATATTGCTTATTAGGAATTTATAATGGAGTGTACCGTATGAGTCCAGATATAGATGGTCTTGTAGAAACTTCTAACAACTTAGCTCGAGTAACTTTAGAAAACGGGGAATTGCAGATTGCTTGTTTGACAAGATCTTCTGTAAAAAGTTCTAAGACCGATCTTTCTTCCAGTATTGTTGCTGTAATGAAGCTTGCAAAAATGGAAACCAAACTCTCTGGTAATTATCCAGGATGGCAACCTAATGCGAGCAGTGCCATGTTAGATATTACCAAAGCAAAATATACAGAACTGTTCGATCATGAACCTAGAGTAGTAGCCTGTCACGCAGGACTAGAATGTGGTCTTTTAGGAGAGCGTTATCCAGGGCTGGACATGATTTCCTTTGGGCCCAATATAAGAAGAGCACACAGTCCAGATGAGTATGTAGAAATCACATCAGTGCAGAAGTTTTGGAAGCTTCTTTTAGAAGTTTTAAAAGAGATTCCTAAAACTTAGTCGTTTTATAGAATATACTAAAGCTCTTGAGAAATCAAGAGTTTTTTTTTGTTAGGACATTAAACAAGCAACTATAGCTCCAAGGGGCATTGATTTGTAATTCCAGAAAAATGATAGTTCCAAATTTGTCTGGAATCTAACAGTACGACTTTTGTATGAATAGAAAATTACTACTCAAACCTAAACTCTATCTTCCCATTCTCAAAAACGACATTTTTGGAAGGAAAAATGCTTTGTAATTGGTTAGAAGCTATAAAATCGACGGTAGATTGATGGGTAATGTTACCTTTATGTATGCTCACGACTTCATCGCTTAAGGACAAGGCAAGTTGGATTTCGTGCGTGGCATAAATAATTGTTTTTCCCTTTTCATGACAGTAATCTCTCAATAGCATTAGCAAATCGGCTTTGTGATTGATGTCGAGGTGGCTGGTAGGCTCATCCATAAGTATGTATTCCGTGTCTTGAACGATAGCTCTGGCAATTAAAACTCGTTGCAACTGGCCATCACTCAAGGTCCCTGCTCTTCGGTTTTCCAATCCTTTAAGATCAAAACTCTCTAAGACTTCATTGATGATTTCACGGTCTGCATCACTAAGCTTTCCTATATAGTTGGTGTAGGGCGCGCGACTTAATTCTAATAATTCTCTAACACTTAAGAAGAAGCTAAAAGCCCTTTCGGTCAGTACTATCGAGATAAATCGGGAACGTTCTAGTGCGTTATAATCCCTCCAGTTTTGATTTTCTAAGAGCACCTTTCCGTGGATGAGGTGTTGCCCACTAGCTATGGCTCTTAATAAAGTAGATTTCCCTGATCCATTGGCTCCTATAATGGATATGAGTTTCGCTTTCGCGAAAGCGAGATCGCCAGCATACTCAGCCACAACACAATGGCCATATCCTACCTGTATGTTTTCTAGTTGAATCATTAAAAGTGTAAATTACGTTTTCTCATGATGAGCCAGATGATTAGTGGCGCACCTAGTAACGAGGTCACTGCGTTAATAGGTAAGGAATAGTTGGAAAATGGCAGTTGTGATACCAGATCGCAAAAGAGGAGGAGAGTGGCCCCTAATAATAAGACGGTAGGGATTAATATTTTGTGATTCACTGTAGGTAATAAGAGTCGGGCTAAATGTGGTACAGCAAGACCTATAAAAGCAATAGGCCCAGCAAAAGCAGTAATACTACCTGCGAGAATACTGGTAATTATAATGATGATCCAACGTGTTTTCTTAATATTGATTCCTAGACTAAGCGCATAACTTTCTCCTAATAACAAAGCATTCAATGGTTTGATGATCCAAAGTAATAAGAACATAGCAATTACAAACAACAAAACTATAATTAGTAAATCATCCCAATTGATACTTCCTAAACTTCCTAAAGACCAAAACACATAACGCTGCAATTCTTCACTACTGCTGAAGTAACTTAAAATACCTACCACGGCGCTGCTCAAACTACCAACCATCAATCCTACAATCAATAAACCCATAGTGTCTTTGATTCTAAGCGACATGAGAATAATCAATAATAATACGGCTAGACTTCCTACAACGCTTGCTGTAATGATCCCGAAACCAGAAATAGCGCCTATTCCTAGAGCTGTTGCGCCCATAATAACCAGTGCCACGCCTAATCCTGCGCCACTAGAAATACCGAGAACAAAAGGACCCGCCAGTGGGTTCCTAAAGAGCGTTTGCATGAGTAATCCTGCAATGGCAAGTCCAGCACCAGTAAGCACTGCCATGACTGCACGAGGCAATCTCAAATCAGTGATGATGTATCGTAATGTTGTACTTGTTTCTGGGTTTTCAAGGCCTAATAAGGCATCCAAAACCTGTTGAGGTCTTATATAAACGGTACCTAAACAAATGTCTGCTATAAAGAAGACTAAGAGCAGGGTACTGAGTATGATGAATTGTTTTCTCAAAGGGATAATGATAATCTCAATTTTTAAATAAAAAACGAAGGTAAGGTAGAAAGGAGCATCAGACTTTTTTATTAGGGGCTATTGTTTTCTTTAGCGATGTAACCTATATAAAGGGACTGCCTTTAAATTATAGGCGACCTATTGTTATAGAGCTTCAAATGGAACTACCAATTTTCAACAAAAAAACGCCCATTGATTTAAACATATGTTCAAAACACTGGGTGTTTTAAGGTACATATTTAATTTGTTTTTATGGGATTAATTGCTAGAACTCAGATCTACATTTAGTAGTTGCACGATACCAGTTCTGTCGTAATAAGAAAAAACCTTTTGTATTTTATCATCATCGTTAAAAGAGAAAACGATGTGTTGTCTTACAATTGTAGAACCAGCCTTACCATAAATAGTAACGTCACCATAGTACAGTACGACAACACCAACGACATTATATTGATCAGTTGATTTGTTAGTTTTAAGAGGCATAAAATCAGAGTTGTAGAATTGCATGCTTTCTACACCAGAAGTTTCCCTCCAATTTTTCCAAAAGTTGATCACATTTTCCTTTCCCTTAATAATGGAACGTGTTTCCATACCTCCATTAGGCCAGTACCATTGGACATCATTAGCAAAGTAAGTCCCTAATCCATCAAAGTTAAAGTCTTGCATGACATTCAAACTTTCTTGCACAATATCAGCATATTTTTGAGATGCTGCTTCAACTGCTGGTTGTTCTATTGTTACTTCGGCTACTTCATTTTCTTTTGTTTCTAAACAAGAAATTAAAAAAACAGAACTAAATAACAGTCCTAATGGTAACCTGAATTTTCTAGTTATCGTTTTCATTTTGTTTCCTTTTGATTAACAGTAACTTAAAGGTACTCTTTTTAAATTTATCAGTTTAAAAGAAAAGGTTTACCTGAAGGCAAATATTAATTTATCAATCATTAGAAAAGTTTAAAAGTCATATTTCAAAAAGAGTTTAAAACAAAACTTTGAAGCCATACCGCCAGTTCAATCAGCCTTATTCAAGTAATCAGCTAAAAATACACCTGTACTCGCGCAAGCTTGTAACAAATAACCACCAGTAGGCGCATCCCAATCCAACATTTCTCCGATACAAAATTGATGAGGTAGTTTTTTAAGTTCAAAATTGGTTGATACTGCGTTGAGATGTATACCGCCAACGGTTGAAATAGCCTCGTCTAAAGTTGTTGTGCTTTTTATTTCTAAAGAGAATTTTTTAATGTTTTCAGCTAATAAAGCGGTATCTAAATAAGACTCTTTAGAGAGGTACATTTTTAATAAATCAATGGCAGGAGCACTCAATCTGAGCTCTTTTTTCAGAACATCTGTAGTAGATCGATACGTAGACAATTTTATTTTAGAATAAACTTTTTCTAAAGTTAATGACGGTTTAAAATCTATATAAACAGTCGCACTTGAATTTGCTTGTAATTGTTTTCTTATTTGCGGACTCAGTCCATATATAGCGTTTCCTTCTATTCCATATGTGGTAATAACCGCTTCTCCTTTTTGAATGACATTATTGCAAGAAACAGCAATGTTTTTCAGAGGAATTCCTTCATTCTTTTTTATAAAATTAGTTTTCCAATTGATGTGATAACCGCAATTGGACGCTTGAAAAGCCTTGGTATGTATTCCCTTTTTTGAAAAAGTATCCAGCCAGCCTCCATCAGAGCCTGTGACTTTCCAGCTTGAGCCACCTAAGGAAAACACCGTATAATCTGCTGCTATAGAATGGTTATTGATCATAGCATTTCCATAATGATCCCAATCAGAAAAAGTATGCTCATATTTCATAACGACATCCTTTTCTGTTAGGTGTTTGAGAATTGCGTTAAGTACTTCAATAGGTTTGACACCTTCTTTTGGGTATACTCTTTTACTACTTCCTATATAAGTGGGGATACCTATTTGATCGAGCCAATTTCTAAAATCAGTATTGCTAAAATGACAAAGGGCGCTTGCCAAAAAATCGTCTGGTGTATACCTATGGATCAATTGCTCCACAGCTTCAGAATGCGTTAGATTAAAACCTCCTTTACCAGCAACTAAAAATTTACGACCTGAAGTTTTGTTTTTCTCATAAATGGTAACCGTGAACTTTTCAGCATCTAAAAAAGCAGCAAGTAAAAAAGCTGCTGGTCCACCACCAATAATCGCAACTTTTTTTTTCATAACGTAAGGTACTAGATATTAGAAAATCAGAAATATTTTAAGTGTCTTTTGTTATAGATTAATCTCTCAGGGGTTTAAAGAAATACAACTCGTGATCCAGAAGTAGCTCTGGGTGTAGTATTTTAACAAGGTCTTTTAAAACCAGATCTGGTCTCATGCTGGCTTCTTCGTAATAAGTCACGCCGCCCTTTGCACCTATAGTAAGTGCGTGAGTATACACCTGTTTGTTTTTAAAAGCATCAAAAAGAGCGTAGGATTTATTATCTGCTAACATTTTAGAATAACTGGTGTATTGTGCAGGTGCAATCCAGTAAGTGGCTTTACGACCGTCTATCAGTACTTTTTCTATGTTATAGGCTAGTGAGCCATTTCCTTCTGTTGCGGCATAAATATAGTCTGCTCCTGCGTCTTTTAAAATTTTCCCTTGCCAAGAGTTTCCGTAAGGCAAATACCATTGATCCTTCCAAGTCGCGCCACTTAATACTTGTGGCTTCTCCACATTTTCAATATGTTTCAAAGTGTTTAAATATTCCTTTTCTATAGCATTAAAAATACTGTCGGCTTCCTTTTCTTTACCGTACAACACTCCAAAAAGCTTGATCCACTCTGCTTTTCCTAATGGATGTTCTTCTACCCATTCCCCATTGTAGAGCACCGGAATACCAGCTTCTTCTATTTTTTGATAGGTAGGATTACTGTCATCGATGCTAAAACCCATTACCAAGTCTGGCTCCAGTAGTATAGTGCTTTCTACATTCATGAGTTGATTGGTTCCCAGTTCTTTTACTTTTCCAGTTTCGATTAAAGCTCTTATCTCTGGAGCGCTGATATAATCGGTACCTGGAAAACCAGTCAAGGATTTTTCTTCTCCTAATAACACTAGTGGCGGGATATGAGTAGTGGAAGTCAGGACTATATTTTCTATAGGAATTGGAATTGTTATTGGTGCATCTGCTTCTTGAACTAATTCCCTTCCTTGATTTTTAATCAGTTTAAAAGGGTAATTCACAGTACTTTCTGGCCATGGGTTCTTTATGGTCACGTAGTAACCGGTCTCGGTAGTTTGAATTTGGAAACCATGGGCATAATTGATCTCGATCTCTTGGTAGGTAGCACCTTCAGATCTTTCCGGTGTATTTTTAACGATTTTGTTCTCGTTTTTACAAGATGCTAATACAGAGCAACAAATAAGAAGGTATAGAAAGGTCTTTTTCATGAGTCTTCAAAAGTAGCAATAATGATGGGTTTGAATGGCTTTCTTTCTGATTTTGATAATTTTCTTCTGTTTTTAAGTTTCTAGGGATGTTTTAATAGTACTTTCGCAGCTTTAAATATGGTTTTTTTAGTTGGATGGAAGTTAGGCTTTCGCGAAAGCAAAAAAATTAAAAGGGAATCTAGTGCAATTCTAGAGCTGTTCCCGCAACTGTAAACAAAATGTCTCTTTACATAGAGGCATCCTACTTTTTGATAGGATAAAATCAATACGGCCACTGAGTCCAGGACTTGGGAAGGCGATTTTATTTTGAAGTCAGGAGACCTGCCACATTTTAAAATAAATTATTGTTCATCTTCGGGATAGAGATAGCGATGAGCTTTATGATAATGCTGGTGGGTATTGAACTTAATTCAGCACTGCCTGCATCGAGACCTTTTTTGATCGTTGTATCAATAGGATTATTATACCTGCTCCTCAAATTTCCTTTCCGAGCCTAAAAACCTAAAAATGAAAAAACAAATCATCGCCTGGAGCGCTATGATTGCAGTAGCTGTGTCGGGAAATGCACAAGTAGATTCTACTGCAACAAAACTGGAAGAAGTAATCGTTACGGCTTCGTCAAAATTTGATTTACAACGCAAAGACAGTGGTAAACCTGTCATTAAAATTACCAGAGCAGACATTGAAGCCCAGCGTGCATCGAGTATTGCAGACCTTCTAAATCAGTATGCAGGTATAGAGATTAATGGTGCTAGAAGCAATGCTGGACAGAATCAAAGCTTCTTTGTAAGAGGAGGGAACAGCCGACAGGTTTCTATCTTAATAGATGGTGCACAAGTAAACGACCCCAGTAATATTTCTAGTGAGTTTGACTTAAGGTTAGTAGATCTCGATCAGATTGAAGAAATCGAAATTTTGAAAGGAGCTGCGAGTACACTTTATGGTGCTAATGCCAGTACCGCTGTTATCAATATTAAATTGCGTAAAGCACCTGTATCTGGTGTACGCGTTAACATAGCTTCTTTTGTAGGGACCAATAACAGTAGCCAGCAAAACACTTCTGGAATAGACGAGTACAACAATAGTGTACAACTACAAGGAACTGCTAAAAATGGTCTTACTTATGGAGTAGGGTTGAATCATCAAAGTACCAACGGACTCAGTGCTGCAGAAAGTGCTGACGAAAGCGAAGTATTTGACGCTGACCAATTTGACCGCGTTAATCTTTTAAGTCGCATAGGTTACAACAACCATAAGGACTTCAAATTGAGCAGTTACTTATCTTTTGATGAGTATGTGGCAGAGTTTGATAATGGAGCCTTTGCAGATGGCGATAATGAGACTTATAGCCGTCAAATACGATGGGGAACGAACATGAACTGGAAGTACTCTGAGAAAGGAGAACTGGTTTATGCAGATGTCAGTACGCATACTCGTAGAGATAACAGGAGCAATTTTCCCTCTCTCTTCAATGCAGACGGATATTCTTTAGATCTTTATAATAAATATACGTTTGACTTATCTAAAGATTCTAGTTTAAAAACCATTCTAGGTTTTAACTTCAATAACCAGACCTATGAAGATTTTAGTATTCCATTCGGTAGTACGGCATTCGTGCAAAATGCCGATACGGACGAGGTAAATTTCCAGATTTATGACCCTTATTTTAATGTGGTCTATTTGAGTGGTACAGGCTTTAATGTAAATGCTGGAGCACGATATAATATGCACAGTAATTATGATGGGAAGTTGGTTTATAATTTAAATCCGTCGTACCGTTTTAAAGTAGGAGAAAATATATTTAAGGCCTATGCGAGTTATAGTACTGCTTATATCACGCCATCGTTGTTTCAATTATATGCGAGCGGTTTTGGAAATGAAGACTTAGCACCAGAAGAAAATGCAACTTTAGAAGCTGGAGTTTCATGGAGTAAAGACCAAACAAGTATCGGGCTTAGTGTTTTCCAACGGGAAGAAAATAATTTGGTTCAGTTTGTTACTATTGACCCAGTCAATTTTATATTTCAATATCAAAATGTGCAGGAACAATTGACCGCTAGAGGAGTGGAAATTATGGGGCAAACTATTTTATTTGAAAGATTAAACTTAACAGCCAACTACTCTTTCACTGAAAGAGATAATGTACCTCAATTGAGACGTATTCCTAAACATAAAGTAAACGCTAGTGCTAGAATAGAGGCTTTTGAAGGTGCTTTTTTAACAGCGAGATATCAATACAATCACCAACGAGCAGATGCGTTTTTTGACCTCAATACTTTTAGTACACAAAACGTAGAGTTAGAAAGCTACCAATTAGTGGATCTCGATGCGACTTATAAATTAAATTCTAAAGAAGTAACCTTTTTTCTAGGGGTATCTAATGTACTGGACGAGGATTTTCAAGAAGCAGTAGGTTTTCAAACCAGAGGGCGCAATTATAAAGTAGGAGTTCGCCTAGGGTTTTAAGAAAAAGGCGCTTATAAACGATCAAATAGTAGGCTAGCACCCCTATTTTATTAGAAAACCTAAATCAATATCCAAATAACCACTGAAAGAAATTTTAGTGGTTATTTATTTTTGCAGTCCAAACTTAATCGCAACGAGAAGCAAAATAAAAGAGATGAACCCAAGAAGCACCCAGAATACACCTTTATAATTTTTCTTATGCAACCTTTTATCCTGGAGATACATGAATGAAATAATCACAACAAATACGATAAAAAAACCTATTCCAAAATAAATTTGACCGCTGCTAAACATAGGATCTTTTACAACTAGTGGAAATACATTCATAGAAAACTTATTTTTACAAAATTACAAACCAATACTAGCAAAAGCACCATAGATATGAAGAAACAAATAGAAAGTGTCCATAAATTTCACACTGTCTTTAAACTAGGTATGAATAATAATCCTGTTGCCCATATAACAGAGCGCCGCAACCAATTGCGCTTTGAATTGATGAAAGAAGAAAATGAAGAGTATCTAGAAGCTGCTCAAAATAACGACCTTGTTGAAGTGGCAGATGCGTTGGGGGATATGCTGTATATCCTTTGTGGAACTATTATAGAACACGGAATGCAGGATGTTATAGAAGAAGTCTTTGATGAAATCCAGCGATCCAACATGTCTAAATTAGGAGCAGACGGACTACCCACATATCGTGAAGATGGAAAAGTACTCAAAGGACCGTCTTATTTTAAACCTAATTTTGAAGAGATCCTTAACAAAGCCCTCAAATAATTATATCAAAATAAGATTTGTTTTTATGCCGTTTTCGCGCCAGCTGTGCAGATCTATTAAAATACAAAAGCGAGTTGTTTTTCAATAACTCGCTTTTATTATTTAGGAACCAGTTGGGATTATCGTTTTAAAGCAAAGTGGCCTTTAAAACTACGCCCGTC
>Ga0307935_1000149_pt1 | contig 33405 bp, 40 predicted proteins | sample OrgLakmetageno92_FD_201827 | JGI IMG/M metagenome (GOLD analysis project Ga0307935, IMG submission 201827) | Saline water microbial communities from Organic Lake, Antarctica - #92 | ecosystem: Environmental > Aquatic > Non-marine Saline and Alkaline > Saline | place: Antarctica: Organic Lake...
CTACTGCCTACTGCCTACTGCCTAATCAGTTTCGGCATCTGTAGAGTCTTTTTTATCGGCCTTAACCATATTATAGACTACCAGTATGATAACGACACATACTACAGCAAAGACTCCTATAAGTATAGCTCCCATTGCCCAATTTACTAAAGGTATTATCGATGTTATTTTCATAATTATATGTTTTAAAATGTTGTTTTAATGACACTCATATTGTGAAGAGACTTCTGGTACAGCTACCATTTCTGAGGGCGATACATAAGGAATTCCCAGTCCCAAACCGCGCAGTATGAATAATAAGCCTATGACTATTACAACAACTGGAATAGCTTTAAGAATACGTTGTTTAAGGTTGTTTGTCAAGAAGTTACCCAAATAGATAGCCGTAGTCATTAAAGGAATAGTTCCTATACCAAATAGCGCCATATACCAAATACCTTGCAAAGGATCACCCAATGCAATGGCCCCAAAAACAGCCATATAGACGAGTCCGCAGGGGAGCAGACCATTTAAAAAGCCTATGATAAAAAAGGTCTCCGGTTCCTTTTTTTTAAGAGCTGCACCTAAAGCATTTTTTACTTTACCTACTAGTTTATAAATAGGTCGGGTAATGCTGAACTTATTAGTGAGTTGGGTAGGAGCTAGAATGGAAATAATCATTAAGACACCTATTCCTATTGATAATTGTTGTTGTATCCCAAAAAAATGAAACGTATTTCCTGCGATTCCAAATAATAATCCCAATAGAGAATAGGTGAGAATACGACCAAAATGATAACTGGATAATTGTAAAATTCTTTTCACTCTATTCTGTCGATCCAACGGAAGTAAAAACGCGATAGGACCACACATTCCCACGCAGTGAAAACTACCTAATAAGCCTAATATGAGCGCAGTGTATAACATTAATAAACAATAGATTTTTTATATAAATAGTCCTTACCGTTGTATTTAAAATCGACAGTAATGTTCCAGCGACCATCTATCAAATTTTTATCAGGTATAAGCAACTGAGATCCAGATAAGAGTATAGGCATGTCAAAATCTAATTGCTGATTAGACGGTCGGTATAGGAACAGGTTTCCCTGTATATTTTCATTGGTCAGTTCTGATGGGAAGGACAACAGCCATCCATCGGCTGTTTTTTGACCAGTTAACTTCTCTTCTAAATGGTTGAGATTCTTCTCTGCATCGATTTCGGTTTGATAGACCATTTCCTTAGCATAGTATTCTTCCGTAACCAGATCGTAGCTGTAATCTTTATCAGTACTCATGGTAATGACCATATAGAGAATGAAGCCTATAAAAGCGGTCATTACTAGCGCAATACCTGTTCCCCAATTCCATTTCATGACACTTTACTTTTAGCGAGTTCTTTTTTCTTTTGAAGCTCTTCAAACAATAGTTTTGCTTGACAGCTCAAGTTTTCACCTGGTTTTCCTTTTTTACAGCCTTGACAGCATTGATCTTTTTTCTCTGACTTCATAGTTTGTTTTTTGTTTTGCTTTTGTAACTCAATACCTTTATAAACTCAGCACAGGCGGGTGCGACATAGAAATAAAAGCAGAAGTCTAATGAAAACTACGCGGCCCTAAAAAGGCGGTAGTCGTAGTTTCTATCAATTGTTGATCACTGTAAATACCTATTTCCACTCGGTCTTTATCGCCGCTTAAAGCACGGGAATCTATTTCTATGAATAGTGTTCCTTCTGCAAGTCCTTGACCATTTACGGTAAAATGATCTTGAGAAACCAGCTCGATAGTTCCTTTGTGTGAGAGTAATTTAAAGTTGATATTATCAATGTCGTCCACTGTTTTATTGACTAATTTAAAGGTGTACACATTACTGATCATGAATTCTCCTTTATGTTCATACAACTGTCCAGGGAGTCTTAGTACAGTAGCTTCAACATCATTGCGCAAGAATAACATTCCTATTAAAACAGCTGTAAGAATTCCTAAAACGGCTACATAACCTTTCAGTCTAGGAGTGAATTTGAATTTTTCTTTTTTCTCAATATTATCCTCACTGGCATAGCGTATCAAGCCTTTAGGTAAATCCACAGCTTCCATAATTTTATCACAAGCGTCTATGCAGGCGGTACAATTAATACATTCCAATTGAGTACCGTTACGTATGTCTATACCGGTAGGACATACGTGCACGCAGGCAGCGCAATCGATACAATCACCTTTTCCTGTAGTCTCCCGATCTTCATTTTTCTTGAACTTAGCACGACCGGCTTCTTTTTCTCCACGTTTGTGATCATAAGCTACAATTATGGATTTATTATCGAGTAATACTCCTTGTAACCTCCCATAAGGACAGGCTATAATACATACTTGCTCTCTAAACCACGCAAATACAAAGTAAAAAACACCTGTAAAAATGATTAAGGATATTAAGGTGCTCACATGTTTAAACGGCCCTTCTGTGATGTATCTAATTAATTGGTCACTACCTATGAGGTAAGCTAGAAATACGTTTGCAATAAGAAAAGAGATGATAAAAAAAACGATCCATTTTAAAACTCTTTTTTTAATCTTTTCTGCATTCCAAGGCATTTTAGCAAGTCGTATTTGTTTACCTCTATCACCATCGATCCAATATTCAATACGGCGAAAAACCATTTCCATAAAAATCGTTTGTGGACAGACCCAACCACAAAATAATCTACCAAAGGCAACGGTAAATAAAATGACAAAGACCACACCTATCATCATGATGATCACAAATAAATGAAAGTCTTGCGGCCAGAAGGGAAATCCAAAAATATTGAAACGACGTTCTAAAACATTGAACATTAAAAACTGATTACCACCTATTTTAACAAATGGCGCCGCAAACAAGAAAGCTAGTAATACATAGCTCACATACTTGCGATACTCGTACCATATACCATCTGGCTTTTTAGGAAACACCCATGCACGCTGTCCTTCTTTGTCCAGCGTTCCTATGGTATCTCTAAAATTATCCTGTCCTTGCTCTGCCATTTTTCGTTTACTTTATGACTCTAATAGAAGAAGAAAAAGGGCGTCTTCATAGGCTTCTACACTATGAGTTAACTCTAGAGGTATGTCATAACTTTCATAGAGCGCAAGACGCTTGCTTTGATTTTCTGTATTAAAATCAATCTCACCTTTAATAACTAGTATTTTTGCTTTGGATGGTGCCGTATGCTTTTGCAAAACGACACCTCTTTTCATACCTATAGCAATTACTTTTGATCCATCTGCTTTAAAAATAGTTCCTACAACAGGCGTTTCAGCCTGTAGAGATTTTTGTTCTATATCGTGAAGTGTCATTCCTTTAATTTTTTTCGGTTGCTATCTTTACATCGCCGACTTCAATAGCAGGATGCTCTAAAGAATCTTGAACTATTGCGTTGATCTTTGATTTTATTTCTGGAACATCAGGATCAATCCATACCTCTCCTTCTGCTGGTTTTGGCTCGGCAGCAGTAGTTCCTTGAAAGTTTAAAACATAGCTAGATACTTGCGCCATTTCGGCTGGTTTCAAATCCTGTTTCCAGGGTACCATTCCTTTACCAGATCTTCCTCCTTCAGAAATAGTGTTGAATACATTCTTAATCCCACCACCTAAAATCCAGTGTTTATCGGTAAGGTTAGGGCCTATACCGCCGCCGCCATCTGCCTTGTGACAAGCAACACAATTGCTTTGAAAAATCAGCTTACCTGCATTGATGTCAGAGGCTTCAGTAAGCAAGACTACCGTGTTTACATCCACGAGGTCTTTGGCTGTTTTCTTCCACTCTTCTATTTCTATTTGAGCTTCTGCAACGGCTGTTTCATATTCTTCTTTTTGATCGTAATCATCAAAGACTTCAAATCGAACTAAGTAAACTACGGCAAATAGAATACTCGCATAAAAACCATACACCCACCATGGTGGTAAATCATTATCCAGCTCCTTTATCCCGTCATAATTATGGTCAAGTATGATTTCGTGCTCTTCTTCAATGTCTTTACTTCCCAGTAATTTCTTATAGTTTTCTTTGATCCATTTGAATTGGTTCGCTTTCGCGAAAGCGGTATTCTTATCATACTTCTCCTGAGCATCTGGTTTTAAGCTTAAATAAAGCACCCTGCTAAGGGCTCCTAAACAAGCTTCTCCAGCGATATAAAACAAAATAATAGTACCGTACAGATACCACAGCCAGGGTAGGTTTTCAAAAGCCGTCGCCTCTTGGGTAGCTCCTATCCAGTTGAAGAAGAAATAGCCTAGGATGCTAAATCCTATAGTTCTGAAAAAAGGTCCTGTATTATTCATGATCTTGGTCATTAGTAGGGAACGTATCATCATTTAGAGGGATGTTACTGACCTCTTCTATATGGTTCTTTTTGGCGGTAAATACCCACCAAAACAGACCGCTAAAAAAGATGAAAAAGATGAGCAGTGATATGATGGGATAGATTTCCACGCCATCTATATTTTCTAAATTCCCTTTGATAAATTTTAACATGGTTTAGTCGTTTAAGTTGAGGGCAGTTCCATCAGGACGGGTTACTTTAATATCTGTCCCTAATCTTTGTAGGTAGGAAATGATAGCTACGATTTCTCTATCGCGCATTTCTACAAATGGCAAGTTGTTGTCTTTTGCATATTGCTTATCTGCCTCATAAGTTTTTGCAAAGTCTGGATCATTGTACAGGTTTTCCTCAATTTGAGTTCCTTGTTCAGTCATCCATTCTTGTGCTCTGTCTATTTCTTCTTGGGTATATGGAACACCTAGCGTAAGCATGGCTTCCATTTTAGCTTCTGTTAGATCTTTATCCAGTTCATTTTTAATCAGCCATTTATAAGAAGGCATTATAGAACCTGAAGACGTACTTTGCGGGTCATAAAAGTGATTTAAGTGCCAGTTGTCACTGTATTTGCCTCCTATACGCATCAAATCTGGACCGGTGCGTTTGCTTCCCCATAAGAAGGGATGGTCGTACACGTATTCTCCTGCTTTAGAATATTCTCCATAGCGTTCTACTTCACTTCTAAAAGGACGTATCATTTGAGAGTGACATCCCACACAGCCTTCACGTATATAAATATCTCTTCCTTCTAATTCTAGTGGTGTATAAGGTTTTACGCTAGAAATGATAGGGATGTAATCATCTACCATAAGTGATGGGACAATTTGCACTATTCCACCTATAAGTATGGCAATAGTTGCAAAAATAGTCAGCTTCACAGGTCTTCTTTCTAGCCAAGTGTGGTAGCCTTCCTTTGAAGTACGTTTTCTAGTTACTTTAGGAAGAGCAGCCGCTTCTGCAAGCTCATCAGTAACAGCACTACCAGATCTAGCGGTCCTGATCATGTTGTAGACCCCTATGGAAGCACTTATTATGTACAGGGTACCACCTATAGCTCGCATCCAGTACATAGGCATGATTTCGGTAAGTGTTTCTAAAAAGTTACCATAGGTCAATGTTCCATCTGGATTAAATTGTTTCCACATAGAGGCTTGTACAAAGCCAGCGACATACATAGGTAAGGCATATAGAATGATTCCTAAAGTTCCTATCCAAAAATGAACATTTGCCAGTTTTGTAGACCATAATGTTGTTTTAAAGAGTCTAGGGACCAACCAGTAGATCATACCAAAAGCTAGGAAACCGTTCCATGCTAGCGCACCTACGTGTACGTGTGCAATAATCCAGTCACTAAAGTGAGCAATCGCATTCACGTTTTTTAGAGAGAGCATGGGGCCTTCAAAAGTCGCCATACCATAACCGGTAATCGCTACTACCATAAATTTTAAAACAGGATCTGTACGTACTTTATCCCAGGCACCACGTAGTGTTAGCAGTCCATTTATCATTCCGCCCCATGACGGCATGAGTAACATGATAGAAAATGCAACACCTAAATTTTGAGCCCAGTCAGGAAGCGCAGAGTAAAGTAAATGGTGAGGTCCTGCCCAGATATAAATAAATATCAAGGACCAGAAGTGAACAATGGAAAGCCGATACGAATAAATAGGTCTATTGGCCGCTTTAGGGACAAAGTAATACATCAAACCTAAGAATGGAGTCGTAAGGAAAAAGGCTACCGCATTGTGACCGTACCACCATTGTACCAAAGCATCTTGAACACCCGCATAAGCAGAGTAACTTTTTAAAGCGCTGACAGGTATCTCGATACTGTTGACAATATGAAGAACGGCAACGGTCACAAATGTTGCTAAGTAGAACCATATCGCTACATATAAATGTCGCTGTCTTCTCTTGATCATGGTGCCAATTAAGTTGGCTCCAAATGCAACCCAAATGACAGCAATAGCAATATCAAATGGCCATTCCAGCTCTGCATATTCTTTAGAAGTGGTATATCCTAAAGGAAGGGTGATAGCTGCACCTACAATAATCGCTTGCCAGCCCCAAAAGTTAAGTTTACTCAGCCAGTCTTTCCACATACGTGCTTTTAACAAACGCTGGGTAGAGTAGTAAACACCAGCAAAAATCGCATTTCCTACAAATGCAAATATGACAGCATTAGTATGTAATGGTCTTAAACGGCCAAAACTCAACCAAGATATGCCATCGGTCATGTTGGGGAATAAAAAAGAATACGCAAGCAAGAGGCCTACACTCATCCCTATAATACCCCAAAACATGGTTGCGATGATGAATTTGCTAACGATCTTGTTATCGTAGTAAAACTTTTGTCTGTCCATAGTTACTTAGGTTGGTCGCTTATTATGATTGGTTTTTCTTCTCTTTTAGCAGCTTTAGCAGCTTTTTCTTTTACCAGTTCATCATCAAATAACATTCTTACTGAAGGGGTGTAGACGTCATCGTACTGTCCAGATTTTACAGAAAAAATAAAAGCTGCAAAAAAGGCAAGTGCTACAACAACACTAATCGCTAAAAGCATATATATTATATTCATAACTGTTTTAATTATATTGCAAATCTATTGTTGAAGGTTCAACAAAAAGATGACTTTTATCAGCTTTCCAAACTTTAGTCTATTGATTGAAGGCTATGGTGTGAAATCGAACTAGACATGGAGGTATAACAAGACTATTTGTATCCTTTGTTGGATTTTTTGTAGTCTTTTACGATATAGGTCATGCTCTTTAGGCCATACGAGTTCATTTACGCTGATATTTTTTTCAATTGCCAGAATCGCCTCATCGTAGGAAAGGATTTTTGAAACTACCGATTGGTGTAAAGTAGGGCAGAGATAATGACTGTTGTACACTAACTTCTCTAATTCATTAATTTCATTTTGAATCTTTTCTGTACACCCATGAAGTGGAGCAGCACTGGCGCCTTTTTTTAAAGAAGAATAAAACAGTGTGATCAGTCTATTTTCGGAAAAGGCGGGCATCAAAAAACAATTTTCTAGGTGCTTGTTTATTGGAGGGCCCTGTTGTGATGATAGATTCATGATTAGGTTTTTTTAGAGTTAAGTTTCTCACCTAAGAAATAAGTAATAGAAGTAGTAAAAATGACTATACTTATAGAGCTCAAGGGCATTAATATTGCCGCAACGATTGGTGTTAAGTGACCAGTGAGCGCAAAGCCGAGTCCTATAAAATTGTAAAAAAGTGAAAAAATAAATGCGTATTTAATCGTTTTTAATCCATTTCTAGAAAGGGATAAAAATGTACTGATATCTTCAAAACGAGAAGCATCAAGTATACCATCACAGGCAGGCGAAAAGACATTGATGTTTTCTGAAATAGTGATACCTACATTACTTTGTGCCAGTGCACCTGCATCATTAAGTCCGTCACCTATCATTAAAACTGTTTTACCAGATTGTTGTTTTTCTTTAATGAAATTAAGTTTGTCTTCTGGCTTTTGATTAAAAAATAGGGTAGTGTTGTCAGGCAACCAACTGGCAAGATGTTGCCGTTCCCCATCATTATCTCCAGAAAGAATGACAATTTGAGCTGTTTTCTTCAAGCTATCAAAAACCTCTTTTACGCCAGGACGGTATTCATTATAAAAAATAAAACAGCCTTTATAAATATCGTTACAGCATACATGAACTGCTGTGTTTTGATTTGTATTTATAGCTGTTTGCACTTCAGTAGCACCTAAAAATTCATAAGAGCCTACTTTTATATGTTGGTTATTTAAAGTTCCAGTAATTCCTTTTCCTATTTCTTCTTGAAACGTATCTAGGGTAGTAATGTTATTTTTATCCAGTAGTTCATAAAGGGAACGGCTTAAAGGATGATTGGAGGAACGCAGTGTACTGGTCAATAAGGACTTTTCTTGATCGCTTAATTCAATTCCTTCATATGTAATCGTGTTCTTTGAATTTGTGGTCAAGGTTCCTGTTTTATCAAAAACTACCAGATCTATATGAGCCAGTTGCTCAATGCTAGCGCTGTCTTTCATGTATAATTTATGATGTCCAAAAATGCGGAGCAAATTCCCCAAAGTAAATGGCGCAGCCAGAGCAAGCGCACAGGGACAGGCCACAATCAATACAGAGGTAAACACGTTGAGCGCCATTGTCGCGTCTATAAATAACCAAATTACTGTTGCAACAACCGCAATAAGTAAAAGGGTCATGGTAAATCGCTGACTTATACGGTCTGTAAGCGATTGAAATAGGCTTTTGCCCTTTTTTGAAAAGATCTCATTGGACCATAATTGGGTTAAGTAACTTTGCTCTACGGTTTTTAAAACTTCTACTTCTATAGATCCAGTCAGCTGCCTCCCTCCAGCAAATAGTAAGTCTCCAGAGGTTTTTGACACAGGCTCTGCTTCACCAGTTACAAAACTGTAATCGATCAATGCGTTTCCATTGATGAGAACGCCGTCTACCGGCAGTAATTCACTATTTCTTATTAAAATACGATCTCCTTTTTCCAACTCGTTGACTTGGATTTGTTGTTCCGCTTTCGCACTTCGACTCTGCTCAATAGGAACTTCAGCAGTATGGCCACCAGCTTTATTTTGAAATAATCTAGTAACCGCGATAGGGAAATAGGACTTGTAATCACGCTCAAAAGAAAGAAAAGCATACGTCTTTTGTTGAAAGAACTTACCCAATAGCAAGAAGAACACCAGACCCGTCATACTGTCCAAATAACCAGAGCCCCAATCCATCAAAATATCAACGAAAGATCTCAAGAAAAGCACGGTGATTCCCATAGCGATAGGCACATCTATGTTCAATATATTACTGCGCAAGCCTTTTATGGCTGAGGTAAAATAATCACGAGCAGAATAGAAAACTACAGGAAGGCTAAAGAAAAGTATCAACCAGCGAAAAACATACTTAAACTTATCTAGCCAAAACTCATTTACCTCAAAGTACTCAGGAAAGGAAAGAAACATAATGTTTCCAAAGGCAAAACCTGCTACACCTAATTTGTAGAGCAGACTTCTGTCTATAGAAGGGTTTTTAGCACTTGCGTCATCTAAAGAGATATAGGGTTCATAACCTATTCTCGATAATAAATTAACGAGATCTTGAAGACTCAACTCTTTTGAAGAGAAGGTTATTCTCACTGTCTTTTCTGGAAAATTAACCTGTGAAGTGGTCACGCCAGGTTGTAACTTCTGTAAGTTCTCCAACACCCAAATACAGGAACTACAGTGAATAGAGGGTATAAGTAAGGAGATCACTTGCGTGCCTTGCTCATTAAATTCGAGCAGATTGGAAACAATATCTTCATTTTCTAAAAAGTCAAACTTACCTTCTTGTGTTCCCGGTGTAGTTCCTGGAGTTTTCTCCAATGCATAATAATAGGAAAGATCATTATCCTTTAAAATATCATAAACGGTCTTACATCCATGACAACAAAATGCTTTGTCCTTGTAAGAAATCAACGATGTGCGACACGCGTCTCCGCAGTGGAAACAATTTTCCATAATTTATAAATTTGGTATGATCTTACCTATTGCAAATATGATTCACTAAGAGTTTTTAAAAGATGACATTTGTCAGTCTTTAAAATTAAACGGCATGCTTTTGATAGACAGCAAAAGCATAACTCACTCTTGTAAAGGCTGTACTTTATAACTAGAGCTATTGGTCCGTGAGGTAGTGCTACTTTGCTTATTTTTTGTAAGCTACTAAAACCAGTATCTTTGATTTTTATTTATTAATAATGACAGACCATCAAGAAGGAAGGTGCGAGAATTGCATCGTAAGACAACTAAATACGTTAAAGGCACTTACCAAGGAAGAACTCAAACGTATTTCTGATAGTAAAGAGACCAAGATCATTAAGAAAGGGGAGGCCATTTTTAATGAAGGAGATAAACTCAATGGTGTTTATTGTGTAAGAGATGGTTTTTCAAAGCTTTCTAAAAGGAGTGATAACGGTAAAGATCAGATTGTAAAAATTGCTTCAAAAGGGGAATTGTTAGGGCAGCGATCTGTTATAACAGAAGAATCTACTAATTTAAGTGCTGTGGCTCTGAGTGATATGAATGTATGTTTCATTTCTAAAAATCACTTGAAAGATAACATCAGTAACAATATTAAATTTACAAATGCGCTATTGGTACAACTTGCTAATGATCTCAAATTTGCAGACGATGTGATCGTTAACATGGCGCAAAAAAATGTAAAACAACGCATTGCAGAGACACTGCGGTATCTGGAAGATAATTTTGGTAAAGATGAAGAGGGCTTTATAAAGATGATTCTCACTCGTGAAGATATTGCAAACCTAGTGGGTACTGCAAAAGAGGCTTGTATAAGACAATTAACCGCGTTTAAAAAGGCAGGCTGGATCCATACAGAGGGCAAGCGCATCAAAATTATAAATGACAAAGCCCTCTATAATTTAATAGAAGGCTTTGAGTAAAGGGCTGTTTTTTGTTTTAGATTTTAAAAGTTACTACTGGTAAGGAAGAGTGGTTGACCATATCCTCTCCTATACTGCCAGAAAAGAAGTGAGATAATCCCTTGCGGCCATGGGTTGGGATGCCTATAATATCAGCTTGTTTCTTTTCGGCAAAATGAAACACTCCATTCTCCACACTGAAATCTGAAAAAATAGTAACCTCTGCAGGGGAGAATTTATAAGCATCCGTTAGGGTATCAGAAAATCGGGCGATTTGATTTATGATTTGGTTTGTACTTTGAAAATTGCTAGCTGGCAAGTTTACAAACAATAAGGAAACTTCTATTTGTAGTTTTTTAAATAGGTCCATCGCTTTTATAAAAACTTCTTTACTCTCTAGTTTAAAATCACATGCAAAGACTCCTTTATGCGGTGTAAAACCTTGAGTTCCTTTAATCACGAGAACAGGAATATGTGATGTCCTGACTACTTTTTCGGTATTGGAGCCTATAAAGACTTCTTGAATACCACTACTTCCATGAGATCCCATAACAATAAGATCTCCATGATGTTCTTTTGCTACCTGATCCAGTTCGCTAAAGACTTTATAGTTGCGTACCGCAGTTTGAATAGAAACTCCTTTTAAATAATTTTTATCTAGAAATTTGTCAAAACGTTTTTGAGTGAGTTCGATGAGGTAGCGCCCCTCTTCAGATTTTTCTTCCTTAGATAAATTTACCTCTTGAAATTCCAACATGTGCACTATAATAAGCCGCGCTTGATGCTGTTTTGCAATTCGTACTGCCGCTTTAAGCGCATTTTCTGAAGGTGTTGAAAAGTCTACGGGGACAATTATATTTTTCATTATCTTTTGTTATTAGGTTACATCAATGCATTCAAAAATAGTGTGATGCTATGGTTTAAAAGCTGATATAAATCAGCTTCTGACTTTTCTAATGAATCAGAATAATTAAATAAAAAAATCTAATAGGGTTAATTCTAGTTTTGTGATTTACAGAATTAGGAATAGATCTTGTTAGTGAGGATGCAGTGATTGTTGTTATTTAGGAGCCGTTATAAGTGCTTTTGTAATTGCGACCTTTAAATTTGCTTATCTAAGAATAAGTGATTGAAGTTTTAGAAAGAGAGTTCTTGTTCAGCAAGGCTTTAAAATAAATACAGCACACAGAACTAAAAAATTTAATAGAATAGTTTTGGTATTTTATACTGCTATTAAAACAGGTATTACTTTTTTAAAAAGTGTTGCTTAGGAAGACACATACTTACAATTTTAATTAAGGGACTAGTCAAAAATAAAAACAGCTTCTCTTATAAAATAAGAGAAGCTGTTCTATTATTGTAAAGGATACAAATGGATGAAATATTTAGATGACAATAAGAATATCATCCAATAACATCTAGATCATGTCAACTATTTCTAGATATTTCATGCTTTTATGAATTGGAACAGATTTCATTAACTCGTAATTTAAGTGATCGCATAAAAGCACTATAACAGGTTTGTGAGCAAGATGAATATGATTTCTTAGAATATTCTAAGCGCTAAATAAATGCCCAAATAACAACTGCTGCTAAGATCTGATTCACTTCAATTTATAACCGACTACAGCCATCTACACCTCTGTCATTTGGAAGGCATTGTATCTGTAGTAAAAGGACCTTCTTTAGAAGATGTGACATCTTTATGAACGATACTTTTCTTCTTATTCGGATAATTTTCTTCTTTTTGCTTCTTGGCAGAGTAGAAAATATTCCAAAATGTCAGACCCATATAAGTGGCAAATATGATGCCTCCTACTAAAAAGAATCCTAAATTCATGTTGTTCTTCTTTGTCTAATTGCTATTGCAAACAATAAAATTGTGCCTGGCCAGTGCGCTGAATATTGAGCCTCTGCGGTCATACCTAATACTCCATAGCCTACTGAATACAGTAAACAAAGGAATGCTAAAATAATTGGGTACCATTTTAAAATAAAACTTTTCATCTTTTTTTTTATTAATTATCCAATGAAGATACGAAACAGAAGTACAAGAACTTAAAAAAAACAAGTTGATTTCAACTTTATAAATTGATTCAAAATATAAGAATTATAACGCTGAATAATAACTAACTAACTTAAAATCAATTTACAATATAGTAATTAATACAAGATCATAAAGTAGTGTAACTTTTGAGCTCATTAATTGCGTTATAAGGATAGATCGCTTTGGTTATTATGAAAGCAATAATTTCGTATGGAATAAGATAATGAGTGTCCTTTTTATGTAACAGTAATGCGATACATATTACATCATTAGGTTTAAAAAACAAGACTACTAATTGAGCAATGGTAGATAAAGTTCTAGCAGTATAAAAGGTGGCTTTGCTGTAGAGAGATTTACACCCGCCAAGAGAGCCTTTAAATTTTTACCTTGTACGGTAAACAGAACAATTTTCATTAATGCAAACTGGCAAAAAGGAGTAAATAATACGAGCACAATGTTCAATAGTAATCTGTTTTCAGCTTTCGGAATACGCAATACAGCTTATGCAATAGGGATTAATTGAAATTTAAAATATTACTCCGAACTTATTGGGGGCTAAACTAATCACGTTTCTCAAACCATAAAGTTTCTAACAAAAAATAATTAATTGAATATTGATCGTGTCATTAAAAGAAGCCGTCTTCTTTTTCAAGAAGCCGGCTTTTTCATTACTTTTATTAATAAACAAAAATGAATTTAGTTATAAGATTGTTTTGTTCCGCTTTCGCCCTATGCTATCTCAGGATGAATTTCTATTTTCAGAAAATAAAATAAAAGCAGAATAAGTCAAGATATTCGAATTTTCCATCAATTACTCTTCGGCATTTGCTAGTTTTTTAGTGTCTGCATATTGTTGAAATGCAGTAATCTTTCCATCAGTAAGGGTCCATAAATGTGCTACCTGTACATCAAATTCTTCACCTCCATTTTTTGCTTTAATTTTATAACGCAATGTCGCAAGAACTTTGTTATTATTCATTTCATGAAGTTCAACATCTGTTACTAAAAATGATTCATACAAGCCACCTATACGAGCAAAAACGCCATTTAGAACTGCTTCTGGACCTATATAGGGATTACCATCAGATAGAGAATTACTTTCTGCCTCGTTCCATTCCACTTTTTGATCCATCAGGCTAAGAACGGTAGGCATATCTCCTGTGGCAAAAGCATCGTAAAGTTGATCAATCACTTGGGTGTTTTTAGGATCAGAAACTATTCCTAGCTGTTCAAAAAACACCATGTTATCCATAAAATCTTGTTCTTGGGCAATTTTACCATCTTTCATTTTTACAATTGTAACACCTTGTACATCTACCATTTTTTGAGTAGCAGGTATTCCAAAAAAACTACCAGTATGCTTACCTTTAAAACTCCATTGTTTTACGATATTTTCATCTTGTCCAAAAACATTGATTATAGTAAATTCAATATCAGAAAAACCAGTTAGGTAATTTTGATAATATTCTTTAAAAGATTCAATTCCCGTAATATTCTGTGGACTTAATACCATTATAAGCTCAGTATCAAAATGGATATCATTAATAAGCTCTATTTGTCCTTTGTTTAAAATATTGTCCCATACCGTGCTATAATTTTCAATATTAGCTTCGACTTTTTGAGTGGCATTATTGCAAGCTGTTCCTATTAATAACGCTGCATGAACACGAGTTTTAAAGTTGATTTCATGATTTTATACTAGAATTTTAGATTAGGAATTGTACTGCTGGAAAGTTTTCTGTATCGATTGAAATGGTATACCCAGTTCTCGGTCTGCTAGTTCATTTTGGTAGATGATCTTTGCTTTGTTTTTTGGTTTCTTGTTGTTGAGCATTAATGTCATATCAGAGACACAATAACTCTCACTAGATAGCAGGTAATTCTTACCGTGTAAACCATTAAGTGTTCCTGCTTTGTAAATGCCTCGCGCAACATCTTTCACATTAACAAGGGCAAACTCCACATCTAGATCATAACACATTTGAATAAATGGATTAGGAGCGATCTTATTTTTAAATAAGAATTGAAGTCCTGTTGAGGTAGAGTCTTCTCGATCTGAAAGTGATTTTCCCATAACGCCTACGGGCGATACACTAACAATTTCAGTATCTAAATCAAGATGTTTTTCAATAAAAGCATTTACGGCCTGGTTGGCAATAAACTTAGCTTGTGCATAAGGATGACTTTCTTCACTCATAAAAGGAGTGTCCTTCTCACTAAAATTATCTGATGCTGATTTACCTTCTGCTGGCAAGGGGAAATTAGTATTCCAAACGGCAACTGAAGCGACTAAAACTGCCTTTTTTACCTTGGGTGCATTGCGTATTACTTCTAAGAAATTTTCTGTACCTTTTATAGTTGGGTCAAACAAATCACGCTTTGGATCTTCAGTATCTAGTTGGAAAGGCGTACCACTGTGAATGACAATGTCACAATCTTCAACAAAGGATTTGAGTTGCTCTTTGTTTTCTACATTAAGCTCGCTTATGCTCAATCGATCTGAGTTGTAGAGTTTTTTTAAATGTTGGTACTTTTCTTTTTTTGAAATGTCAGTTGAAGACACTTTGACCTCAAAGCCATTGTTTAAAAACTGTTTGGTAACATAACTTCCTATAAAGCCAGATCCACCTATAATCCCTACTTTTCCCATAATATATAGATTTAATAATTAATGTTTTTAATAACTATTGCCTTAATGAAATCTTTTTTACCGCTACATGATATTTATGACGTGACCGTATAATTTCAAATCCTTCAGGGAAATGAATTTCATTTCATACACATTTAGGGATGTACGTATTATAGGTGCTAAATTAAGTATGGAATAAAGAATTGTCAATCACATCTTCATGTGGTATTGAGCTATAATCTGCGAGAACTTTAGAGGTGATCCTGTTGAGACAATGGATGTTTTGGTAGTCATTTTTGCTCTAGTAAGGAAACTATAGAAGTATATGAATCAATAGGATTTGCTGCATATCCGCTTTCGCGAAAGCGGACTTATACCAGTTGTTCTACTAAAAATGATAGGTCAGGAATCAATTAAAAATCAGTTAATACTTTTAATGATATCATAATCATTTTCAAACATATTTAGGATTTCTAAAGGCGGTGTTTTTGTTATTTGTACGCCGCAATTACGTACTATTTCTATCATACTCTGTGCTTTTTTATCTTTTCAAAAAGCTACTTTGGTAAATCCTACGGCATAGACTTCACCTTTTTGCTTAAAGGTTTGTGTGTGATATACCCACTTTTCATTCCATGCTTCGACAGGCAATGTGATGCTCAATTTAGTCCATCGCTTTAATGGCTTTTTATAGATAAACTTTTGCGAACCGATGACAGGAAACAGTCCTTTTTTCATGGTATTTTTATAGAGTTGAGTTCTGAAAAGAATTTCAAACCTAATGAAGTCCATATAATAGAAATACTTTGAATTTGCCACGTATCGAAGCGATTCACAGTCTAGAATACGTACCCTTCTTAGACGAGTGAGGTCTGAGTAGACAACTACTTTTTTCCAAAAATAGTTGGCTCCAACATAAATGTAAATCATGTGCATGCAGTAGCATATCATAATTCAAGTGTTTTTCAATTAATTAGCACTACCATCTTTTTTCAAATCTTTTTCTATCAACTCCTTTAATTCTAAAAGAAGAGTGGTCATCTCTTGGTGAGCACCTCTAATTCCTATATTGTTACTCGCAGAAAGTTTAAGACCATTTCTAAATTTGGTTTTCTTTAATAATTCGTTGTGCTCAGGAATTACTTTATCTACTTCAATTTGTGACGGGTGAGCAAAAGTTAGTTTTCCAGTTGCAGCTGTTTTTTGAACGTCTAAGGAGTTGAATATTTGGACATTATTTATGGTAACATTATAAAGATACTCCTCGTACTCTCGATACATGTGGTGCTCCCTATTATTTATGGATACATACATTTTATCTAGTTCTAATAATTGATTTTTAATGGATTCATTAGTAATGTAATTGAGATTTCCCGAGCTTAATAATTCTTTGTAAGTATTATTTGTAGGTATAAAGATGACCCTAGCAAAAACTTGGTTGATATTCATTTCTAGTTCCATCATATCAGAAGCTATTTCCAGTGTTTTAAAGTCGAGAAGGTGCGCAGCAGCTTGGGCTGCTGCTTTTCTATATGTAATGATGCTGTCGTTGCTTTTAAGCTCTAATTCAATATCTGATTTTAGGTTTTTCAGGTAATTAACTTCTTGTTTTCGAGACTTTCTATCTTCATTTCCATTATTTATAGCTAGTGCAATTAAAATCCCGATCACCACAAGAATGATCTCACCTATGGCATAGAGTAGGTACTTACTCACTTTATTTTCTTTTATCATTTTCTGGCGTGTGTTTCTAAATAACTTAATCATTTTTCACAGTTTGAAGATTGTTTTTAATTAATTCTAGAACTAATTGATTCTGTTTATTTAATACATCTAGTTCTCTAAGTGCATCCCTGCTATTCCACTTTTTATCAACTGCTGTGTTTGGAATTCGCGATCTCTTAATAAGTTCATGAAATCAGATTTAAAATTCTTTTGATCAAAATCTGGATCAAAAGCAATTATAGAGAGATATTTTTTACTAATAAGCCTTTGCTTTACGGTAAGATCTTTTATCTCATTTTCAACTTCTTTATAATTAAAGTAAATACCGGGAAATTTAGACAAAGCTACTTTTAATTCTTGGTCTGTCAATATACACATTTGTTGAGAAGAAATATTTAAGGAACCATATACTAAATTAATTTTAGGGTATGAAAACTGAAAAGGGGAATCTCTTGTTGTCTTATCTTCTGGCACAGTTACATTTGGACCTGTATGTTTCAATATGATAGTATTGAATTTTAAACCTTTATCATAAAATGTCACCCCTTTTTTTATAATGCTGTCATTGGCTTCAAAATCTTTGTAAAACTGATTTAAACCAATTTGCTCTTCTTGCATTTCCAGTCGATTTTGATTCCAATTGTTAATTTGAAGGGCAATAAGAATACCTATAACCACAAGTACGATCTCTCCTATGGCATATTTGAAGTATTTGGTCATTTTACTTTCATTAAGAAGGTTTTTACGGATGTTTCTAAAGAATTTAATCACAGCCTTTTGTATTTAATTTTACTATTGCTCTCTATAATCGTATCATTTGCTATAACAGACCATGTAAAGAAATTTCTAGTTTGAGTAACCATTTGATTTTTAGAAAACGGAATGACTTCAACACCTACACTATCGCTCTCTATTTTTGACAAAAGTTTTTCGTTTTCCTTGTAGATTTTAAATTTATTTGGTAAACAAGTGCTTTTAAATACAGAATCATTTAATGTATTTGCTAAGGCCTCATAACTACCAATAAATGGTTGTAGCTGTTGGTCTGTATATGTAAAACTGGGCTTTACGTCAGCTTTATTTAATAACGTGGCAATTTCAGTATAGCAATTAATGGCGTTTGAGCGGTATGCTAGTGCTACGCCAAGGTGATTTCTAATTGCCAGTCCATTAAAAAAGTAAACTTTATTTTTATAACCGTAGTCTTCTAACATGTAGTTATAATAATCTTCATTTCCAATTGCTGTATCGTCTGAGAACCAGGAATAGTTATCTGAATAGAATTTTATATTAGTCTTGACAGCATCCAATAATTCTGCATCAAAATCATCAAGCCTTGCTTTGAGTTTTGAATCTAAGGCGTTTAATTTCTTTATTATGGGCTTATAACCTACAGGAATGTTTTCCCTATTTGCAATTAAAAGCCGGTAAGCATCATTTGTTAATTGAAATTGAGTAAATAAAGTAGTCATATCAATAAATTCTGGGTGCGAAGGGTCTGTATAAGTTTGCATAGTCACACGGTTTTGTTTTACTGCCCAAAAGACACTATCCTTTTTATGAAAAAAGTCTATTTCATTTTCAATCGTCGCAATATTGACGTTGAGCTCATTTAAGACGTCTTCTAATAAGATGTCTGCTTTTGCCTGTGAATTATGGATCTCATTAAGGTTATTTAAATACAACGCAATCAAAATCCCAACCACCACGAGGAAAATCTCGCCCGCAGCGTAGAGAAGATATTTGGGAAACCGCTTTCGCGAAAGCGAACCCCTACGAAGTTTTCTAAAGAATTTTATCATTTTATTTCATTTTGATATTTAGTGACAGCATCTACTATGGATTTCAGCAGTTCCCGAAGTTGAAGTATGGCACTTGAAGTAAATGCTTTAATACCACGCATGTAAGAAACAGCGTTGAGATACTGCTGGTTATCCAGTAAAAGTTCATAATCATTAGGATTCATTTGACCACCGCCGTAGGTGAAATTTTGAACATTTAGTGGAATAAGAGCAACATTTGAGATAGTTTCTATATTTCCAGTCAACTTTTCACTTAACGATGGCAATTGAGCTTCATAAAACTGAATGATAGCAGTTTTAAGACTATCATTTTGAATGAGATGTAGGGAATTATTTTTAAAATTCTCATAAATACCTATTTCAAATAAGGGTTCAGGATAGGATTCAACACTTATCCATTTTTCTTTTAGTTCATTAGATAAAGGAAGTCTAGAATTCAAATGATTTGTAATAAAATCCATGTTTTCAAGATTTCGTTTGTAATCGCTACTTACTTGCTCTAATTGGCGTTCTGTGTTGATTAGGCTGCGTTTAAGGTTTGATATCACGGTTTTTTCAGATTCCCTATCCTCGCGTTGCTTGTTCCAGTTATTAATACTCAATGCAATCATTATCCCGATGACCACAAGCACAATCTCACCTATGGCATATTTGAAATACTTGGTAGTTTTGCCCTCATTAAGAAGGTTTTTACGGATGCTGCGGAATAGCTTTATCATTGGTTTTAAGGTTGGTGGTTATTCATTCTGTACTCATTTTACTCTTCCAATTGTTGATTGATTTCTAGAATAATTTGGGTTGCGTTTTGTTTCATTTCGGTTAAGGTTTTTATCATTCTCATTTTGCGATACGTATTCATTTTTATGGCATTTCTAGTGGTAGGTTCTCGTAATTTCTCTAGAAACACAGCTTTTCTGTTCACTTCATTCTGTACAAATTGAATATCATTTTCTTTATAAAAATCTCCCTTATAAATATCAATTTCAAAATCCATTGTTAGCCATAGTTTACCGTCGTCGATATTGTCGTCAGAGTCCCATTTTGTAATGACGTTATAGGCATTAGAATCAATGGTGTAATAATTATCAATTTTTTCAAATAGGGTATTGTATTCAAAAAAGTCTGTAATCCCTGCGCTTATTACCTTTTCATAACTTTGATCCTTTACCTGATAGTTGAATGCCGAATAGGGAAGCAATTCATACAATGCGTTTGCTGATAACGTGTCAGGAAATGTACTGTTGAGTAAGGCTTTTGAATCTACTAGCATCGGTGGAATTCTTTTTAAGTCTCGAGCAAACTTTGTGGTGTCTGCTTGTAGATCTACTCGTATGTTTTTCAATACGTTTTCAACGATTGCTTTCTCTTTTCGCTCTTCGTTCCACGTATTGATGCTCAATGCAATCAAAATCCCAATGACCACGAGGATGATTTCTCCTATGGCGTATTTGAGATAACGTGATGTTTTTCCTTCTGCGAGAAGTTTTTGACGGATGTTTCTGAAGAGTTTGATCATTTCATTAATTTAGATTTTGCTGTTAATTGCCTGCGCTCGCCCTATGCATTCCTCTCGGCGAAAAGCCTCGTCGGATGCAAGAAAGGGGTGCCAGCGCACAGTTTGGAGTTAATAATTTCAATTATAGTTTCATAATCATTTAAAACTTGTTCATTAGTAAATCTGATTTCTGAAATTCCCATGTTTTCCAAATATATTGTTCTCTCAACATCTTTTTCTTTCTGTTCTTTTTGAATATGATATCCACCATCTATTTCAAGGGATAATCTTAATCTGTGACAATAAAAATCAAGAACATATCCAGCAAGTGGATGCTGTCTCCTGAATTTATAGCCCATTGGTTTCATCTTAAGAAATTCCCAGATTTTTTGTTCTGTTTCAGTCGTATGGTCACGCAGTTTTTAGCATTTTTAAAAACTGAAGGTGTTGCGCCATCGTGCATGCCTGATACTTTTAACTTATCTTTTTTCATATCTCTAATTTAGAAAACCCTCCCTTTAGGGTTGGGGCAAGGTTTTCGGCAATCAAAATCCCAATAACCACAAGGAATATTTCTCCAATAGCATATTTAAAATACCTGCCTGTCCGGCAGGCAGGTTTTGTCGTTTTGCCTTCATTGAGAAGATTTTTGCGGATGTTTCTGAAGAGTTTTATCATAGTTATAATATTTACCGACGCTCGCCTTTATGCATTCCTCTCGGCCAAAAAGCCTCGTCGGATGCAACAAAGGGTGCCAGCGCTCAAATTGAAATTAACATCGTGTATTACTTTTTCATTTTCCTTTAAAACTTGATGGTTGGTAAATCTGATTTCAGAAATGCCTAACTTTTCCAAATAAATCCTTCTTTCCTTATCTTTTATCCTTTGTTCGGATTTAAGATGATAACCACCATCAATTTCAATGGACAATCTTAATTTGTGACAATAGAAATCCAAAATAAATCCTGCTATGGGATGCTGCCGCCTCACTTTGAAACCCAATGGTTTGGTTTTCAAATATTCCCATAATTTCAATTCAGCTTCCGTCATTGAATCTCTCAATTTGGCAGCGTTCCTAAAAACCGATGGTGTGGCTCCATCGTGCATTCCGGATATTATCAACTTATCTTTTTTCATATCTCTAATTTAGAAAACCCTCCCTTTAGGGTTGGGGCAAGGTTTTCGGCAATCAAAATCCCTATAACCACAAGCACAATCTCCCCAATAGCATATTTAAAATACCTGCCTGTCCGGCAGGCAGGTTTTGTAGTTTTGCCTTCATAGAGAAGATTTTTGCGGATGCCTGCCTGCCGGCGAGGCAGGTTTCTGAAGAGTTTAATCATTGTTCAGTTTCCTTTAAAATACTATCGATAATGGTTTCTAATTCTACGAGCTTGTTTTTATTGTAGAGTACTCTATATATAAAATCGTCAGTAATGTTTTCAAATTCAATATCCTCAAAAATTTTCAGTTTATCTATCGCTAAAATGGTTTTGTTTTCCCATTGTAGTTCACCATAAGCGTCCATATCTTTTAAGGAATAATGTTTTGATAAATAAGGAAATACTCGGTCATCAAGATTAATCATTACGCGTTTTGAATTATCGGTTAAGGCTTTCATGGTGCGTCCCCATTCATATATTAAATTTACCAAATCCTTATTTTGAATTAACTCTAAACGTCCTGATTGGATAAGTCCGGAAATTGTATTCTCGGATGGTCTGAAAATTGGAGGGTCAAATGCATAAAATAGTAAACTATCGCTATTTGCTTTCCTAGTGAATTCTTCGTCTTTACCAATAAGATTCATTATGCTTTTAAGGGTATGTATGCAGGTCTCGGATTGTGTAATACTTGTTGTTATGAGCTTTTTATTTTGTAAATATTCGTTATGTAAGCTTTTTACAATGCCTTTTTCTTCAATTTTTAAGATGCGTTCTTGATTCCATGTGTTAATTTGTAGAGCAATCAAAATCCCAATGACTACAAGAAATATTTCGCCAATAGCGTAAAGTAGGTATTTGGAAGCTTTGTTCTCTTTAATCATATTTTGGCGAATTTTTCGGAAGAATTTAATCATTTTTTGTTAATCTTTCGTTTTTATTAGCTTTTTCCAAAAGACCAATAAAATCTAAAGTCTCCTCTTTTACTTTTTTTAGATAGTTAATGGAATGATCATTTATCCAATAATGAATTGCGGCATTTCGAGTGTATATGGCTTGTTCTTCTCTTAATTCTTTAGCTTGCATTTCAATAGATGCATCAGGAAAAAGAAATGAAGTCTTGTTAGAATCGAATCTCAGAGCATCTGTATCGGTAAAAAGCGCTGCATCAATAGGTATAGCCCAATCACTATCTATTTTAAAGGTCCATTTCATAAATTCGTAATTCTTATAATGACTTACAATTTGGTCTCTTAATTCGGTGTTCTTAATAACACTTAAATTTCCGGTATTAGATAGATCTTCAAATGTTGAAGTGGAAGGAATAACGGTTGGATAAAGTGTACCAAATATCAAATAGTTATTTGCGCTTTTAACCAATAGTGAATCACTACAGTTTTTGTCTTTGAAGGCGTTGCTTAAATTGACTATTACAGTATTGTTGTTTTGAAGGCGTTCTATTTCATTTGTAAAAGTGACGAGATCTTCTTTGTTTTCTTGAATTAATCTTTTGAGATATGAATTTTTCTGATGGTTCATTTTTCTATTCTCATTCCAATTGTTTATTTGAAGTGCGATTAAAATCCCAATGACTACAAGAAAGATTTCGCCAATGGCGTAAAGTAGGTATTTGGAAGCTTTGTTCTCTTTAATCATATTTTGGCGGATTTTCCTAAAGAATTTTATCATGGATTAGTTTATTTTTATTGTAATTCTTTACGTCTTTCTTCAATCTTGCTAATGAAATCTGTAGCAGATGCTTCATAGTCTTTTAGTCTTTTCAAATAATTTCTGCCTATAAAAATTTTAAAGTTGGCGGCTCTGTTTTTATAGGTTTGGTCGTTAAGGAAATAGGCAATCGCTTCAGGATTATAATTGCCTAAAGAATAATCTGAATACCAAGAGAATTGCTCATAATATTTTAAATTGGAGTATGTCTCTTTGATGAGAAGATCACGAAATGTGGTCAATCCGTTTCCTTGCGTAATGTAAAATTGAATGATGTCTTGTGAAAATTCGTTTCCTTTGATAGACTCGTTATTTTCATATTTTTTTAATAATTCAAACCCATTATCTTGCTTTTCAAAAGGCTCATACATATTGATATTGCTTTTGCAAGGGATGCACTGCAAATAATTGGTTTCGTTTATAGAGTCTAAAAAGGAGGTCGAATAGTTTTTAGTCAATATGTTTGTAAGTGTGCTGTCCAAGGTTTCAAAAAATTCAATGGGTACTTTTATTTTTTTAAGGTCAGTTTTAAGATTTTGCGCCACTGTGGTATAAATGGCAACGAGTTGCTTTTTTTGCTTTTGGTTTTCATTCCAATTGTTTATTTGAAGTGCGATTAAAATCCCAACAACCACGAGAATGATCTCACCAATGGCATATTTGAAGTACTTAGCAGTTTTATTCTGTTCCATGAGGTGGTATCTCATTTTTCTAAAGATTTTTATCATATCAATAATTTATAAACAAAAGGGTTCTATTTTTTGAATTAAAGTTTGTGCTCTTTCCTTTATGTTTTCAATTAACTGTTTCTCGCGATCACAAGTTATGATGGCTAAATTCATTTGGTTTTTAAATTCAATGAAAATGGGATGATTAGAATCTTTCTGCCACTCTACACTTTTTAATAGTGACTGTAACTCTTTGCTATAGACATTTTTATAGAAAGGTACTTCTTGAATTCCAAAGTCTGTGTTATTGCTATATTCTGACACTCTTGTTAAGACGTTAACGTTCGCTTCAATAATTTGTAAAGAGTTATCTAATTCAGAATAGTAATTCAAAATCGAGTTTTTCAACTCTTGATTTTTGAGATTTTCTAATTTTCCAGAGGATGTAATATCAATTATGGCAGCTTTGGAAGGAATAAAGCGATATGATCTTACCGCAGCTAAATAATCTTCAAGCAATACCGATTTATCTTCTTGGATTTTTAAAAGATTAATTAAAAATCGATCTATCACTACTATTCTTTTTTCAAGCGATACTTTAGATTTTTCAAGATTTAAAAGATCATTAGAAAGGTCTTCATTTATCTTACAGTAATAAGTACGTTCTTGTTGTTTCAGTTTTCTGTTTTCATTCCAGTTGTTGATGGAGAGTGCAATCAATATCCCAATAACCACAAGTACTATTTCCCCAATGGCATAGAGTATATACTTAGGAAATCGCTTTCGCGAAAGCGAACTCAAACGTAATTTTCTGAAAAAATTAATCATTCAATTAGATACTTAAAAGGTTACTCATAAATCAGCCATATTTAATCTGTTATGGTTGAACTTAGGAGGTATTCATAATTACTCTACCAAAATAAAAGATGGAGTAGGCGGCGAATCTTTTGTCCATGTGCCTTGCCAATTTTCATATTTCCAAGTGTCGCCATACTTTACAAATATTGCCGTATAAAAAATTTCGCCTACATAAATGCCTTCTGAAAAAGCTTGGATTCTTCCATTGATAATTCCAACATCGCCAAATACTTTTATCTGTTGGTCAAAGAATTTGAAATCCAAGATTTCAAGCATTTCAAGACGCTTTTTATCTGATAATAACTGTTCTTTGTTTTGGACAATTCCATCGGCATTTATGGTATAAAAATCATCGGAAACATCAGTTTCAAAATAGTTTGCGGCATTAGTAAGTGTTACGTTTTTCCACATTTTTTTGAATGCTGTATCTAGTTCTTTGGTTGCGATTTCAGAAGGATTATCTTCTTTAAAGGAAGTTTTTTCGGTACAACCAATTATTAGAAACCCAATGATTAATAATGTTAGAACTCTTTTTAAAAATTGTTTCATTAGCTAAAATTTTAAATTCTGTTTGCAGTTAATTTTTTTCTCCACTAGATTTTGCAAGCCATGCTGCATATTTCTGTTTTAGAAATTGCATTCCTGCTTTTTCATATTCGGGTGTCCAAACTGTAAAGTGATCGCCTGGGTAATAGGCAAATTGGAATGTTGAGTTCAGCTCCTTCATCTGTTTTTCTAAAGACATTACGGCATAGTTTAAAAGGAAATTGTCTTGATTGCCAATAGAAATGCAGACTTTCCCATTCAATTCAGACTTTAAAGATTCCCAATCATTTTTAAGATTTAGGGAAATATCATATTTTTTCCAATGCGATACCACCTCAGGATTTATGACTCCCGTTTTGGCATTACAAATACCTTTGGGCAAGCCATCCGTTCCTTTTTGGCTAAATACCGCATCAAAAGAATTCATTTGCTCACCACGATATACAACATGTTCCATCTCATACACCTGTTTCATAGTACCCCAAGGTATAAAACCTCCAATTGTTGCTACTAAAAATCGAGAGCCATCTGTATCATAAAACATGTTTTTATCTTCGTATAAATTTACTCTTTGAAAAGCTCTGAAATCAACAGGATCCGGAGCACTAGACCAGCAGCCATCAAATACTTTTGGGTATTGCGTTTGAAGCCATAAAACGGTCCATCCACCACTGCTATGACCCGTTAACAAGCGAGCACCATTAGCTCTAAAGTTTTTTTCAAGTAAAGGAATAAACTCTGTGGTTAAGGCGTCGCCCCATGGTCCGTTGTTATCGCTGTTTGCATATACAGAATGTCCTAAGGAGCAATTTCCATCCAGATATACTTGAATGACAGGGATACTATCCATTTCAGCACTGGGCATATCATTGCCAGAATACCTGTGGTAATCTCCACCATAACCAGAAATGGTAAACAGTATGGGAAACGTTCTTTCTGGTTCTGAGTAATATTCTTTTGGAAGAATAACCGCTGCATCAACCATCATTGATTTTCCATGAAATTTACTGAGTAATGCAGAGGGTACTTTTAATTCTTTTACAAATTCAGTTTCCTTAAAGTCAGGAAGCTCTGGAATCATTTGTGTTGCAGCCACACTAAAAATTTCTTTGGTGTCTTTTGTGATGGTGATCTTTTCAGAAGGGTTAAATAAGTTTCCAGGACTTTCTGCTATGGATCGTCCGCCTAGGTTTCTATCCCATACAATTTGAACATAATAGTCTCCGCGTTCAATGTCAGATAATACTATGGGGTAAGACTTCGCTTTGTCATCTATAGTAATAGTTTCACCAGCTTTTATATTTTTTACAGCTACCGAAAAAACTGGAAAGCTTTCTAGGCCGACCATCCCGTTTTTTGGTTCTTTATTATCTTTTGACATATAGACAACTACATGTCCTGTAAATGGTTTGTCATATACTGATGGCTCGTAACTTGCTTTAAATTGTTGTCCATAGCTGCTTAGTGCAAACAGGCAACTAAGTAAAAGCGTGAGATGTATTTTTTTCATTTTCATTTTTAAATTTTGATTGGTTTTAATTATCGCTAAACTGTGTTATACATCGTTATTCTTTAAGTCGATTGTATTTTTTTAAAGTTTCAATAAGTAAATCGTGTGGTAAAGCATAGGCTTTATTTTATTCATTAATGCTATTTACTTCAATCCAATAGCCATCCGGGTCTTGAAAGAACACTTGATTTATTCCATCAGGTCTAATGTTTATCTTATTCAGATTACCAGGGAAGTCAGAATACGTAATATTCATTTTGGTAAGGTTCTGAACAAATTCATCAAAATTTGCTGTAGATAAAGCAAGATGAATAGCCTTATTTGTCTTAATCTCCTCTTTGAAAATTGATAATAGGTGTAATTCTTTTCCATCTCCTAATGAAATCCATTTTACGTTTTTAGCTTCTGGGGGCAATGGAATTATTTCCAAATTTAAAACGTCTGTGTAAAATTTAGCTGATACATTTACGTCTTTAACTGACAATGCTAAGTGATTAAAAGACAGAGAAAAATCCTTGTTTTCTTGCCCATTTACAAGTAAAGAACTTTGAATTAAAATGAGAAGGACGATTGCTTTTTTCATAACTTCTTTTTTTAAATTTTATATTTCAAGAGCCCCCAATTGTCAGTGGGTCAAATCCTTGTCTAAATAGGTTTTAGAGATTTTATGAGTTGATTTTTTAAAGCTGAATCGTCCATAAGGCACCATTGTTCAGCAAGTTTGCCGTCCTTAATTCGGTAAATGGATATTTCAGCAATCATCACTTTAGTCCCAGTCGAATCAATTCCTTCATAAGTTCCCGAATGTGTTCCTGTGGAATTATAGCGTGTTACCACTTTGTCTTTTTCAATAATAATATCGACTACTTCTTCATGCCAGTCGGGAAATAGCGCTCTCCAATTAACGATTTCAGTTTTGGATCCGGCAATGCCTTTCCACTCCTGATCAGTTAAATAATGACATACAAAGTCAGAAGCTAAAATTTCATTTAATTTTTCTACTTGTCCAGTGTTCCAAACCTCATGGTATTGAAGTATAAGCTCTCGATTGTAGTCTGCGTTCTCTCTTCCGCTATTTGACTGACAACCCAAACAAAGGAATAGAACAGCGATTAATGTTAGCATTGAATAGTTGTGTGTCTTCATTTTATGATAATTAATTATTGATTTATTTTTTGCTTTTTTCGGTTTACGAGTCTTTGTCCGTGAGCTAGTTCGATTACTGCCAGCGCCAGAATAAACAGTCGTTTCAATACCGTTTATTTATTGTTATAGGCTTTTTAATTTTTATATCCAGGCCCTCTAACTACTTGACCAGGTAATGCACCTGTATGTTTCCCATCTTTAAGTACCTGCACTCCATTGACAAAAACGTGTACCATCCCTGTGGAGAACTGCTGTGGTTTTTCAAAAGTGGCGTGGTCTTGAATTTCATTTGGATTAAATATCGCTAAGTCCGAAAAATACCCTGTCTTTAAAGCCCCGCGTTTTTTGATTTTCAAATTCGTAGCAGGTAATGTTGTGAGTTTGTAAATAGCCTCCTCTAAAGAAATCACTTTTTCATCACGAACATATTTGCCCAAAAGTCGAGCGACATTTCCATACGCCCGAGGATGGTTACTCGCCTCTAAAAAAACACCTTCAGGTGCAGAAGATTCTTCATCTGAACCGAAGCTCATATAGGGGAGTGCGAGTTGTTTTTTTACATTTTCCTCCGACATCAAGAAAAATATAGTTCCTACTCTGCTACCATCTTGAATGACCAAATCCATTGCGGTTTCCTCGGGAGATGTTTTACGCATTTCTGCCACTTCCGCCAACGACTTTCCGGTTAAATATTTCAGGCTGTCGTTTTTAAAACCTACTAATAGCATATCGTCATAGGATTCGACTGCCATCATATAATTTTCCCATTCATTGGTAGGTGTGGTCATTTCTTTTATCAATTGCTTTCTAATTTTTGGGTCTTGCAGGCGTTCGGCCCATTTTTCATAGCCTCCTTCTTGCACCCATGGCGGCATGGTAGCATTAAGACCTGTTCCCCCAGCGGTGTAGGTGTACATATCCGTTGTGATATCCAGTCCGGCTGCTCGTGCAGAATCAATCTTGGAGACCACAGCATCAAATTTGTTCCAGTTATCCTTGCCTGCCATTTTTAGATGATACACTTCAGCCCGAATATTGGCTTCATCGGCAATTCGAATTAACTCATCCAAACTTTTCAGAAGTTGATTGCCTTCACTGCGCATATGGGAGATGTACATCCCATCATAAGCGGAAGCGACCTTACAGAGTTCTATTAATTCTTCTGTGCTTGCATAAAAGGCGGGAGCGTAAATCAATGATGAACCAATGCCCAAGGCACCCTCTTCCATTGCTTTTTTTACCATACTTTTCATTTGCTCCATTTCTTCATCGGTCGGAGCTCTGTCTTCGAATCCCACAGTATTTATTCTCAATGTTGTGGCACCCACAAAAGAGGCGACATTAGGGGAAACTCCTTTTTTCGTTAAGAATTCAAGGTATTCTCCCAAGGTTTCCCATTCAAAATCATATACTATATTTCCGTAACCAATCTCCCTTATAGCTTTTATTGAAGCATCCGTGACTGGCCCCATAGACCATCCTTCACCAAAGACTTCTAAGGTCACTCCTTGTCTGATGTCACTTTGAGATTTGCCGTCTTCGATCAACGATTCTGTAGCCCAACTCAACATATTAATAAAACCAGGCGCAACCACTAAACCTGTGGCATCTATTTCTTGACGACCTTTGGCATTTTTTAAATTGCCAATGGCTGCAATGGTATCAGCATTGATAGCTATATCAACTACATAAGAAGGTTGTCCTGAACCATCGATTATCTGTCCATTCTTGATGAGCACATCAAAGGTTTGTGGCTGTGAGCAACTGGCGAGCAAAAAGCCAATAATAAGGGCTGTTAGTGTTGATTTCATCTATTTGATTGATTTTTTGTCATGGTGTTTTTATAGTTTCATTTAAATTAGTTTTGAATGCTGCACTCAGCCGCCTATTTATATTTACATCTTTGCCCAGTTATTCTTTCAGTTTCAAAAATCTTGCAGCATTGTTATAGAAAATATCTTCTTTGTCTTGTTCGGTCAAAAAGTCAAGGCTGTTTAGAAAATCGACTGATTTCCCGATAGCGTAAGGCCATTTCATTTGGTCTGAACCAAACATTACACGATTTAAATAACCTGCTTCTTTAATATTTTGGAGAAATTCCTTAACATAGCGTTGTGTGTTAGGTTCAACCCATAGCATTACTGCCAAATCTGTATACAGTTGTGGGTAATAAGCCATAAGCCTAATGGCATGCTCTGGCCAATCTTCACCGCCCGCATGCATCATATAAATTCGAAGTTTAGGATACTTCACCAAAACATCCTCAATTAAGTATGGGTCTCCTAACTTTAATCTTGCTTTTGGTGACCAAGAATAAGTACCTCCTGGGTCTCCGCCGCCAGTGTGCACAGCAACAGGAATATCATATTTTTCACAAATTCTTAAATAAGGTTGCCAAATAGAATCACTTAAAGTTGTACCTCCATAATACGGTGCGGTTTCTCCGAAAACTTCAATTTTTTTATCCTTTACCATTTGCTCAAACTTAACTGAATCCATTTCATGATCATTTGGAGAAAACATAAGAATTCCTCTTATGATACGATGATCATCATTTTTTGCTACCCAATTTTCAACACTTTCAGGATTACCACTTACCATGGCTTTTACTATATTGAATTTCTCAAATGCAGCAAAAGTTTCTATTCGATGTGATTCAGCATCTTTTGAGCCTTTTTTACCATAATAATCTTGGGATGGTTCTCTATCTCCAAAGTCACTATCCGTGTAAGAGTGAATGTGCATATCAATAATCTTTGTTTGACTTTGTGCAAAGAAAGATTGATGAAGTAGCACAAATAAAATAATAATGTTCTTTTTCATACTTTGTTTTTCTAGAAGGTAATTACTCAACTATTTTAATTAAAAAGCATTTCACCGTTCCAATTTAAAATCCGGAACTCGGTCTGGACGTTGGGCCGCGTTGGCTACTTTCCAGCCTGTACGGTACATCCATTCGGTCATTTTTTTTAGCTTGGTATAATCAATATTGGCGGCGTTGTCTTTTGGAGTATGATAATCAGGATGTAAAAGTGTGGTGTACATGAGCGACGGAATCCCTAACCTAGCATATGGTAAATGATCACTTCTGAAAAACCAGCCTTCTGGGTGGTCTGCCCTATCCCAAAGGGAGTCCAATTTGAATTTTGGACCTTCATTATTGGCTTCAAGTACCATTTTAGCCAAATCATTTGAAGTAAGGTGCGGTGGTTGAATGCCCAATACGGCGGCACTGTTAGGATCATTTCGGCCAATCATGTCACCATTTAATACGGCTACAATAGTTTCGATAGGTATGGTTGGATGGGACGAGAACCATCTTGAACCTAAAAGTCCTACCTCTTCTGCACCATGAACGACAAAAATTACCGAACGTTTGCCAGGTTTTTTTTGAAAAGCTCTTGCCACGGCAAGCATGGCTACATTAACGCTGCCATTGTCATCGGCTCCATAGTAAATACTGTCGCCGGCAACACTGTTCCTAATACCATGAGCGTCCGTATGGCCACTGTAAAGCACATATTCCTTTGAAAGTTTAGGGTCACTCCCTTCAATAGCTCCGACTATATTTACAGATGGATAACTGAACCGTTCAATGATGATATCTGCTTTTAGTTCGGCTTTATTTTCGGCTATTTCTTTTTTTGCAGATTCGTGCACCCAAAAAACAGGAACGGTTGTCGTAACTTTTTCATTTGCTCCTCCCTCTAAATCAAATCGTCCTAATTTAAAATTTTCTACGGCGTCGGGCCAAACGGTTTCAGTGTCGTTATCAGCAATTAGGATTAATGCAACGGCACCTTTTTCTATCAAGGCATTTCCGTAGGTATTCATCATGTATCTTTGATACCGCCAAGTAGGCAATGATATACCGCTTACAAGCATTCCGGGAACGGCATCAAATGCCACTACCTTACCCTTTACGTCCATAGTTGATAAATCAATTTCGGAGGCTTTGCCTAAATAAACAATGGGTTGGCCTATACGGGCTGGTGCCATTTGGGCAATTGCTACATCGCTCCAAAGTGAAAGGGGCTGGCCATTAATTGACACCGTACTTGTACTGGCTACTCGATTACGCCACATATCAAAAAACTGAAAGTAGGAATTGTTATCGCCAGCAGGTTTTAGACCAATACTTCTAAACCTTTCCGCCACCCAAACAGCGGCATTCAATTCATTGATTGTTCCTGCGGCACGCCCTTTGAAAGAGGTACCTGCAAACTCGTACAAATCTTTCTTTAAATCGTTTTCCTGAATGGCGGCAAGCCCAGCAGGAGGAACTTTTACGACCGATTGAGCAAATGCTGAAATAGCAAAATGACAAAATAAAAAGAGGATTAGTTTTTTCATGGTTTGTTTAGTTAGATGCTTATGTAATTGGTTTTTGACAAGGGTTTCTATTTAACTACTTTTTCACCTGAAAATCTGGATGCCCTGTTTGCCACATCACAAAGGCAAACTGGTCTGCAAAATTTGCCCAGGTTACTTCTCTGTCTTCGGTAAAGTGGCCGTTGTCATAATTTACTTTCATTAAAACAGGTTTGTTGGATGCTGTTGCATTTTGAAGGGCTGCTGCAAATTTGCCGGGTTGCCATGCCACAACACGCGAGTCTGTCCAACCGGCTATATTGATTACTGCGGGATAGTTGACACCATCTACAACGTGTTGCATTCCATCCATTTCGTACAGTGCTTTTGCTTCTACTGGGTCTTTAACAGTACCAAATTCTGGAACGTTTACAGGGCCATTCGCTGAAAATTCGCCTCGCATTTTATTAGAAGTTCCTACATTATTAATGGCTGCTGCAAACAAATCTGGTCTCTCGGTTATAGCTCTCGATATTAAAATACCGCCGGCACTCGTGCCCATACCAGATAATTTTGAAGATTGGGTAAACCCTTCTTCAATGAGATATTCTGCACAGCTTATAAAGTCTTTCCACGTGTTGGGTTTTGTAGTTTTAAACCCTGCTTTGTACCAAGCTTCGCTTTTTTCGCCACCACCACGCACGTGAGGTACCGCATACACGACATCTTTTGTTACCAGTGCGTTGTAAAGAGTGCTAAAATAAGGTTCCATACTATATCCATAAGCACCGTAGCTTCTCATAAAACAAACATTAGAACCGTCTTTTTTTGTCCCTTTTTTATAGATAATCGATAAGGGAATCATCACGCCGTCGTGGCCTTTTACTTCTACTTCTTCTACAATTAAATCATTGTATTCGACAGGGTAGGTTACAGGTGTATTCCACGGACTTGCCGTAAATTTTTCAGTATCGGCATCGAATGAAAATTCGGTCAG
>Ga0307935_1000159_pt1 | contig 32837 bp, 31 predicted proteins | sample OrgLakmetageno92_FD_201827 | JGI IMG/M metagenome (GOLD analysis project Ga0307935, IMG submission 201827) | Saline water microbial communities from Organic Lake, Antarctica - #92 | ecosystem: Environmental > Aquatic > Non-marine Saline and Alkaline > Saline | place: Antarctica: Organic Lake...
CAAAATTGACATTTCTTTTGACGGGATTGGAGGAAACAACCACACCGACCCCGCCGTTAGAGCCGCCAACAAGATTGGGGCTAGGGGCGCTGACATCGCCAAGACGCAGCTGACGAATACCGAGCGGCATGGTTTTGCCGCCAAAGGCCTGACGCTTTAAAGTGAGACGGATATTATCGGGCAAATCAAGTTTATTGTCATCATAGCGAAACTGCGCGCTGTAGTCGGCGGAAAAGCCAAGAAGATCGTTACGCCCCTGCACGTTTAATGTCGATGAGATATCATCTTCGGTGGCTGATTTTTGCACCGATGAATTAAGATCAAGGACAGGTTTACTAATCGCCTGATAAGGTTTGTCGATGACTGTAAAACCTTCCGTGTCGATCACGTTTCCTTGCGCATCCAAAAAAGCTTTTTGGCGTTTTTGTCGTTCACGCTCAATTTCATAGGGAAGCTTGGTAAAGGTGTCGATATTTAATGCCAGCTCTTTAAAATCGACACTCAAATCCAGCGGCCAAATTTTATTGAGCTGTTCAAGCCGGACATAAACTTCAGCATAATCGGCGCTGAATTGCTTAACGATCACATCGTCCGGATCCATGTCCACGCGCTCACCGCGAATGGTGTATGAGGGGTCGGCGGGGTTGATTTCATATGTATTCGCAGGATCAAAAAACCAGCCGCGCAATGTGCCTGTATCCGGATTATATTCGGTTTGAAACCGAACCAAGCGCCCCAGTTCCACAACCGGAATATAAAAACGATCAAAACCGCGTTCAAAACCGAGCATGGCCGGGTTCCATATTTCTTTGCCGCGCTGTACCTGAAGGATCAATTCAAACTCTTCTTCTGCGGCTGTGTTTTGTGCGTAAGCATTTTGTGTTGTGCTAAGCCAAAAGCCAGCCGCACAAAAGCAGGCAATCATCACGAGCAATGAAAGCCTGCGGGCAGGTCTTTGGTAAATCAAGTGCGTTTTACGCATGAATAATCCCGAACTCAGGAAGCAGAAGAAGCCTCAAAGAACCCTCAAGAGATGAGGAAGGCTTGATATATCTTCTAAACTATACCATGTGATGATCGTAGAATAAAAGAATGATTAAACTTTTTCCTCTGTATCTTCGTATCTAAATAAGAAGCCAACAAATTAAAGAAAACACCAAACCAAAAAAAAGGCCAAAATCATGACAGCGAAAACAATTATTATTGGCGCAGGCGGGGCGACAGGGCAGGCGCTTTGTGAGGCTTTAAAACACAAAGGCGCGGATTTGTTCGTGACAGCGCGCACCCAGGAGGATCTGGATCATACAGGCTGTGACGGCGCGATTGTCGATGTAACGGATGAGAGTGCGCTACAAGAGGCGATTGCGGGCGCGGATGATGGTGATGGGTTTGCAGGGCTTGCTTATTGCGTTGGCTCAATCGTTTTAAAGCCGATGAAAGCCGCCAAATTAGATGATTACATGAACACATATCAGGTGAATGTTTTGGGCGCGATTACCGCGCTCAAGGCCGCTGAAAAGGGCCTAAAAAAAGCAAATGGCTCGGTTGTGTTGTTTTCAACTGTGGCGGTTCAGCAAGGCTTTAACAATCACACTGTTATAAGCACAGCCAAAGGCGCGATTGAAGGGCTAACACGCTCGCTGGCGGCGGAATGGGCGCCCAAAGTGCGGGTGAATGCTATTGCACCATCACTGAGCGATACAAAAATGGCGGCGCCGCTTTTATCATCTGATCAAATGCGTGATGCGATTGCTGGCATGCACCCGATTAATCGTTTGGGAACGGGCGCAGATTTGGCCGCTATGGCGGCATTTTTGCTGGGAGAGGAGTCAAGCTGGGTCACAGGCCAAATTTTTGGCGTTGATGGCGGGCGTAGTTCTTTAAGAATCAAAAGCTAAGCCGCTTTCGCCGTCTCTTCTTCGGCCATGTCGTCCATATCGGGCATAGCTACAGGCGAGAGCGCTTCGATTGCGTTGGCGTGTTCTTCATCAACCCATTGCTGGATATTGTCTTCGGAAACGCCCATTTCGCTTAAAACGGCAATGGCAACTTCAAGCCCTGGCGGTGCGCCGACCGAAGGAAACGGCTTCATCCCTAAATCAATAAATTTCTGGGCTTCGTTGGTGTCTTTGATCGCAACATAGCGCGGCAATTTTGGGTATAATTTTTTGATGACAGGCGCGAGTTCTTTTGAAACATCGTAGCGCGGCTGGGCAATAAGCATCGCGCGGGCGCGATCAACGCCGAGTGTGTTCCAAAAACGCAGATCGGAAGGGTCGCCAAAAGCCACCGTGTAGCCTGAGGCAATCGCGTCCAAAAACACCTGCTTGTTGCGCTCGATCGCTATGTAGGGAATATCATGTGTTTGTAAAGCGCGTGCCAAGGTGCAGCCGATTGTGTTCATACCAATGATAAAGACAGGCTGGGGATTTTGCGCTCTGTCCATCGCCGCTTTTTCAAGGTTGCAGATCTTGTCTTGTAAGGCCGCGCAAAGGCGCATGCTCCAGCGGCGCGCCGGAATCATCAAAAGCGGGGTCGCCATCATGCTGAGGGCAATCGCGGCAATAAGTTGTTCGGCCAGAGCGCTTCCAAGCCCTTGTGAAACCAGCGTAATGCCGATGACAACAAAAGCAAATTCGCTGCCCTGCGCCATCAAAAAACTAAGCTCGACATTTTTATGGTCAGCGCGCTTGAAAAGCTTCATTAGCCCGCCAAAAATCACCAGCTTGATCGCAATCATCGCGGTCATAATGCCAAGAACCATCCCGATTTCAGCCCAGATTGCAGCCGGGTTCAACATCGCGCCCACTGTGCCGAAAAATAGCGCCAGCAAAAGGCTACGAAACGGGCGCAGTTCTGTTTGAATCATCACGCGGTAAGGTGTCTCGCCAATCACCATGCCCGCCAAAAACGCGCCAAGCGTTAAAGATAGGCCTGCGTTTTCAGTGGCGAGTGCGGTAACAAGCACCACCAAAAGGCCAAAAATTGTGAACATTTCAGGATCATTAAACTTGGCCATCGATTTCATCAACGGCGAAAGAATATAATGCCCGATTACGGTGACAGCGGCGACGGCAACTACGGTTTTGAGCAAAGCAAGCAACATTTCATTGGTTAAATTGCCCCCTTCGCTGATTGTGGCGGCCAAAATCAGCAAAAAGACGGCAGCGATATCTTGGAAAATCAAAACCGCTTTGGCACTATTGCCGACAGGTGAGCCGCTTTGTTTTAAATCCGCCAAAATCTGGACGACAACGGCTGTTGAAGACAGCGCGAGCGCCATGCCGGCTAAAATCGCGATGCTGGGGTCAAGGCCGAAGCCGAAATAACCGATGGCGGTGAAAATCACGCCGCATAAAATAACCTGTAGCGGCGCAAGCCCGAGAAGATCACGGCGCAAATTCCAGGCCGAGCGGAACGAGAAATGCAAACCGATATCAAATAGTAGAAATACAACGCCAAGCTTTGCCAGTAATTGAAGTGCGTTGCTGTCTTCGATTAAGCCAAAGCCGAACGGCCCGAGCAAAACGCCGGCAATCAAAAACCCGACGATGGGGCTAATGCGAATAAAACGACAGGCCAACATCACGAGGAAACCCGCGCCGAGCATGTAAGTTGTGTGTGTGAGCATTTCAAGACCAGCCATAAGATTTAATGTATATCGGTTTTGCGGCCTTGTCATGCGGCAATTCTAGACAGCACGTATTATTTATTTGCAAATTATCTTGTGAGGCGTTAAACCCACTTTTTTAATGAGCTTAAATCATTCATATAAAGGATAAAATTATGGAACTGAACGTCGAAGAATATACAACGACGGTTATTGAATATGCCAGCCTTTACGGCATTCAATTTTTGACAGCGATACTGATCTTTATCGTTGGTAAATGGGTCGCCAAACGTGTGGTGAACATGGTCAAAAATATGATGCGCAAGGGCAATGTTGAAGAGACATTGGTCAATTTTGGCGGTAATATTATGTATGGGCTTTTGCTGGCATTTGTTGTTATTGCCGCGCTCAGCCAACTGGGTGTTGAAACAACCTCACTCGCCGCCATTATTGCGGCCGCAGGTTTGGCGATTGGTTTGGCGTTGCAAGGTTCGCTTTCAAACTTTGCCGCTGGCGTGATGTTGATTTTGTTCCGTCCGTTTAAACTTGGTGATTATATTGAGGCCGCCGGCACAGCCGGAACGGTTGAAGATATGTCAATTTTCACAACAGCTTTGAAAACACCAGATAATTGCCAAATCATTATCCCGAACGCCAACATCACATCTGATAACATCACAAACTATTCCGCCAAATCAGAGCGCCGTGTTGATCTTGTAATCGGCGTAGGTTATGGCGATGATCTTTCCAAAGTGAAAAAGACTTTGACCAAAATTCTGGATGCAGAAGCACGCATTTTGAAAGACCCAGCTTACCAAATTGCTGTTTCCGAACTTGGCGATAGCTGCGTTAATCTGGTGGTGCGCCCGTGGGTGAAATCAGAAGATTACTGGGGCGTGAAGTTTGATCTCACCGAAACAATCAAAACGACATTTGATAAAGAAGGAATTTCAATCCCCTTCCCACAGCGCGATTTGCACATTGTTGAAAATGTTGCACAAGAAAAGAAAAAAGCATCTTAGCGCAAACCAAGACCCGATAAAATAAAAAGAGCCGCTGATGTGGCTCTTTTTTTTACGCATTTTTATTTAAGGATATCCGCAACCTTCATTCAATGATAAAAGAAAAGCACTTTTCTTGGAATAAAAACACACTAAATATTTAAAGATCACATTTTTTACAAAGGCTCATGCCATGCGCGCTCCCTATTTTCTAAGCTTCACTCTTTTTACAGCCTGCCTGCTTTATAATAGCGGCGTTTTTGCCCAGCCGGGCGGACGCGCAAATTTGCCGACATCGGTTGTTGTCTCGCCCGTCCAAACCAAGAATTTTATCGATGAGGTGGAAGCGCTCGGGACATTGCGCGCTAATGAAAGCGTCTCGCTTGCCTCTTCTGTGACCGAGCTTGTGACAGCGATATATTTCACCGACGGTCAGCGCGTGACAAAAGATATGGTGCTGGTGGAGATGGATGCCGCAGAGGAATTTGCGATTTTGGCCGAAGAGCAATCGCGCCTTGATGAAGCCGAGCAACAGCTTGCGCGCGCAAGGCCCTTGGCGCGCTCGGGCGCAGGCTCAAAAGCGGTGCTGGACCAAAGACAACGCGAAGTTGATACCGCCAAAGCCCGTATCACAGCCATCCAATCTCGCATCGGACAACGCCGAATCCGCGCCCCGTTTGATGGTGTTCTCGGCCTTCGTAATATTAGTGTCGGCGCGTTGGCGCAGCCCGGCACAATTGTTGCCACAATTGATGATGATAGCATCATGAAGCTTGATTTTTCTGTGCCATCGGTCTTTTTAAGCACGCTTGCGCCCGGTGTGGCCATTACAGCCAAAGCCCGCGCTTTTGAAAATCAATTTTTTAACGGTACGATCAGCAGTATCGATAGCCGCGTAGACCCGATCACCCGCTCGATCCAAGTGCGCGCGTTAATTGAAAATCCGGATCAGATTTTAAAGCCTGGTATTTTGATGCAAATTGTTGTGTCCAAAAACCCGCGCGATGTCATGGTTTTGCCTGAAGAAGCTTTGATTGCCGATGGTGATAAAAGCTTTGTTTATGTTGCCGAAGAGGCAGAAGAAGGCTTGAGGGCGGCAAAGCGCGTTCTTGAAATTGGCGCGCGCCGTAAAGGTGAAGTGGAAGTGCTGGCAGGGCTTAATGTTGGCGACCGCGTCATTACGCATGGCAATTTAAAGATGCGCCCCAACGCGCCAATCAAAATTATGTCGGTTCAAATGGATAATGAGCCATTGGTAACGCTGATCGCCCCTAGCCAAGATCAGCCATCAGGTGATGCCCCATGATTTTATCCGATCTTTCCGTTAAACGCCCTGTTTTTGCCTCTGTCATCTCGCTTTTGCTGATTGCGTTTGGGCTGGTTTCCTATGATCGTCTTTCTTTGCGCGAATATCCTGATATCGACTCGCCGATTGTCACGGTTGAAGTCAATTATGGCGGCGCGCCTGCCAATATCGTTGAAACCCGCATCACACAAATTATTGAAGAACGAATTGCGGGCATTGAAGGGATTGATTTTGTTGAATCCAGCTCCCGTGATGGCCGCTCGGCTGTGACAATCACCTTTAAAACAGGGCGCGATATTGATTCCGCTGCCAATGATGTGCGCGACCGTGTGGCGGGCATTCAAGACGATCTGCCCGAAGAGGCCGACCCGCCCGAAATTCAAAAAGTCGATAGCAATGATGATGTCATCATCTGGCAAAATTTGGCAAGTGATCGTTTAAGCGTGCCGGAACTCACCGATTATGCCGAGCGTTTTTTGGTCGATCAATACTCCACCGTGGACGGCGTTGCGCGCATTCGCGTTGGCGGCGGTCTGCGCTATGCGATGCGTGTTTGGCTTGACCGCAAAGAACTTGCGGCGCGTAATTTGACCGTTTCGCAAGTTGAATCTGCCTTGCGCGCCGAAAATATCGAATTGCCCGCAGGTCGCCTTGAATCGGATGAGCTACTTTATCAAGCCCGCGTTGAGCGTAATTTTAAAGAGCCGGATGATTTTGCCAAGCTGGTTTTGGCCGAAGGGGGTGATGGCTATTTGATCCGCCTTGGTGATGTGGCGCGTGTTGAGATGGGCGTGGTGGAAGACCGCACCTTTTTCCGCGGCAACGGCGTGCCGATGGTGGGGATCGGGGTGATCAAACAATCAACCGCGAACACCATTGATGTGGCGCAAGGGGTGAAAGCTCTAACGGAGCGCATCAGCCGAAATTTGCCCGAAGGCATGACAATCGAAGAAAGTTTTGATGCGTCCGTCTTTATTCAGGCTTCGATTAGCGAAGTTTATAAAACACTCTTTATTGCCATCATATGCGTCATCACCATTATCTATCTATTTTTGGGCAGCCTGCGGGCAATGTTAATTCCTGCCATTACGGTTCCTGTTTCTTTGATTGCCACCTTTATCGTCATTTACGCGCTCGGCTTTTCGATCAATCTTTTGACATTGCTGGCGATGGTTTTGGCGATTGGGCTTGTGGTGGATGATGCGATTGTGATGCTTGAAAATATCGTGCGCCGTATGCAAGAAAAAGGTGAGACGGCTTTGGTCGCATCCTATCGCGGCGCGCGTCAGGTTGGCTTTGCGGTTGTGGCAACCACGCTTGTTTTGATTGCAGTGTTTGTACCGATTACATTTTTGGAAGGGGATATCGGGCGATTATTCACCGAATTCGCCCTCACCATTTCAGCCGCCGTGGCGTTCTCATCAATTGTTGCGCTCAGCCTTTCGCCGATGCTCGCGTCTAAAATTTTGAAACAAAAGAACGAGTGTGATAAAAACAAGGCCGCGAAAAAGCCCAATATCGTCATTCGCTTCACCGATAAAATAGTTAATTCAACACGGCGCGGTTATATCTTCGTTTTAGCCAGAGCGATCAGAATGCCCGTTATTACGGTTGCGATTTTTGCACTTCTTGTTGGCGGCACAGCTTTTTTGTACCCAAATGTGAAACAGGAATTTTCGCCGCGTGAAGATCGCGGGGCATTCTTTTTAATCGTTAGCGGCCCAGAAGGGGCGTCTTTTAATTATATTGAAGAATATATGAACGAGATTGAATCGCGTCTGATGTCTTATGTTGAAAGCGGCGAAGTCAAACGCCTTTTGGTGCGTGCGCCGGGTGGCTTTGGCAGTATCGCAAATTTCAATAGCGGCTTTGTGATCGTGATTTTGGAGGATTGGTCAGAGCGCCGCCCTGCTTGGGATATTATGAACGAGATCCGCGGCAGTCTTGGTGATTTGCCGGGGGTTCGCGCCTTTCCGCTTATGCGTCAAGGCCTTGGCGGGGGCACACAAAAGCCGGTTCAGTTCGTCATTGGCGGCCCTGAATATGAAACATTGGCGCAGTGGCGCGATATTATGCTTGAAAAAATTGACGAAAATAACCCTGGTCTTGTCGGCCTTGATAGCGATCTGAAAGAGACGCGGCCGCAAATTGATTTTACCGTGAATTACGACCGCGCCGCCTCACTCGGTGTGACCACGCAAGAAATCGGCCGCACGCTTCAAACCATGATGGGCGGACGCAATGTCACAACGTTTTTGGATGACGGCGAAGAATATGATGTGATTTTGGAAGGCGAGCGCGCCACCCAAAGATCCTTTGCCGATGTCGCCAATATTTACGTCCGCTCGGATCGCTCAGGCGAACTTATTCCGCTCTCAAATTTGGTTGATATCACGCCGTACGGCTCAGCGCAGGATTTAAAACGTTATAACCGCGTGCGCTCCCTCACGCTGGATGCGAATTTGTCTGATGATTTAAGCTTGGCGGACGCGTTGACATATCTTGAAGATATGGTGCGTGAACATCTGCCCGAAGAAGCCACGATTGATTATAAAGGCCAAAGCCGTGAATTTATAAATTCTGGCAGCTCGATCATCTTTGTGTTTGTGCTTGGTCTCGCGGTCGTGTTTTTGGTTTTGGCGGCGCAGTTTGAAAGCTATATTCACCCATTTGTTATTATGCTGACCGTGCCGCTGGCGATGGGTGGCGGGCTTTTGGGGCTGTATCTTACAGATAACTCGCTCAATATTTACTCGCAAATCGGGCTGATAATGCTGATCGGGCTGGCGGCGAAAAATGGTATTTTGATCGTTGAATTTGCCAATCAGCTCCGCGATGAAGGCATGCGCTTTTCGCGCGCAATTTTGGAAGCCGCCGAAGTGCGCTTTCGCCCGATTGTGATGACGGGCTTAACCACAATTGCCGGCACAATTCCGCTCGTGATGGCCTCAGGCGCAGGCGCAGAAACGCGCGTTGTGATCGGGATTGTGGTGTTGGCGGGCGTGTTTGCCGCCACCATTTTCACGCTCTTTATCGTACCGGTGGCTTATAGCTTGCTGGCGCGCAAAACAGGTTCGCCGGGCGATGTGGCAAGGCGGCTTGATGAGGAAGAAAAAGATTTTGTGAAATAAAGCGATTAAGGCGCGATTTGAATGTCTAAAAGCGCCTCAATCGTATCACGAATATCGCGGCTTGAAGGCGAGACTTGCGAGCCAAAGCTTTTCACCAAAGCGCCGTTTTGGTCGATCAAGAATTTGTGAAAATTCCAGCGCGGTTTTGAGAAGAAAATGCCGCCCTTTTTTTGTGATTCTGCCCACGCAAAAAACGGATGGGCATCATCACCTTTGACATCATATTTTTGTGTCATCGGAAATGTGACGCCATATTTGGTTTTGACAAAATCCGCAATTTCGCTCTCATCGCCCGGCTCTTGATTGCCGAAATTATTGCAAGGCACGCCTATAATCACAAAGCCTTTGTCGCGATATGTTTCATAAAGCGTTTGCAAATCACCATATTGCCCTGTGAGGCCGCATTCGGACGCGGTATTAACAACCATCACAACTTTGCCGCTGTAAGCATTCATATCAATCTGTTTGCCATCAATGCCGGTAAAAGAAAATTGATGCGCGGACGGAATGGACTGCATGGATGTTTGCTCTTGATTTTGCGGGCTGGCGTTTACGCTTGCTATACAGAGCATAAAGCCCATAAAAACAAGAGCGGGGATATTGAATTTTATTTGTTTCATCATAAGTGATGATATAGACCAAAAAACTAAAAAAGAAAATGCCTGTGAAACCTGAGCCGAAAGATTTTAAAGCGCGCCAAGATTTGATTGATCATGTGATGATGTTATCGCCGCATGTCAAATCGGATGATGTGATCGCCAGCCCGATACGCGGCGGGCGCATTGCTGCGCATGAAAAGCTGGCGCAAATAAAACCCCAATCATATGGCCGCACCCGCAATTTTTTAAATGGTGATGTCACATATTTATCGTCCTATATTCGCCACGGCATTGTAAGCCTCAATGAAGTGCGCAACAAAGCGCTTGAAACGAGCGACGCTGAAAAAGACATCGAAAAATTCATTCAAGAATTAACATGGCGCGATTTTTGGCAACATTTATATCGCGCGCATCCTGAATGGATCTGGAATGATATCGAGCCTTATAAAACAGGCTTTGGGCGCGATGATTACGCCGATGATCTGCCTGAAGATATCGCGCAAGGCCGCACGGGCGTGGCCTGCATTGACCAGTTTATCAAAATTTTGCTTGAGACGGGATATATGCATAACCATACCCGCATGTATGTGGCCTCTTACGTTGTCCATTGGCGGCGGGTGAAATGGCAGGCAGGGGCGCGTTGGTTTTTGCATCATTTGCTGGATGGTGATCCGGCGAGCAATAATCTTTCATGGCAATGGGTTGCCAGCACATTCAGCAACAAGCCTTATATTTTCAATCTTGAAAATGTCGGCAAATATGCCAGCGAAGAAATCAATGCAAACGCCTCTGAAAATAAAGTTCTCGATCATTCTTATGAAGATTTGAGCTGCGCTTTGTTTCCACAAAAAGCCAAAGGGGAATAAAGCGATGAATTTAATCTGGCTTCATGATGATATGCTCGGCGCGCGTCACCCTATTTTTGAGGCGGCGGGCCAGGCGGCAAAGATCGTTTTTGTTTGGGATAATGATTATTTTAAAGCGATGAATTACAGCGCAAAGCGGCTGGTTTTTTTATATGAAACGCTATGTGAATTGGAGTGCGAGATCATCGCAGGGAAAGCGCACAATGTCATTCACGCGCTCATAACAGAACACAAAATCGATAAAATATTCACGCCCTACAGCCCCAATCCAGCCCATCAAAAAGTGATGGCGGGCTTTAAAGATATTCAAATCATTGAAGACATACCCTTTGTGAAAATGCCCTCTGGCATCGTTTTTCCACGCTTTTTTCGTTATTGGAACAAGGCCAAAAAGACCGCGTTTTTAAAAAACGGAGGCCACGATTCCTAAAGCCCCTAAAAAAGCCGATCTCCCTTCAAAATTATGCGTAAGCTGCAATCGCCCGTTCACATGGCGCAAGAAATGGGAGCGTGTTTGGGATGAAGTGCGCTATTGCTCGGAGAAATGTCGCCGTGATAAAGGAAAGGTTACGTGAGCTTTCTTTTGGTTTTAACTTTACGATAATACACCGCAATGCTATGAATTTTGAGTTATGAAACAAACGCCCTGCAAAAATTATCGGCTGATCAAAACACTGCTTTTGCTGGCAATGTTTATGCAATCTCTTATGCCGCTTGGGTTTATGCCCGCCAAGGCGGCTGATGGTTCTGTTGATATCGTCATTTGTGATGGCTTAACACAAATCACCCGCAGTTTTGATATTCAAGACACGCCTTATGGCCTGTTTATGGACGATGAGGCACCAGAGCATCATCAGGATCAAACCGATTCGATGTCTTGTCCGTTTGCGCTGTCATCCAGCGCGTTTGATTTGCCAAACGCGCATATTTTACCTGCGCCGATTTATGAGCAAGCGCCAATGATGGAAATGATTGCGCATCAAACACGCCTTATCCAAACCAAATCCTTTCAATCTCAAGCACCGCCCGTATCTGCCTGATTATTTTTCTTGTCTCTTAAGAACAAATTTTAAAAAGGTCGATACATAATGTGTAAATTCCACAAAGATGTTGCGAAACAAATCGCGACAAACCCTGATACTGGTTTATTTAACCCTGGCAAATATGCGGCCGCTCTTGTGGCGATGGCGCATTTTCGTATTGAACAATATATGCCGCCCATGTTTGGCTGTGATGGCTTTGTGCCTGCCGAAATGGCAACGGACGTGGCGGTTAAGGCACTCGCTGACAGCAATTTGCGCGCCTGCCCGCATACGATTTCGCGCTTTTTCGACGATCATATCGATGATCTACGCGCTGCGATGGACAAAACCGCCACCGCGGTCTCGCTGGATGAGGCGGACTTAAACATGAAGCCCGGCCAACTCACCCAAGACGGCTTTAAAGTCACGTGCTGTGCAAAACCTGACCCGACCATCAACGGCCCTTTTTTGGATCATGCGGTTGTCTATTTGTTTGAGGGCTATGATGATGCCGCCAAAACTTATGTGTCAGGAACATTGCGCCTTGCCGAAGAAGCGCAAGATCCGCGCTATGAAGCCATCCGCATGGCGGCAGAGCATTTCAGCAATCAAGACAATGTACTGGATGTTTTAAAGCAAATGTTTGAGGATTCGCTGGTCACTGTGTTTAAAGCCGCCCCCTCTGATCTGGCCGCAGGGCGCGGTTTTGAAAAAACAGCGGGCTGTGTGATGTGTCATGATGATGATCGCCGCACTGTGAATGATTCCCCCAAGCCGCCGACAAATGGGTAGGCGTATATGATAGACTCTTCAAGTATTCGCACCACAATCCATAGTTTGCGCGATGGCTTCAGCGCGGCGGCGGCGGCGCATGTCGGGTGCCTTGCATTGCCTGCCGTTGCCGGAATTTTTGGCGCAAGCGTTAGTGGCGGGTTGCTCATGACCACTATGTTTGTCGCAGCCCCCATCATCGCGGTTGGCGCGACTTTTGGAATTGACCATTGGCGTGGGCATAAAACAACGCTGAAAAAAGCTTTCACATCGGCGGCGGTGGCGCTGGTTGTCAGTTTTGGCGCGCATCAGATTATGGGGGATGGGCATCACCACGCACATTATGAACAGGCCGAAGCGTGGTTTGAGGCGCAGGATGAACAGGCGCAAAAACAGCTTCTAATTCTGGCGCAGGAGCGCGGTATGTCGCTGTTTGATCTCATCAATGAAATTTGTATTACGCTGCCTTCTTATGATACAAACACGGCATATCCGAACAATTTGAATTGAAGTCTTGAGAAAAGATGAAAAACGATCAACCGCTTTATCTTGATTATGCCGCAACCGCCCCATTAAAGACGGGCGCGTTAGAGCGCATGATGCCGTTTATGAGCGCGCCTGCAAACGCCCATGCGCGCCATCATCTCTATGGTGCAAACGCTGCGCGCGCTTTGGAAAGTGCCCGCGGCGCGGTGGCATCAAAAATCGGGGCGCCGCCAGCCCAGATAATTTTTACAAGCGGCGCAACCGAAGCCAATAATCTGGCGATCAAAGGGCTGGCAGACACCTTAAAAGCGCGCGGCAAAAACCACATTATTACCAGCATGGTGGAGCATAAGGCCGTGCTTGAAACAATGAAATATATGCAGACACAAGGGTTCGAAGTGACGTATCTACGCCCCAAAAGCTGCGCGATGATCGAGGCCGATTTTGTCGCCGCCGCGCTCACGCCGCAAACAGGGCTGGTATCGATACAGGCGGTCAATAACGAGCTTGGCACGATCCAGCCTTTGGCTGAAATTGCCGAAATTTTAAAAGGCCGCGATATTCTATTTCATAGCGATGCGGCGCAGGCTTTGGGGAAAATGACGCTGGATGTTGGCGCGATGGGCGTCGATCTGATGAGCCTGTCATCCCACAAAATCGGCGGCCCGCAAGGGGTGGGCGCGCTTTATGCCAAGGACGCAAAGCTATTAGCACCTCAAATGCATGGCGGCGGCCAAGAAGCAGGGCTTCGCTCCGGCACAGTGCCGACATTTTTATGTGTCGGGTTCGGCGCGGCGTGTGAGATGATAATCGATCATCGCGCGACATTTCAAGCCATGCGCGCTGATTTTTTAAAGCGCCTAGAGCCGCTTGCGCCAATTGTGTATGGTCATCGCGACCCTGAATGGAATGTGCCCAATATTTTAAATCTACGCTTTGAAGGCATTGAAAATGACATGCTAGTGATGGCCTTGCCCGCGCTGGCTTTTGGCACAGGATCGGCCTGTTCGGCTGGCGGCAGCGCACTTTCACATGTGATTGAAACAATAGAGAGCGCGCAGGCCGCAACGGAAACAATTCGTCTTTCGTGGGGCGATAATATAAATGTAACCGATTTGAACGCGGCGGCGAATATGATCTTCGCAACCGTTACAGAGATTTATCAATCCATGGGAATTGAAAGGAAACGCGCATGAAAATCGCATTCGTCGGCAAAGGCGGCTCGGGTAAAAGCACCATGACCAGCCTGTTCATAAGATATCTGCAACAAACAAAACAGGATGTTTTGGCGATTGATGCTGATATCAATATGAATTTGGCAGGGCTTTTGGATGTTGACGTCGATATGGCGCATTGCCTTGCCAATCCTGAAGTGGCTGACAAAATCCGTACCTATTTAAAGGGCGAGAATGCGCGCATTGCAGATATCTCTAAATTCCTGCCGACAACCCCGCCCGCAAATGGCGCCAATATCGTGCGGCACGTTGCGGATGAAACGCTTGCGCCCTTTGCCTCGCGCGTGAGCATCGTGCCTGATGTACGTCTGCTGACAGTCGGCACGTACGATAAAGAGGGCATCGGCCAAACATGTTATCACTCGCATTTATTTGTCGCTGAAAACCTGCTGTCACACATTTCTCTTGATAAAAACGCATGGACAGTGTGCGACATGGTTGCCGGCACAGATGCGTTTGCCTATTCGTTACATTTGCAGTTTGACGCAATTATTTTAATCGCCGAGCCAACCCCTGAATCGGCCGAAGTTTGCGCGCTTTATATGGATTTGGCGCGCCAAGCGGGTATTGAAGGGCTTGTGCATGTCGTGGGCAACAAAATCGATGATGAGGATGATCGCGCTTATATTGAGGAACGTACGGGCTGTTCGCTCCTTGGTTATCTGCCAATCATGAAAACCCTGAAAAAAACGCGCCAGCGCGGTGAGCCTGTTACGCTTGAGATGGTAGATGATGATGTTGCCGCGCTGATGAAAACAATTGAAAACAAAGCAAAAATGCCACCTGTTTCGCCGCAGCAGCGCTTGGAAAAACTTTATGATCTGCACGAAACACTCAATCAAAAACAATGGGTTAAAGACGCGTGCGGCGATGTGATGAACCAGATTGATCGTACGTTCGACCCACGCTTTATAAACCAAAACAAACAGGAAAAAGCCGCATGAGCCAGACACAAAAAAAAGACGATCAATGCTTAGCCGATGATTTGCTCGGCGGCGCCTTTGACAAAAATCGCCCCGGCGTGCGCCCTGCCATGCACCCAACCGTGTCGCGCTTTTTAGCGCAAAAAGAATTGGTTTTTTCATTGATGGATGGGCTTGGCTCGCCTTTGAATGTGATTTTTCCCGATCATATCAACGAAAATATCGAGAAATTTGAACAAGTGTTTAAAGATCGTCATCTGCAAGGCCGCATTTTTTACACGTCAAAACCAAATAAATCAGCCGCGCTGAAAAAGCGCGCTTCGCTGTCTTCATGCGGACTTGATGTGTCTTCGGAAGGCGAGCTGAAAGCAGGCTTGTCCGCAGGTTTTCATCCAAGCCGCATTGAAGCCACAGGCCCCAAAAGCCCTGATTATCTGTTTTTAGGCGCGCAGCAGGATATCATTTTAAACATTGATAATATGAGCGAACTACATCAGCTTAAAGCCATGCACAGCCGCCTGCCTGCAAACCGCAAAATCCGCATTCTATGCCGCCTCGATGGCTTTAAGCCCGAGCATATCAAATTCACAACCCAAGATAGCGCCTTTGGCATTCGTGTCAGCGAAGCGTCCGCTTTGCTTGATTATCTAGTCGCGCATCAAGATATTTTCGACTTCATCGGCTTTTCATTCCACTTCAACGCCGGCGATTATATTCGCCGCCCGCCCGCGATTGAAAAATGTTTGGAGCTGACATTTGAAGCGATCAATCGTGGCCTCAGCCCCAAGGGGCTTGATATCGGCGGCGGCTACCGTATTCGCTATGCTGACTCGCAGGATGAGTGGAACAATTACGTGCAGGCGCTTAAAGAAGCCACGCTTGGCGAACGGCCTTCTTTAACATGGAACGATAGCGGCCTTGGTTTTCGCAACGAAAACGGCGTTTTAAAAGGCGCACCGAACTTTATGGAGCATTGGCACAAAGATGATGGTCCTGCCGATTTTGCCAGCATTATCGATACGCCTTTGGTGAATTTTGACAACCAAAGCACGGCCAAAATTCTAAGCGAAAGCTTGCTTGAATTATATGTCGAGCCGGGGCGCGCGATGCTGGATCATTGCGGGCTTACACTTGCCAAAGTGAATTTAAACAAGCCTTCTCTTGAAGGTGAAGACTTAATCTCGCTTCAAATGAACCGTACAAATTTGAACGCCACACAGCTCAAATCGATGATTGACCCTGTTGTCATTTGCCGTAATGACAAGCGCGAGCGTAGTGAACACGGGCTTTTATATGTCGGGAATTTGTGCTTAACGCACGACATGATTCAGTATCATAAAACCTTCCCCAATCAAAAACCGCAAGAGGGGGATGTGGTGGCCTTTATCAACACCGCCGCTTATCAAATGGATTTTTCCGAGACAGCGGTGTTGCGCCAAAACGTCGCCGACAAAGTCGCGGTTGTAGAGACCGAAGAAAACATCTTCCGCTGGGCGCGGGATGAATTTTATAACCCGCTTACGATTAAAAAAGGAGCGCTCTAAAGATGATCGTAGAAAATATCACAGACCTGATTGGCAACACAGCGATCATCAAAATTCCCGCGCACGTACACGGGCTGAAAAATATTGATCTTTACGGCAAGCTTGAAATGATGAACCCGTTCGGCTCGGTCAAAGACCGTATCGCTTGGGGCATGATTAAAGATGATATCGAAGACATAAAAGCCAAAGGCCAAACGATCTTCGAAAACTCCAGCGGCAACACAGCCAAAGCCTTGCAGGCTATCGCCAGCATGCACGGGCTTGAAACCAAGCTGATTACATATTTGGCCAAGGTCGATCAGGTCAAAGACGTTGTCCGCATGATGGGCGCAGAGATTGAAGAAGTGCTGGGCGGCAGCGAATGCTTTGACCCGAATGACCCGAACGATCCGCAATTTTTGATCGAGCGCGCCGTTAAAGACAATCCGGGCGGGGCGTATTTCCCCTCGCAATTCACGAATGAGAAAAACCCGCAGGTGCATTACGAAACAACAGGCAAAGAGATTGTTGATGACTTAGGCAGCCTTGATTATTTTTACGGCGGCCTCGGCACAAGCGGCTCGACCTTAGGCGTGGCGCGGCGCGTTCGTGAGCATGCCAACCCCGATATGGTTTTGGTCGGCATTTGCGCGGCCAAAAACGACTTTATCCCGGGCATTCGCTCGCTCGATCAAATGTGGGAATCGGGCCTGTTTGAAAAACAGCATTATAATGATTTTGTTTATATCGATTCAGGGGAGGCGTGCGACGCAACCATGGAGTTGGTCAAAAAATGCGGCATTCTTTGCGGCCCGACAAGCGGGGCAAATTATTTAGGCGCGCTCAAACATCTGCGCACAATTGACGAAAGCCTCACGGAGCGCAAAAGCGCTGCCTTTATCGTGTGCGATCGCCTTGAGTGGTACACAGAATATATGCGCGAACGCCGCCCTGCTTTGTTCCACCAAGCCCCCAAAGCAGGCTCGATCCGCGCTTTCACAGCCCCTGCAAATGATGCACACGTGATCAAGGCCGAAGAGGCGGCTTTATGGACTGAGCAAAACAAGCCGATGATCATCGATGTCCGCGGGAACTTATCATATAAAATGATGACCCTGCCAAACGCCATCAACATCCCGCTGGAACTGTTAGACCGCATGGTCGATTCCGCAGATCCGTTCCCCAAAGATCAAAAGATCATGCTGATCTGCCCCGTCGGCGAAAAAACCGCGCATTATGCGGCTTATTTGCAATCGCGCGGCTATGATGCCTTCACCTTGGGCGGCGGTATTTTGCAGTGGCGTAACATGAGCAATCCGCTGAAAAAAGTGGCGTAATTTTGCTATATGTTTGCTAGTGCCATTCTTTTGGTGCAATTTCGGCTTCCAAATCAGCGAAGGACGCCTCTAGTGCAAGAGTGAGTGTTTTCTTATCACCCTTCCATGCAATGTCCTCGCCGATATTGATCTCGCATATAAAAGGAACAAGTAACCCTTCACCGCGCGGCAACGATTTGCCCAATCCGTGCATAAAGACAGGTGTTACGCAAATTTCCGGCTTTGTTTCAATGATTTTGGCTGTGCCGAATTTTAAAGGTTGCCGTTTTTCAGGGTCGCCGCGCGTCCCTTCTGGAAAAATGACAATGGTATAACCATCATCTAAGGCCTTCATCACAGGCGCTAAGGGGTCTTTGTTTCCGCCTTTTCTATCGATCGGTATAACGCCGATAATATGAAGCGATACCCATTCCAAAAGTTTTGTGCGGCACCAGTAATCTTTTGCGGCGACCAGCTTGACTTTTGGAATGTCACGAAATCGAAACAAGTTCATCAAAACCATGGCATCAAGATGGGAGTTATGATTGGCCGCAATCACATGGGCGCCTTTTGCCCTCAATCGCTCAAAGTGACGGACGTTAAAGCCCAGCAAAAGTATTAAAAGCGGCTTCATGAGCAGCAGGTAAAAGAGCTGGCGCAGCAATGTATAGCGATCTACATCCATGTCAGATTATGCGCGTAGAAAAAACGGAAGAAATGAAAGAATAACGGCGCTGTCAGGCTGAGTGAATCGATGCGGTCTAAAATGCCGCCATGTCCGGGAATAAGCGATCCGGAATCCTTGATCTTTAAATCCCGTTTCATCGCTGAAAATGTTACATCGCCTATGAAGCCGGCAATCGCGATCAATAACCCTGATGCAATCGAGAAGAGCAAACCAAAAGGCGTTAGAAACGGCGCAATAATCACGGCGACAATCACTGTTGTTATGAGGCCGCCGATAAAGCCTTCCCAGGTTTTTTTGGGCTGACTTTGGGGAGTATTTTGTGTTTGCCGAGCCATTTGCCCCACAAATATTGGGTGACATCGTTCCCCTGATTAAGAATAGCCATGAATAAAACCAGCCCGACACCGCCAATGACAAAGTCTTCAGTGGCCGGAAAGCTCATCAGCATCGCGGCATGTGAAACCGCAAAAACAGTAATCATTAAGCCCCAGCTAATGGCTGTCACTGACTTCAAAAAACCTTCTGTTTGCCCCGCCAGAATGAGCCGAAAAGGAAGCAAAAAGAAAACCCACACCGGAATAAAAACGATAAAGAGGCCATATAATTGTTGTGATACGAAGAAATATTGGATCGGTATGCATAGATAAGCCCAAAAGAGCACCCGCCTGTCAGCGCGGCGCAAAGGGATAATTGAAACATATTCTTTGAAGGCGAGAAAGCTCAATAATGCAAAAAATATGATGGACACAAAGGGCGATGTCACCATAGCTATGGCAAAAATACTACTCATCAGCCACCAGCTTTTCACTCTATCTGACAGCTCTTTGAGTTGACCGCTTGTGTCTTTGCGGCGCATGACATAAACGATAATGCTGGCAATAGATAAAGTGGCGTAAATGCCTGCTATGCTCGCATGGACGGGGTTGGATAGCGTGAAATCAAACATTTTTCTCACTCTCTAAATAAAGATAGGCGGCTCTGGCTCTGTTCCCTACTGTCAGGATACAGCCCCCTGCAATCAGTGCTAAAGCGCAGATCATAAAGACCCCGTTTCCCGCAAATGCAGTGAGCAATGTGGCGACACAAATTAAAACCATCCGCGCGACTTTGGCCATAGGGCCACGAAAATCGGATGGTGCGCCCAGACCGCGCGCCAATGTTCTGACATAAGCGGTCATAACAGCCAGTAATGCAGCGCACCAGCCCAAATCCGGCATCAAAACCGCATAGCCTGCCGCAACGATAATGAGCGCGTCAGCAATACGATCAGGCATATCGTTGAAAAGTTCGCCTGATTTTGTGCTTTTTTTTCCTTCAATGGCGACCATGCCGTCAAAAATATTACAAAGGGCGCGGCAGAGAATAAAAACCACAACCATAACCGCCAAAGACCAAAGCCATAAACCCTGTGCATAGGGAAAATAAAGCAAACAGGCCGCGGCGAGAGCCGAAAACAAAACGCTGGTGATTGAAATCTGGTTCGGGGTTATGTTCTTTTGACTGAGCCATTTTGCGCCTGATTGGATGACTTTCCAGCCCCGTGCTTTGAGAGGGCGTCTATTTTCCTGCGGATTTATATGCGTATTCATAAAGAAACCTTTTATATTTTAGCGCTTATAAACATATCAAAACATGCACAAAAAGAGTAATGATATAAATTCTTTGTCTTGTCTCATTCATATTGGTTTTGTTGATGCCTTGCTTTAACCCTCACACACAAAAAGAAACGGTCGTTTTATTGCATGGAATAGGGCATTCGAAATGGAATATGTTTCTGGCTGAAAAGGCTTTGCGAAAACAAAATTATCATACGCTCAACATAACGTATCCTTCGTTGAAAAAAGACATAAAATCGTTGGCGGGCTTTATTCATGAATATCTGCAATCTTCAGATGTGTGGAACACTCAGGACAAAGTTCATTTTGTGACCCATTCGATGGGCGGCTTGGTGGCGCGGCAATATCTTGATGATTATAAAACGAGCCTCGCCAAAGATAAGCTCGGGCGCGTCGTTATGTTGGCGCCGCCACACAGCGGAAGCGAAGTTGCGGATCTTTTGAAAAACTTCCCACCCTATAAATGGTTGTTCGGCCCTGCGGGGCAGGAACTCACCACAATCAATCAGGCGCAAAATACAGCCTTGCCATATTATGATCTGGGGATCATTGCGGGCAGTCTCGGGTGGCCTTATATTCTGGGTAATCTTACGATCTCTGATAGGCATGATGGACGCGTGGCGGTTGAGAGGACAAAGCTTTTGGGTATGAAAGACCACATGACAATAGCGGCAACGCATAGCTTTATTTCGTGGCAACCGCGTGTTCATAAACAGATCGTCTATTTTTTGAAAAACGGCGTTTTTTATAGGGACGTTTGATTGAAATTTTTGATTTTTCAATCAAACACTTGCCAGCCCAGCTGAATTTGGCTATATCCTGTGGTGGAAGGCTGGTACGGGCGGCGTTTTCGCCAACCCGGTCAGGGCCGAAAGGCAGCAGCCGTAACGAATTTCTCCGGGTCGTGTCCAGTCCTTCCACCTTTTCTCCCTTATATCGTGATGTTATTTAAAGTGGGTAATTTTCTTGATTGCGCAGGCAATCTTTGCATGATCGGCAGAATCTGGTAAGACATAGACTATGTCTGAAACAAAAACAAAACAGCCCTATCGTGTGCTGGCGCGCAAATATCGCCCGGCGAATTTTGATGCTTTAATTGGGCAAGACGCGCTTGTGCGAACGCTTACCAACGCCATTGAAAGCGGGCGCATAGCCCATGCTTACATGCTGACAGGCATTCGCGGTACAGGCAAAACCACCACAGCCCGCATCATCGCCAAAGCCTTAAATTATAAAGGCGCGGACGGCAAAGCAGGCCCGACAGCGGGCAGCACGGATGATTGCGAAATTTGCGAAGCGATCACCCAAGACCGCCACCCTGATGTCATGGAAATGGACGCTGCCAGCCGCACAGGCGTTGATGATATTCGTGAAATTTTGGACGGTGTGCGTTATGCGCCCGTATCAGCGCGTTATAAAGTCTATATTATTGATGAAGTGCATATGCTCAGCAAAAACGCCTTTAACGCGCTTTTGAAAACGCTGGAAGAGCCGCCCGAGCATGTGATTTTCATTTTTGCCACAACCGAAATTCGCAAAGTTCCTGTCACGGTGCTTTCGCGTTGCCAACGTTTTGATCTGCGCCGCATTGACGCGCAAACGCTTGCCGATTATTACGGCACTATTGCCGAAAAAGAAGATGTGAAAATCGAGAAAGACGCTTTGTTGATGCTGGGGCGTGCGGCGGATGGTTCTGTGCGCGATGGGCTGAGCTTGCTCGATCAGGCGATTGCCAATGGCAGTTTTGATGCGGACGGCAACAAAGGCGACACGATTACGACCGCGCAGTTACAAGATATGCTCGGCCTTGCTGATCGCACAATTGTGGTTGGTATTTTAGAGCATGCGCTGAAAGGCGAATGTGCCGTTTCACTGGCGCGGATGGCGGATTTGTATGAAAAAGCCGCTGATCCTGTGGTTGTTTTGGGCGATATGCTTGATCTGACTCACGCTATGACGCGCTTTCGCGCCATTCCCGATGATAAGGGCGCGCAAGATGAAATGATGGGCGCAGATTTGTCCAAGCGTTTGCGCGATTTGGCGGGTTCGCTTTCGATGCCTGCGCTCGGGCGGACATGGCAGATTTTGCTCAAAGGCTTACAAGAAGTGACGCACGCACCGAACCCGCAAAACGCGGCTGAAATGGTTTTGATACGTCTTGCTTACACAGCAGACTTGCCTGATCCGGCAATGTTGCTCAAAACTTTGAAAGATGATGTTGGTGCAGGTTTGCCATCCGCACCGTCAACAAGCACGCCTGCTGCGGCGGCCACGACATCACAAGCCGCCGCGCCTACAAATGTGCCTTCAGGTGGCAGCCAAACGGCTGTGCAAACACAGACTGAACATGCGCCTGAGACTATGCCTGAAACTGTCGCTGTGGCGCAAAATATCAGCGCGCCTCAAACGCTTGAAGATATTGAAGCGTGCTTGCAACATGCGGGTGAAATTCGCCTTGCGAGCGAGCTGTTCCACGGTGTCCATCTGGTGAGCCTAAAGGGCGTACAGCTTGAGATACGGTTGGAAGAGACGGTGCGTGCTGAATTTTTAGGGCTTCTCACGCAAACATTGCGCGCCGCAACAGAGGAAAACTGGATTGTCAGCACTTCAAAGGCGCAAGGCAGCCCGACATTGGCCGAAACGCTTGCGGAAAGACAAGTACAAGATATTGAAGCCGCCAAGAAAAACCCCGTGATTGCCAATGTGCTGGAATTTTTCCCGAACGCGCATTTGAATATCAAAAAGAATGATGAATTATAAAAATAAAATCGAGAAAGGTTATAAACGATGGATATGATGCAAATAATGAAGCAAGCGCGTGAAATGCAAGGTAAAATGCAGGAAATGCAGGGCGAACTGGGCAAGCTCGAAGTTGAGGGACATTCAGGGGGTGGCCTCGTGAAAGTTGTCATGACATGTAAGCGCGATTTGAAAAAAATCGAGATCGCACCCGAGCTTATGAACGCCGAAGAAAAAGAAACGCTCGAAGATTTGATTGTCGCCGCCATCAATAATGCAGGCGGCAATGCCGAAACAATGCTGGCTGAGAAAACACAATCCATGATGGAAGAGTTCGGTTTGCCGGCAAATTTCGAATTGCCCAACTTTTAAGGCGCACCTCATTCACAGAAGCTGTAAAAACACGTGATGACTATTCGCGACTATCGAATTGTTAAATACCCTTTCGTTTTCGCGATACTCGCCATGTTGTTTTTTGCGCCGCTCGATCTGCGCGGCGCTGTTTTACAATCTCTGTCGGACGCCTACATCACTGTCAGCACATTTGTGGCGATTACGTTACTGATTTTTTATAGTCTGGAGCGTTACGCAGGGCTTGATATAGGCCAATTATTTCAAAAACATAAACGTTGGCAAATTCCGATGGCGGCGCTTTTAGGGGCATTGCCGGGGTGCGGCGGGGCGATTATTGTGGTGACGCAATTTGCCATTGGCCGTCTCGGTTTTGGCGGATTAATCGCGGTCTTGACGGCCACCATGGGCGATGCGGCGTTCTTACTGCTCGCCAAAGCGCCAATGACCGCCTTGCTCGTTTTTGGCGTGAGCATAACGGCAGGGATCATCACAGGCTATATCGCAGAAGCCATTCATGGCGCAGATTTTTTAAAAGCGCGCCTTGTTGAAGACGCTCCAATGGCGCACAATCCATTAACGCCGCAAGATAAACTTGTAACATTTTCAAAGCCGTGGGCGCTTTTATGGTTTGGCTTTCTTGCCCCCGGCTTTGTGCTAGGGCTCGGCAATGCCTTTCAGATCGACACGAACATATGGTTTGGTGCTTTGGCGGCTTTTGAGCCGGTGTTATGGCTCGGCGCGTTTGGCTCGTTTATTTGTTTGCTGGCATGGGCGCGCCACAAAAGGCCAAGCACAAAAATTATCGCAGGGCTGGCTAGCGATTTAAAATGTGACAAAGCCACGCGGGGCGACCGTATCATTTTTGAAACATCGTTCGTCAGCACATGGGTGATCGGCGCGTTTTTATTATATGAGATTACCACCGTCGCGTTCGGGCTGGATTTAGGACTGTTATTTGCAGGCGCGGCGATTTTTGTGCCGCTTATGGCGGTTATGATCGGGCTTATCCCGGGGTGCGGGCCGCAAATATTGGTGACAACCTTGTATCTTGGCGGAATCGTGCCATTATCGGCGCAGATGGCAAACGCGATTAGCAATGACGGCGACGCGCTTTTTCCTGCGCTGGCGATGGCGCCAAAAGCATCGATCATTGCGACATTATATACGGCGATACCCGCATTCATTGTCGGCTATATATTTTATTTTGCGGGTTTTTAATATCAAAGAGGAATAAGACAGATGAAATTAGCAACATGGAACATTAATTCGGTACGGCTTCGTATGCCGTTGCTGCGTGAATTTATGGATGAGCATCAGCCCGATATTGTCTGTTTGCAAGAAACAAAAACACTTGATGAATCCTTCCCGATGAAACACGTACGGGCGGCAGGGTACGAACATATTCACATTCAAGGCATGAAATCATATAATGGCGTCGCGATTTTATCCCGACTACCTTTTGTAAAAACACAGCGCCATGATCGCGTGGGACGAAGTGATTGTAGGCATATATCAGTATCTGTTGAATCATCGAAATATAAAAAGCCTGTCGATATTCACTGTCTGTATGTGCCAGCTGGTGGCGATGAGCCGGATGTTGCGGTGAATGATAAATTCGCCCATAAGCTCGATTTTGTCGATGAGGTCGGCGCGTGGTTTGAGAGCGAATATGATCAAGATCATCCTGTGGTGGCGGTCGGTGATTTTAACATCGCCCCACGCGAGCATGATGTCTGGTCACATAAACAGCTTTTAAAAGTGATTTCGCACACACCGATTGAAGTGGAAAAACTCGGGCGCATGCAAGAGCGGCTTGGCTGGCAAGATGCCATTCGCCATTTCGTGCCGGATGAGGAGAAATGTTATACATGGTGGAGCTATCGTAACCGCGACTGGAAAAAATCTAATCGTGGGCGGCGGCTTGATCATATCTGGGTGACAAAGCCTCTCATGCCCGCGCTTCAATCGCACGAGATTTTGACCCATGGCCGCGACTGGGTGAAGCCGTCCGATCATGTGCCGGTGATGATTGATCTTGATTTATAAAATGACAATAAACTTTACGGCTTATTTTTAAAAATCAACGCACTTGCCGTCCACTTCCCAGTCGCCATAGCGCGTAGGCTCTGGCCCTTTGCGGCCGCCATGCTCTTTGGGCATTTTGTCTTTTTCCGCCCCGTCTTTTTTACCATTCTCAGACGTTTGCTGATCCTCGGCTTTGGCGGGGTTTTCTTCTTTTTTTGTTGCCTGTTGATCAGGGCTTGGCTTTTTCTGTGTCATGACGTTAATATGGCGCGGATGAAGTGATTTGGAAAGGGGCTATGATGGAAATTTTAAAGCCATATCGCAAAAAAATTGATGATCTGGATGATCAGATTGTGGATTTGCTGGTACAGCGCGAAAATATTATTCATGAAGTGGCGGCCTTGAAATTTAAACATAATATCAGCGCCGTTTTGCAAGACCGCGTGGATGAAGTGCGCGAGCGCAATGCCGCACATGCGCTGGCAAAAGGCGCGTCCGAAGATTTTATGCGCTCTTTATATGCCAAAATCATCGCTTTTAGCTGTGATCTGGAAGAAGAGATGATGGCGGATATGCACCAAAAAAACACGAAGCAATATAATCACAAAAAAGGTGCGTTATGAGTGTGTCGGAACAAACGGATAGCGCTGAAGATAAAGATAAAGGCCAGACAGTATCCGCGCGCGCTGTCGCTCTTGGCTTGCTGGTGCAGGTTTTAGACAAAAAAATGGCGCTTGATATGGCGCTTGAGCGTGATCGTGGCTTTCATAATTTGCCTGTGCGTGATCGCGCGTTTGTCCGTATGGCTGTCGGCACAACATTGCGCCGCCTTGGGCAGATTGATGATTTTATCGCGCGCGCTTTGGATAAAAAAGTAACGCTAAACCCGCCTGTTTTACAGCATTTACTACGCCTTGGCGCGGCGCAGATAGCTTTTATGAATGTCCCTGATTACGCGGTGGTGGACACATCGGTTCGTTTGGCAGTGGAGCAAAACCTATCGCGCCAAAAAGGGCTTATTAATGCGGTTTTACGCCGCGTCACCGAAAACCATAAAGAGTGGGAAGCCAAACAGGATTTTGCGCGCATGAACATTCCCGACTGGCTTTTGAAATGCTGGATCGCGGATTACGGCTTAAGCGAAGCGGCGAATATCGCGCAAGCCTCGCTCAGTGAAGCGCCGCTTGATATCTCGTTAAAATCATCGGAAGAAGCCTCTTATTGGGAGGGCGTTTTGGAAGCGACACGATTGCCGAGCGGCACATTGCGCCGTATCGGCGGCGGTGATGTGCGTCAGTTTAGCGGCTTTGACGATGGTATGTGGTGGGTGCAAGATGCCGCCGCTGCTTTGCCTGCCATGCTTTTGGGGGATGTGAGCGGAAAAGAAGTGGTCGATATGTGCGCCGCGCCGGGCGGCAAAACAGCGCAGCTTGCGGCGGCTGGGGCGAACGTGATTGCGCTTGATCGTTCTTCTCAGCGCTTGAAAAAGCTGGATGAAAACATGAAGCGCTTGCGCCTTGATGAGCGCGTGAAAACACAAATAGCTGATGCGGGGGAGTGGACAACCAAAACCCCGCCCACGCATATTTTGCTGGATGCGCCCTGTACAGCCACAGGCACAATCCGCCGCCATCCTGATGTTTTGGCGCTTAAGCACCCGCGAGATCTTGATCGTTTGGTCGAAATTCAAAGGAAAATACTATCAAATGCTTGTGATCTTTTGGCGCAGGGCGGTATTTTGGTGTATTGCACCTGTTCTTTGCAAAAAGCTGAAGGCGAAGAGCAGATCGCATGGCTGTTAAGCGCGCGCCCAGATATGCAGCGTGTTCCCGTACAAGCTGAAGAAATCGGCGGTCTTGCAACACTCATTAACGAGGCCGGCGATGTGCGCGTTTTGCCCTACCACATGGCCGCGCAAGGTGGGATGGATGGCTTCTTTGCGGCGCGTCTTATGAAGACATAAGAGAGTGAAAGCATAAAATCATTTTCATTTGGGCGATTTATGGCGTGAAATAATCTACAAGATTTGTTATAATAAAAATTCATGGCGCATGCGACTGTCTGCATCGTCTCTTCCTCTTGTTCTTCAAAATGCCCGCTGGCGGGCTCTGATATCTCTTTATTGATAAGGTCTCTTATGGTTTGTGTCCCCGATATTCTAATTGCACCGTCGATTTTGTCGGCTGACTTTGCCGATTTAGGCGCTGAAATACGCGCCATTGACGCGGCAGGGGCGGATTATATCCATGTCGATGTGATGGACGGGCACTTCGTGCCAAACATCACAATCGGCCCTGCAATTGTCAAAGCCCTGCGGCCGCATTCCAAAAAGATTTTCGATGTTCATTTAATGGTCGCGCCCGTTGATTTGTTTATTCAGGATTTTGTTGATGCGGGATCGGACATTATCACAGTTCATGCCGAGGCCGGGCCGCATTTACACCGTACGCTACAAATGATCCGCGACAGTGGCGTGAAAGCAGGTGTTTCATTGAACCCTTCAACACCCGTTGATATATTGAAAAATGTAATTGATCTGGTTGATCTTGTATTGATCATGACAGTTAACCCCGGTTTTGGCGGGCAAAGCTTTATTCCGCTTTTGGACAAAATTTCAGACGCCAAAGCCATCATTGACAGCGCGCCGCACCCGATTGATTTACAGGTTGATGGCGGCATCACGCCGCAAACCGCAATTGCCGCGAAGAAAGCGGGCGCCAATGTTCTGGTTGCGGGCACATCTGTCTTTAAAGATGGCGCCGCGCATTATGCCAAAAATATCAAAGCATTGCGGGAGGCCGCATGAACCCGCGTGATTTAATCGAGGCGCTTCGCGATAAGACAAGTCGTCTTTCTTTGCCGCATCTGTCGCTCTCACATTTGATGCGCGGATGGTCTTTGGATGATTTGGGGTTTTCTTCACAAGCGCCTGCGGGCTTTATCCAGCCTTTAAAAGACCCGTGGATGGGGCAACAAGCCACACAAAGCGAGCAAGGGCGCAAGCTGTGCGCAGGCACGCTTTATCATGGCGCTGATTCCCATCATTTTACCCTCAATAGCTGGGGTGATGGTGCGATAAACCAATCATGGCAAAAGCTGATGCATGAGTTTGAGTGGCTTGGAAATTTAAAGGCCTTGGGCGGTGACCAGCCGCGTATGTTGGCGCGCCAGCATGTTCAAATGTGGCTTGAAATGTTTGACCAGCCCGCCAGTTTTTCTCAAGGTCGTGGGGGGAGCGCCGCATGGCGCGGCGATATATTAGGCGCGCGCCTTTCGCAATGGGCGTTTTACTATGATTTTTTTGGCGCGACCGCGTCTGAAAATTTTCAAGCGCGCTTTTTTAGCTCTTACTTAAAACAGGCGCGCTATTTAAGCCGTCATATTGATAGCGACATGAGCGGCGCGCAAATTTTTGATGCGCTCCACGGTTTGATTGTGGCAGGAATTGCCCTGCAAGGACGTGAAAGCTGGCTTGAGCAAGGGCTTGATCGTTTTCAAAGCGAAACCGAAAAGCAGATTCTGCCTGATGGCGGCCATATTAGCCGTTCGCCCGCGCAGCTTTTGCGTGTTTTGAAATGCTGTATCTCGATCCGGACGATTTTGACGCAGGCTGGCTATCCTGTGCCGGCCTTAATGCAGCACACAATTGACCGCATGGCGCAGGCTGTGCGCTTTTTCCGTTTTGCAGATCGCAAATTTGTTTTGTTCCATGGCACGCCTGCGGGCGATATTGCTTACATTGATATGATTTTGAACAAAGCCAATGCGCGCGGCAAAATATTAAATAAATTACCGCAATCAGGCTTTGAGCGCCTGACCAAAGGGCGCTCTGTGGTGATGATGGATTGCGGCTTGCCGCCCAAAGCGCCGTTTGATAAACACGCCCATGCCGCGCCTCTGGCCTTTGAGTTTTGCTATGGCAAAGAGCGCGTGTTTGTATCGTGCGGCACCCACCCTTTTGATGCGCAATGGGGCGATGTTTTGCGCGCGACAGCGGCGCATAACGCGCTTGAAATTGACCATCGCAATGCGTGTGAAATTAAAGAGAACGGGCATTTAGGGCGCACGCCGCGCAAAATGAGCGTTCACCGTGAAGAAAACCACGATGCGGTGCTGGTTGAAGGCTCGCATGACGGCTACGCCCCGATCAACGGCATTGTCCATCGTCGCCGTATTTATCTCGGTGATAATGGTCACAATATGCGCGGCGAAGAAAATCTCACATGCAGCATCGGCTTGAACCGCCCTGTCGGGATTTATATACGGTTTCATTTACATCCCGGCGTTCAGGTCTCGCTTATTCGCGATGGCGAAGAGGCTTTGCTTCGTCTTCCGGGCGGCGCGGGCTGGCGTTTTGTGGCGGGATCAGGAACGTTAAAGATTGAAAATAGCGTCTATTTTGGCGCTGGTACACAGCCGCGCAAGACAAAACAGATCGTGATTACGGGCATGATGGAAGCCGATCACTCCTGTATTAAATGGGCTTTGCAACGCGAAGGCTAAAGATCTTTTGACATATTCCATATTCGCGTTTTATAGTCCTTAACATTGAGACAAAAGCAAGGAACGAAAAGCGCATGACAACTTTCAATCGCTACAAAGACGCCCTCAAAGCCGGAGCCATTGCATCAGAATTTGAAACAGCCGCAAAAAGCTTGAAAATAAGCCGCCGCGCGCAAGACAAATCATTGAAAGGCGCTGCCGCCTATTACAATGGTTTGGCTGAATGGGCCAATCAGGCCGATGGCTATCTAAGCGGGTTGCAAGAAGACCTTAAAGAGGCGCGCCCTGCTGGTGAAATTCAGGCAGCACTTGATAATATGATGGTCAACGCGGCCCGCTTTTATCCGCCCTTATCAATTAGTGATGATTACAAAGAAGACATGCGTGATCAACAGGCCACAATTGACATTATCCCTGATGCGCCTTCATCGTTGCGCATAGGGAAGCTGTTGCTTACAAGTGCTTATACAAATTGGGAAGATAGCTTGCTGGATATCTCCGAATATGTACAGGCACTGGAAATTGTGGAGCAAAAACGTGTTGACCAGACGCTGTCAGGAAAACTCGGTAAATATCACCACGCGACAGGTGAGGATCATGGGCTTATGGCGCCTGTAAATGAATATAGGCAGGTGTGCGATTCTTTGTTCCGCCGCGCTACGGTGGCGCATTTGCGCCATGATGAAATGGTTGAAGCCCAGCAAGATCATGATCGGAAAGTCTTGAACGTGATTTGCGCGCCGTGCTAAAACGCAGCACAGTAAAAAACCCTCAATAAGAAGCAATATGGGCGCGATTGATATTGCCCCTGATGCCGCGCTTCTTTATGATGTTTCTCATGGCAAAAGCAAAACAACAATATGTCTGTCAATCCTGCGGCACGGTTCATTCGCGCTGGTCGGGCAAGTGCGATGGGTGCGATGCATGGAATACCATTATCGAAGAATCCTTGGAAGCGGCGATTCCAAAAGGGCTTGGCAATGGCAATAAAGGCCGCATCATCGAATTTGCCGACCTAAAAGGTCAAAATCACGAGCGCCCGCCGCGCTTTATCACAGGGATCAGCGAATTTGACCGCGTCACAGGCGGCGGCCTTGTCCCTGGCTCAGCTATTTTGACAGGCGGTGATCCGGGCATCGGTAAATCGACATTGCTTTTGCAGGTGGCGTGCGCGCTGGCCAAAAAAGATTTGCGCTGTGTTTACATTTCAGGCGAAGAATCTGTGGATCAGGTGCGGCTGCGCGCCGACCGTATGGGGCTTGGTGATATGAGTGTCGGGTTGGCTTCGGCAACGAGCGTGCGCGATATTGTCGCAACGCTGGAAGATTCATCCAATCCTGTCCATCTGGCGGTGATTGATTCTATTCAAACCATGTATCTTGATAATATCGACAGCGCCCCCGGCACTGTGACGCAGGTGCGCGCATCCGCGCAAGAGATTACCCGCGTGGCGAAAAAGCGCGGCATCGCCGTGATTTTTGTTGGCCATGTCACCAAAGAAGGCACAATTGCAGGGCCGCGCGTTTTGGAACATATGGTCGATACGGTGCTTTATTTTGAAGGTGATCGTAGCCATCAATTCCGTATTTTGCGCGGTGTTAAAAACCGCTTTGGCGCAACCGATGAAATCGGTGTTTTTGAAATGGCGAGCGAAGGTCTGGTTGAAGTTGAAAATCCATCTGCACTCTTTTTAGCGCAGCGTCAAGCTGACGTTGCCGGAAGCGCTGTTTTGGCAGGGCTTGAAGGCACACGCCCTGTGCTGGTTGAGGTGCAAGCCCTTGTTGCGCCAAGCGCGATGGCAAACCCGCGCCGCGCTGTGATCGGCTGGGACACAAGCCGCCTTGCTATGGTTTTGGCGGTGCTTGAGGCGCGCTGTGGATTACAATTTTCGGGGATGGACATCTTTTTAAACATTGCTGGTGGTATCCGCATTTCCGAGCCGGCGGCGGATATGGCTGTGGCGGCGGCGCTTGTGAGCGCGCTGAGCGGCGTTGCTCTGCCCGGCGAAACTGTGTTTTTTGGCGAAATCGGCCTTGCGGGCGAAGTGCGTATGGTTGCCCAGCCTGAATTGCGCTTGAAAGAGGCGGCAAAGCTTGGCTTTGGAAAAGCCGTGATCCCGCGCTTTAAAAAGAATAAAAATAAAACCAAAATACCCAAACCACCTTTGGAAATTGAGGATATTGTATCTGTGCTTGATTTAGCGGCGATGTTCTCGCATGATAATGTCCAAAGAAAACAAGCGTAAAACATAGAGATATAAGCGCTTTAAATGTAATCAATGTGAAAGTTTTTACCCTATGATTCTTGATGTCATTGTTGTCGTTATTTTGCTGGCTTCGGCTCTTATCGCTTTTCTGCGCGGTTTTATTCGTGAAGTTTTAACCGTGTTCGGCGTGGTTGGCGGTTTGGCGGCTGCTTATGGCGGCGGCCCTTTGTTAAAGCCAGTCTTTGAATCATGGCTGGTTGACCCTGCAGCGGCGGAGCCGCAAAAGCTATTCGGTATTTTGCCGTATGATTTATTATGCGAAGCGCTGGCCTATGGCGTTATCTTTTTAAGCGTCGTTATTGTTTTGTCTATTGTCAGCCATCTTTTGGCAGGGTGGGCGAAAAAGCTCGGCCTTGGCGCGATTGACCGCACACTTGGTGTTATTTTTGGTCTGGCGCGCGGCGTTGTGATTTTGATCTTTTTATATCTTGTGCCGTTTTTACTGTTCCCCAAAGACGAGCGCGCAGGATGGTTTGAAAATAGCCGCTCTCTGGCTTACATGGAAAGCATGACAGGTTGGGCGGCTTCGTTATTGCCTGAAAACTTCACCAAAGACAAAGATGAAGATGCACCCATTGAGGGCGAAGAGACAAGCGCCAACAACGCGTCCTCATCGTCTTCTGCGCCCACAGCCATTGAAAAGCTTGAAGCGCTCGATGTACTGCGCCGCGAATTTATCGACAGCCCCGCCACCACAGAGGGCGATCCGGCGGCAAGCGGATATAACCCGCAAGAGCGCATGGATATCAACCGGTTGATTGAAAGTGAAATCAACGACAATGCCATCGCGCCAACAACAATAACGCCACAAAACACGCAACCTCAAAATGGGAACAACCCGAATGAGTTTAATGGGA
>Ga0307935_1000160_pt1 | contig 32699 bp, 53 predicted proteins | sample OrgLakmetageno92_FD_201827 | JGI IMG/M metagenome (GOLD analysis project Ga0307935, IMG submission 201827) | Saline water microbial communities from Organic Lake, Antarctica - #92 | ecosystem: Environmental > Aquatic > Non-marine Saline and Alkaline > Saline | place: Antarctica: Organic Lake...
TTGACATTGATTACAGTGGTGCAGGTGTACCTATCGTCACCGGTTTTGTGTCCGACGGTTTATCTAAATGGTATGAGTCGGTGCAACTTATCGGATACTATTGTGATGACGAAGACCATGAGGGTGAGCCTTGTGTGTGCGGTAGCGACGACGAACTATATGCTGCTTTCGGACACAATCTGTCTTCGAGGGGGTTGAAGCTTGTATGCGATTGGATATGAAACTAAAATATAATGATGTCGAGTCAGATTGGGAGGAAGAACAATAATGTTGTTAGTTTGTGCAGATTGTAAGAGGGAAGTTCCAGAAGAAGATATGTCCCACCAGACAGTGTGGGGGAAGGATGTAACAGTGAAGGTTGATAGTGAACTTGCGTACGCTAAGGGTATGGTGTCGCGCCGTCAAAACGTGGTAGAAAGTTTAGGGTTGGAGGGTTCCAGTGCGGAAGCTGTGGGGGCTTACAGGTCCTTAGCGGGCTGCCTGCGGGAGGTCCTGAAACATCACAACAATGTTATGTCGATGGTCAACGATGCTACTGCGGGGGCTGCCCTGGAGTCATCGTTGTTGGTCGATAATTGTCGTGCATGGTTGGCAATGTCGGCACAGTCTTGTATGTCGTTCGGTATTTCGGAGGATGTGCTGGCAGGTATTCGTAGGGAGGTTAGGGTATGACTTCGCATAGGCATAGGTCCAGCGAACGTTGGGCTCGCAGGAGGAAGGTAATGTTTTTTGTGCAGTCTTTGGTTCCGTTTTGTGTGGCACTTGCCGGAATCATTGCGGTCATGTTTTTTGGTATATATCTGGCTAAGGGGGGATTGTAATGAACTTTGACATAAATGTGTGGGACCGTATCGGTTACGAAACAAGCTACAAGTCCGAAGGATGGTCTTTGGCTGCCTACACTTTCGACCATCAACACTTTGTTGCTTCGATCGATTTACTGCCCGCAGAGTGGCAACAGCTCACTTTGGGGGAGAACGTTTGGTACGCATCCGATTCGGACTTTTGGTTGGATGCGGACACTTTTATGAACACTTACCCTGTTATCCCGGCAAGGGTTAGAGCTTTCATTACGGGACTGTTTGAGGAAGATAGGAGGAAGAATGATGCTTTGTTATCTGTGTGGCAAGAGGTCAGCACCCGTGACGTTTATTAGCGGGTTGGGTCAAGTTTTCCATATGTGTGAACGGTGCGACAAGTTTGGGGTTTTTTGTGAAACATGCGAAACACCTATCTCTAATATGGATGACAAGTTTGAACTTCCAGGAGTTTTTGGTTCCCCTACGGGCCTTTACGATTGTTATGCTTGTGCGGAACAAAAATATGATTTATATCAGGAGTGGGTGGTCGCATCATGAAGGAGTGGGATGCGCATGTTTTTAGGTGCGATACGTGCGACAACTTACTGATGTGGACACAATATGATGATGATGCACGAATGTGTAAGGCGTGCGCTGAGGTTAGAGGAGGACACAATGAGTGAGGCAACAGAGATTGCGGTGCAGTCGTCGGAAGTTTTGAGAAAACTTTATGAAGTTTTTGATGAGCTGGGTATGGCACGACGGTTCACGGAAGAAGGCGGTGAGCTGGAAATAAAGCTTGGGGCAACTTGGGTGCTGTTCTTTATCGACCGAAGGGTGATGGATGATATGGCACGCGAGGAAGAAGCATTCCAAGATTCGATACGTTTAGCGGAAGGGCAGTGGCAGCAGTGAACAAAAAGTTGGATGCGGTATCAAAATCTAAGCAAGCATATGTGGTTGCGAAAACGACGATGGAGGCTCGGCTGCGGGAGCAGATAAGGGTTGAACTGTCAAACATCCAAACACAGATTGATATTGCGGTGAGGTATGCGTTCGATTCTGGTGAGTCGAAGGCGGACATTCTTCGCGCTTTGGGTACGAAGGATTACAACACTCTAAATATGTGTTTGGCGCGCACTAGTGGTGTGGCCGAGATTGTGGGTGTTAACCCGTTGGACCGTATTTATGGGTTGGTTGATGGTGTTGTTACTGTCACGTATGACCGTCATGGTCCGCACGGATATTCGGGTTCAGCCATGTTTGCGGTGAAAGTGTTGGATGACCGTTCGAGGCTGTTTCTGTCGGAAACCCCGTTGTGGAGTGACGACTATAAGGTCCGTAACGATGTTGTCGCTGTCCTTGATGGTGTGAAGGATGGTTTCTATTATGAGGAGTTGTGCGGATGGTTAGATAATGTTTGATGTCATTGGTGGTGCCCTGTTTTTTTGGTGGCTCATATATTCTTTTGCACACTTTTATAGGTTAGATAAAGCGTTAACTTCTGATGGTCGAAAGTTTCGAACTTCGGGTGTCAGTTTTTCTTCCATCTTGTTTTTACCGTGGGCTATGCGCCAAGCAGAGAAGGAGTTTATTCGTGAGCAAGAAGAACGTAGAAACAGCAATAAATGATTATGTCCAAACTCAGACTGGCGGGAAATCGTTCCCTACCGGTTGGGTCATAGTTATCTCGTTGGCCCCACCTACGGGCGACAACAGCCGTTCTGACAGTTATTTGACTGTCAGCTCGGAGGGTTTACCGTTGCACGCACAGATGGGGTTGATGGAGGTCGCAAAGTCTGATGTTCGCAACACATCAATGTTGGGAATGTTTGCCAAGTTTTTTGGGGGGAGAAACAGTGAGTCTTGAACGTTTAGTTCCAACGGTTGAGCAGGAGGCTGCCATTGTAAGGATGCTTGCGGAAAAGTCCGGGGGTGTTTTGAACGCATCAACTATGGGTGCAGGTAAAACGTTGAAAGCTGTTGAGCTTGTGCGTAGGCGGGGTGACCGTATGGTGTTGCTGGTTGCCCCGTTGGGTACAAGGTTGGGGTGGAAGGCAACTTTTGGTAGGCAGGGTGTTGCGTTGCCTTTCCGATGGTTGAACTCGTCGAAGGAGGGTAAAAACAATTTTGCTGGCTGGATGGCTGGGGAGGAGGGAATATATTTTGTGGGTACAGAATATTTTGTTCGCGTTGGTTGGGTGAAGAAGGCTCGCACGAAAGTGTGGACCCAGGAGGCTGACATTGTTTTGTTTGATGAGGCGCACCGTTCACAAAATAGGCGCAGTAAAACATATAAAACGTTGAAGCAGTTGAAAGCTCCGATGAAGGTGTCGATGTCGGGGACGCCTACGGGTAACAATTTTGCTGGCGCGTGGGCGGTAACTAAATGGTTGTGGCCGGACAGTATTGAGAATAGTTTTTATAACTGGCGTGACCGTTGGTGCCTGTTGAAGAACGACTTTTTTGATCCGTCGGGTAAAATTATTGTGGGGGAGAAAAAGCCTGGAGCGTTTTTTAACTCTTTGCCTTGCTATATCCGGTTGGAGTCTGAAATGGATGTTGCTTTGGTTGAGGAGCAAGTGTTTGTTGAACTGTCGTCTGTGCAGAAGCGTGCTTACGAAAAGTTGGAGAAGGACATGATTGTGTGGGTGGGCGATAACCCGTTGGTTGTCGAGTTCCCTATCACTTTGCGTGGCCGTCTAAGGCAAGCAACTTTGGGAATGTTTTCGGTTGACGATGATGGTGATGTGTCTTTCGATAATGATTGTCGTTCGACGAAGATTGATGCGTTGGAAAACATTTTGGGTTCCACGGTGAAGGGTGAGTCTGCACTTATTTTGACGGATTCTAAAAAGTTTGCGAACGTCATTTGTTCTCGCATACCTGACGCTTTGCCTTGGCATGGTGATGTGTCGCAGACTGTCAGGGAGGAGCATAAGCAAAAGTTTTTGTCCGGCGAGGCCAAATATTTGGTTGCCGTTATTGCTGCCATTGCGGAGGGTGTTGACGGTTTGCAACACGCCACACGTAATATCGTGTGGGTTTCTCGTTCAGACAATAGAATATTGAATGAGCAAGCTATGAAGCGTGTGCATAGGAACGGTCAAAAAAAGCAGGTTCAGTCTTTTGAAATTGTGGCTTTGGAAACATATGATTCTGGGGTTATTAGTGAACAGATGAAGCAGGCTTTGCTAATGAATAGGACATTAAAAAGTGAGCAATTCGTGGGAGGAAAAAAACGATAAAGCTTTGCGCAAAGATTTGGCGAAGGGTTCAAGCAACTTTCCGAGTTTGAACTATTTGAAGTTGACCAAAAGGCAACAGGTGGCGATGTCGCCTCTGGAGATTGCTCTTGACAACAAGGTTCCGAACTGCCAAAATAAGGCTAACCTTTTTGTTGATTATGATGAGGATGATGAACCAACACCGGATAACGCATACAAAATGTGTAATGGTTGCCCAATGTTGGTAGAGTGCGCTAGGTTTGCTAATGCGTACCGACCGCCGGTCGGTATATGGGGTGGACAAGTATGGAAAGATGGGAAGGTAGTTCAAAATGGTAGAAACAGCGAATAAAACGGGGGTCAAAGTGTCTGTACCAAAAATCTTTGCTGCGATTGCGGCAATTCAGGCTGGCGTGGGAAGTATCCCTAAGAATGGGACGGGTCCGACCAGCCAGGGTGGATACAAGTATGTGAAAAATGATGACATTATCGAAGCGATATCTAAACTGATGATCGAAAATAATGTGATTACTCGCCCGGAGATTACCCGTCACGGGTTTGTTACACGGGAGATTGGTTCTAACCGTTCGGTTGCTGTGACGGTCATCGATTTGAAGGTGACCTACATTTCCACTGTTGACGGTTCAGAGTTCATTGTTCGTGTTTCCGCTGAGGGTGCAGACAACAGCGATAAGGGTACACGTAAAGCTGTCACGCAGGCGCAGAAAATTGCTAACCTGTTGACGTTCAACATTGCTACGGGTGAGCCTGACCCTGACGGGACCGATGTGGCCCCTACAGTGTCTAACACGCCCACACAGCAACGTATCGCTAAGGCGAATACGTCTGGGGCTAACGCTATCTACAATGAAATCAAAGCGTTCCTTGGGACTGCCGGGCTTACCGGTTCGGTTGCGAACACTATCGGTCAACGTATCTCTGGGGGTAAAGCTTCGGAGGAATGGTTGAAGGATGATGTTGTGTTGGCGGAAGTTTTGAAAGCTTTGAAGAATGGTGAAATCGAGTAATGTCTGGACCTAAGCTTAGGGTCCGGTCTTCCGGGCATGGTGGTAGCGGGTATAAACACCCGCACACGGGGAGCCTTGTTCCCGGTGTGACTACCGTGCTGCGGAAGCTGGAGAAGCCCGCTATCGCCCAGTGGGCGGTGGATAACACTGCCGCTTTCGCTGTCGCCAACATTGATTCTTTGTTGAGCCGCACGGAGGAGCAGGGGTTCGGGTTTTTGCGGTGGTATTGGAAACGTGACCCGATTAAGGGTGACACGGATGACATTCGTAACTATTCAAATGGTGTCCTCAATGATGCGGCAAACTTGGGCACAATGATGCACGATTGGGTCGCTGCCGAGCATGACAATTTGCCTTACCCTGACGTGTCTTTAGCTCCGCAACATTTTTGGGAGATGGTGGCGGAGTGGGATAAGTGGAAGTTGGATAATGATGTGAAACCTTTGTTGACGGAAACAACTTTTTGGTCGGCACAGTATGGTTATGCTGGGACGGCTGACGGGTTGTGGGAAGTCAACGGTGAAACAATTTTGGTTGATGTGAAAACTTCCAGGAATGTTTGGGATGAACATTATATGCAGCTGGCCGCTTTGGGTGCGTGTGACACAATGTTGGTTGAGTCTTCTGAGGATGTTTGGGTTGAAAGCGAAATCCCAGGTTTCCAAAAGTATGCTTTGTTGCATATTAGACCTTCCGATACGGACAAAACAGGTAACCCTATGTTGCCGTTTTGTAGGTTAGAGTTTGTGGATATGGATGAAATGCCTGACCACTTTGAAGCCTTCTTGGGACTGCTTGCAGTTTCGGAAGCACAAAATAGGGTGCGTAAGCACAGAAACGGAGGAAAATAATGAGCCAGGTGAAAGCTACTTTTACCGGTAATGTTGTCGCTGCGCCGGAGCGACGTGAAGCTGGGGGTACTACTCTTGTGGAGTTCCCACTGTATGTGAATCACAGTAAGAAGGACAAAGACTCGGGAGAGTATGTCAAGACTGGTGATGTCACTAAGGTTCGTGTCACGTTGTGGCGTGACCTTGCCGATACCGATATTCAGATGGGTGACCTTGTTGAGGTTGTCGGGACGATTATCGAGAAGGAGTTCCAGAAGAAGGATGGTACGGCTGGACGTTCTTTGCAGACGGACTATATCGAGTCTGTTGTGGTGAAGTACCGTAAGGACCAGCAGCAGTCACCTGAAGCTTTCTAGCTTCTTGTAGAGGGGCGCGGCTCTCCAACGCGCATTGACCACTAGCTCAATGGCAGAGCAACCGCCTGTTAAGCGGTAGGTTCCTGGTTCGAGTCCAGGGTGGTCAGCGGAAGAGGGGGAAATGAAAAGTAGCAAACTGTATCAAGAACTAATTAGTCAGGTTGAAGTGGTGGGTGGTGTTCCTTGTGAGCAGGCACCGGACCTTTTTTTTATGGAAAAGGGTGACCCGATGGGTCCAGAAAAAATCAGGTTGTCTAAAATAATGTGTGCCGAGTGTCCTGTAAGGCTTCTGTGTTTACAGTATGCGATAGAAGCAAACGAGCATGACGGTATTTGGGGTGGTTTGACCCGTAACGAACGTGAAGGTTTTGGTCGGAGGAAGAGGGCAGCGTGAAAGAGTTTATTGAGAAAGTTTTGGGCAGCTCCAGCGGTAACGCTTTTGTTAGTCGGGCGAGTGGTAAAACTTCTAGCGGCAAACTGAACATCAACATTCATAAAACTTTTCAGTATCCGGCACAGTTGCAGGAGATGGTTGATTATGCTGAACAGTTTGCGGCTGAGGATGTGTATATTTCACCTTTGCTTTATGGTGACAAGAAGAACGATAAAGGCAACTTTGCTCGCACACCGGAGAACGCTTTAACTTCTCAAACAATTTATATGGACTCTGATTTGTGTGTGCCGGAGAAGTTTCGGGTGATGCCTTCCATCCATGTTGTTACTTCGCGTGGTCGTGGGCATGACTATTGGGTTCTTGATGCACCTGTTGATGCTAAACGTGCAGCAGAGATTGCACACAAAATTACTACCGCCCACCGTGATGATGGTTGTGATCCGTCGGGTTGGTCTGCAAACAAAGTGTTGCGTCTTCCCAATACGGTAAACACTGGGCATGGTTTCCCGGAGTCTGTCATTGCAGACATTTCTGACACTGTATATACGATTGTTGATATTGAGTTAGCTTACGAAGACATTGACGTGTACGAACGGCCTGTGATGGGTCGTGTCACTGATTCTGTCGAGGTTGTTGAGCCTGACGATTTGCCTGATTATACGGATGCTTTGAACAAACTTCCGAAGAGTGTTTTGGATTTGGCGTTGCAGGAACCTAACGTCGGGTCGGAGGGTAACCGTTCGGAGATGCGTTACCGGCTTTTGTGTGAACTGTTTCGCCTTGGTGATGTTTTGTCTGACGATGAAGTGTTGGCTATTGCATGGCAGGCTCCAGCTTCCCGCAAGTGGAGCATGGAGGACCAGCGTGGTTTTAACGGTTTGTTGGCAGAAGCCAATAAGGCTTGGATGGATGTTCAGTGGGAAACGGGTATGGCGATGGAGCCGCCGGAGGAGAAAAGTACGGCGAAGTCTTCGGTGTCGTTGTTGTCTGATGATGAACGTTCAACATGTAACGGGTATTCGTCGTGGATTGACAAATATGTGGCATGGTCGGGTAAGAAAGTTTCTAAACAAAACACACCTTATGACCGTATTAACGCTTGGGTTGTGTTGTCAGCTTCTTTCTCTGATGTTGCTTTCATTCCCCGTAAGAATGGCCCGGAGGGTCTCAACCTTTATACTATGACGTTGGGTGAAACTACTAGCGGTAAGTCGCAGTCGTTGAAGTTGATGCGTACGGTGATGGATGAAGTTTTTGTGGAGGACCGGGGATACAATTTGGGTGGCAACGCGAGCCCTAACGCTTTGGGTGAAAAACTTATTGAACGTGACGGCAAAGTTTCGTTGTTCACTAAGGATGAAGCTCACGGTTTGTTTAAGCAGTGGTCTACCCAGGATTGGACTTCGGGCATGATGGAGGAGTTGGCGCTGCTGTATGACGGTGTGGTGCCCCCCATGTTGCGTGTCGGCAAGAAGGATATTCAGTCTTCCGCTAAAACACATTTTTTGATGCATATGGGTGGGACGCCGGAAGGTATCATCCAGTCTTTGAATAGGGAAATGTTTAAGTCAGGGTTTTTGGCACGGTTTATGTGGGCGGTCGGTGACCCTCGTGCATTGACTAAGGAGGCCATGTTGGAGGAGGATTCGGATGGGACAGAGATACGTTTAGGTTTTGAGCCTATGGCTAGGCAGTGGGCTGCCGAGTTTTCTGATTCCAAACGTAAACTTCGTGGCAGCACACCTAATGGGTACATTCCGATCCGCATAAGTAAGGAGGGTGCGGAGAGGATGACCCAGGTGAAATGGGATTTAGCTAACCTTGTGAAAAGTTCTGACCCGAACTGGGATATTTTAAACCCTTCCCTTGTACGTATGGGTGTCACCATCCGCAAGTGTGCGTCTTTGCTGGCGCTATCGGAAGGTAAAGAGGAGGCCAACATTGTGCATGTGGGTAAAGCAATTTTTTATGCGGAGGAGTGGGTAAAGAACCTGTTTATTGTGGCGGAGCAGATTAGCGCTTCCGACTTTGAACGGAACTGTGACCTGGTTGACCAGTTTGTTAAAGAACGGGACGGCAAGGTAAAGTTAGAGTTTGTTAATCGCAGGTTTAAAGCGTGGAGGGTGCGCGACTTGCAGGAAGCAATTAGCGCTCTTGTTTCTCAAGGGCGAATTATGGAACTTTCTGGAAAGGAAGGCAAATGGCTAGAAGTAAACAAGTAAAGAAGATGAAAAAGGTTGTCGAAATTTTGGGGGACAAAACTTTTTGTGTACTCACGGGGGCAGGTATTAGTACTGGCTCGGGTATTCCCGACTATAGGGGGATGGGTTCCGCACCGAAGAAACCTTTAAATTTGGGGCCTTTCATTGAGGATGAAGAGTACCGTAAAGACTTTTGGGTTGAAGGGTATAGGGATTGGTGCGACTTTTCTGTAGCGGAACCTAACGTTGCGCATGACTCTGTGGGCCTTTTGGCTTCGACGGGTTTCGTGAACGGTGTTATCACCCAAAACGTTGACGGTTTGCACGGTAAGGCCGGCACCGAGCTGGTTGCAGAGTTGCACGGCAACATGTATGCAACCTCTTGTATAGCTTGTGGTCGCAAATATCCAACGGAACATATTGTTGCTTTGTTGGAGACAGGCAACCCTGGTTTGTTGTCGGGAGTTGTCGATCGTGAAAACTTTTGGGTCCCCCAATGCGAGTCCTGTTTGGGTGTACTCAAACCGGATGTTGTCTTTTTTGGTGAAATGTTGCCGGAGGAACCTTTCGTCTTGGCGGGCGAAATAGCGAGAGCTGCTGAAGCCATTGTTGTTGCGGGCACTTCGTTGAACGTTATGTCACCGTTAGTGTTCGTGCAGATGGTTAAAAGTGCAGGCAAACCGGTTATTGTTATCAACAAAGGTAAAACTAGTGTTGACAGTATGGCTGACATAAAGGTTGATATGGATTTGGGTAAAGCTTTCAACATGCTTACCGACGGTCTCATGTCGCCGGTTTATATATAGGGAGTGGTAATGAATATTGATGAGTGGATAAAGCTTGGTTACGATAACGGTTGGATGTCTATTCCTAGCTGTTACTACCATGACATGTTGCCGCTTTCCGATGAGGAGGAGGCCGACTTGGATGAGGATGGGGAAACCTGTGTGACGGTGGCACGCATTTATGTCTAAGGAGGCACGCATCCTGCCCGTGTACCCCACAACGCCGTCAGGTGCCGACCTGGAGCTGTTCAAGAAGGCGAAGAGCAAACTGTCATTTGACGGTCTAATACAGCCTGTGAGGGCTGTCGCGGGCTCACCGTTTCGTGTTGTTTCTTTGCGGAAACATCCCGACTTTCTTTGCGACTATGCTTTCGTGCCGGAACCTTCCGAGAAGTCTGTAACGGCGGCGATGGGGTGGGCTCTCGGCGACACTGACGACCCTCGGGCTATTACTGTGCTGAAAAGTTTGCGCAAAATTTTTGGTGAAGGGGTGACGGAGGTTGATTGAGGTTGTTCAGCCGTGGACAGAAATTTCTTTGGAGGATGTGACAAGGCGCACGCAGGCAGGGCAGACGGTCACTTTAGCTTTGAAGCATGGTTGGGTTGTGAAGGCAGCGAAAACTGTTACGGTAACGCATGACCGTGTGATGAAGAATGGGAACGTTCGGGCAGGCAAAACGGAGGAACATTTGTGGGTGGGTGGCGGCAAGTTGGGGAAAACTTTTGAGATAAACAGGTTTTATATTAAAAGAAACAATAGTCAATGCGACTTTGTTGAACTAAAACGTTTTATTCTTGAAAACTAGTTATAGGATGTAGCCATGAGCATAAACTACACAATGGCTGTTGACCCTGGTATGGCCACCGGGGTTGCTATTGGTCGGCACTCTGTCGATATGCCGTTGGATGTTATTTTTGTTGGCATCATTGGTGATGGTGTGCAAGGTTTTTGTGAATGGTTGTATCGGACGCGGGACGGTAAAGCTGTGGTCGAGGCTGACTGTTCACGCAGCTTCCCGGAAGATTATGCGACCCTCAATTTTCATCTTGATGTTGTGTCTGAAAACTTTAAGTTGAGGAACAACAAGTTTGCTGCTAACTTGGAGCCGTTGCGCATTGAGGGTGTGCTGATTGACCATTTTGGTAATAAGGTTTCGTGGCAGTCGCCAGCGGACAAGTCTATGGTGGGTGACGAATTTTTGAAGAAAAACGATTTGTGGCAAACAGGTAAAAATGTTGGCCATGAAGATGGTAGAGATGCGAACGATGCTTTACTGCATTTGTTTGCTAACGCAATGAGAACAAGACACATCCCAACACTGGAAGCATACTGGAGGTAACATCATGGAGAAAAGAATCGAAGAAGCGTTCACCGAATATCAGTTTGGTAAAATGGTTGACCCTGTAACACGGTACACACACGACGATCGTGAAGTGTTTCTTGCGGGGTGGACTGCTTCGCAGAAGAAGGAAACCAACTTTGTGAAAGAGTCTGTGTGGGTGCATGTTCCTGTTGCGCCGGAGGATGATCCCGAGTAGGGTGTAGTTCACAACAAGGGGAAGGGGACACAATGAGTGAGCTTAGAGTCGAGATTGATGCTGTTGAACTCGAAGGCATAATTGCTGGTTTGGAACTTGTGCGCGACTCAACATCCACCCTAACCAATGGGCACATTATGGAGGTTGCCGCGCTAGCGTTGACGGTCATGAAAGACCTAACCCCCGTGGTGCCCGAATGGCCTGCCTGGTATTACGCGAAGGACGGTGAAATTTGGGAACTAAGCTCGGACGAAGATGTGACCAGGCATTATGTTGTTTCCGAACACCGGTTTTTCATACTCCCGCTAATAGCAGCGGGAGATCGGGCTTGGCGTCCCGCCAGTTTTGCCCGCGAATTTGTTGCCGGGAAACGAATCTGGTCGGCAGGAGAAACAGAATGAGTGAGCAGACGCAGATAAGTATTGACCGGCTAAGGGCCGCCTGGATGACCTACCGGGACATGACGCGCACCTACACAGACGATCCTGATGGCAACGACGGCAGCGATTTTGATGCTTTCATGAAAGATGCTGCGGGAACCATAAACTCTGAGTTGGTAGTTGCCCCGGAAGAACACAATGACTGATTCGCCGGCAGTGTTCGCATACTCAATCATGACGGGCATGGCCATAGGCTTCCTTCTGTCCATGGTATTCCTGTTAGCCTTATTCTTCTGGGACTACAAAAACGACAAGTAGTAACCAAACAAAAACCCCCCGCAGTCATCACGGGGGGTTTCTTGTTTAGAAAGGATCACCAACCTTTCTGTTTATTCGGAATCAACACCAATCTTCACAACACTATCCGGCGTCAAGTTGGCCAAAGCCATCGTGCCCGAACCGACCGCCAACAGCGAAGCAATCACGTTCAACACCAGCTGTGCAACATCCCCGGTGAGGAACCCCACAGCGACCAGCATGGGCACCAAAGCAAGGGCCACACTGTAAACATAAGACCGACGTTTCATGGTCCAAAACTTTTCAAAATTATCCATCATTGCTCTCCTCTTGTTTCCATAGTTTCGCATCTTCATATGCGGCAAACCCAGTATATGCGGTCAAAATAATTGTGATGAGGGCAACCCCACCAATAATTAGTTGCGACCCGACCTGAGTATCAGTAATATATGTGACCGCGCCGAACACAATCATGGCAGCACCAAGCGCATACGATGCGTAAATAAGCCTACGCCTATGTTTCCAGCTTGGCATCAGTAACCCGGCTTCCTTTTCTTTGGTTTACGTTTCTCTGTCATTGGCAGCTTTCGCAATCGACCGCATCTTGTGGGTCTACGGGCAGGGAATATCCGTCTATAATCTCATTCTTATCCATTACCTTATTTTACCACCCTCCCGTGTTAGACTTGGGCCACCAATTGGGAGGACCCCCGTGAAAATTTTAGCCTGGGATATTGAGTTGACACCGATGACCGTTTACTCGTGGTCTTTGTGGCCAAACTTTATTGCTATACAGCAGATTGAAAAAACGCAAGATGTTATGTGTTTTGGTGCCCGCTGGTACGGGGAGAAGAAGGTGGCATTCAAGTCCACCCACCATCACGGCAAGAAAGAAATGCTGGAAACCATTCACGCCCTGCTCGATGAGGCGGATGCGGTCATGTCGTGGAACGGACAATCGTTTGACACGAAACATATCAACCGTGAGTTTATTGAAGCTGGCATGACACCGCCGTCGCCGTACAAAGAGATTGACTTGATGCGGGTGGCAAAACGTAAATTTAAGTTTGCGTCCAACAAGTTGGATCATGTGTCACAGATTCTTGGTGTGGGCAAGAAGGTCCCGCACGAAGGCTTCCAGCTGTGGTTAGACTGCATGGCCGATGACGAAAAAGCTTGGGCCAAAATGAAAAAATACCAGCTCCAGGACGTAAATCTACTTATCGACTTGTACGAGAAACTGTTGCCGTGGATTAACAACCATCCAAACGTTGCCGCATATGACGGCTTGGAGTCAGGTTGCCCCAACTGTGGGTCGATGGAGCTAAAGAGGCGTGGCTTTGAAATTCTTAGCGCCGGCAAGTATCAAAAGTTTCAATGCTCAAACTGTGGCAAATGGAGCCGGTCCAAGAGTGCAGTGTCCACAACGGAGATGAGGGGCTTGTGAGCGACGAAACATACAGCGCACTTGAGCGTGCAATAGAAGCCCACCTGGCGGACACTCTCGACGGCGAAGCAATGGTCGTCCGGGACTGGGTGCTAGTAAGCGCCACAAGCGAGCTGGACGGCGTTGCAGGCACAGAGAATGTAACCACACACTGGTCGCCGTTCACGCCGTTATATGCCCTCACAGGGCTTCTCCATTGGGGTATGGAAACGGTAGAACAAGTTGAGTTTATGGGAGAAAGCGAAGAATGATGGGTGTAGCAAACCCGATAAGCGCAATAGCACCCAACGCTAACCCAATATAGCTGGCGTTACGGCGAATCCGCGTTTCATGATCCGCCAGCTTTTCGTTAATGGCGGGAAGATTGTTTTCCAGCAACGCCGTTAGTTTGGTTACCGCTTCCACAAGGTTTCTTTGCTCTTGATACATTTCGCGTACAGAAATCCTTACCGACCCGTGGTCACCGTCTTGGTTTGTCATGCGGATAGGTACGCAGTCACTAGTATTTACCGTCATTCAGCGCACGCTGTAGGCCAGAGATTGTTCCCCTACCCCAAATGGCATCAATACGCCCGGTGTAGTAACCGCTTGCCGCAAGGCGGCGTTGGACTGCCCTGCGAGTGTTAGGTCCGTCAATACCATCAATGTCGTTCGCCGGGTAACCAAAGTCCACACCGGAACGTTGCACAGCCGACCACGTAAGTTTCCCTGGCCGGGCATCAATTAGTCCACGGTAACCGTAATCACGAAGTTCTTCCTGCCACACTTTCCACGTATCTTTATCAAGTCGTCCCGTAACACGGAGCGTATTATTAGTTGGCGCAGTCGCGGAGCTGGCAGAGAAGTATGGGTTCGGGTCGGTGTTCGTTCCCCAAGCGCCGTTGCGCCCAGTTCTCACCTCGAAATGGACGTGGTTTCCGGTCGATGAGCCGGTCGTTCCCGAAAGATATATTTTGTCGCCAGCGCGAACATGCTGACCTTTCTTGAGTTGCGTGCGGTGTGCCCCGTGATAGTACACGGTGTAGCAGTCCGTGGCATGTTTGATTTTGACAACATGTCCGCCACCCCTGGGCGACCAACCAATGTGTGTAACCGTGCCGTCCCCTGCTGCAAGAACATCAAACTGTCCGCCGTAGTCGATACCCCTGTGCATTTTCCGTCCACCACGAATAGGGTGGATGCGGTATCCGTAACCTGATGTTACGGGGCGGCCGGGGGCCGGGTTGTTCAGTCTGTAAAGCATAACCCTATTTTAGCAGAGGTATTGTGTTAGCCAATACTGAACATTGTGGTGATAGCGTCAGGAACATCGTCGCTCGCCACAGTACCGGCACCACCACCGCCACCACCACCGGAGCCGGGGGGAGGCCAAAGGGTTGCCATTATATGTCTTCCAGGAAAATACGAATAAGGGCCGCTTTGGATTCGTCAACATCGGAAATGATGAACAGTTGATCGCGAGGGTTCAGCTCGAAGGAGACGCCAGCGCCGGGAACAAGTTTGAAACCGTAGTCGGTTGCGGTAACACCTGCTCCGCCAATGAAAAGGTTTGCCGCCTCGTCAACGTTCTGCACGGTCACATCCAAACCGGAATGGTTTATGCCGGGGCTAAGCTCCGTTTGCGTGCTGTTGCTAAGAGTAAGGAGTGCGTGGAATGTGGCCATATATACATTTTACCACCTATTTTGTTTTACTTGTAAGACTTTTGCGACCAGTGATTTTTTGCGTAAGAGCTGACCATTGTAGAGTGCAATTTTTCTCCATCAAAATAACTTTCCTGGCTTGTTTTGCTGCCAAAAAAAGAAACCCAAGACTCGCGTTTAATCGGTGTGATTTGAAACATTGGGGTTCCCTTCGGCACAACCCCTTCAAATCCTTTTTCGACCACTATCGGAACATAAACACCCGTTTTCAAACTATCAGTATCCACTATTCCCGGCAGCACCTGAAAGGGAGTTCTTGAGTACCCGAAAGGCTGCGTAAAAAGTAATGACCACCCGCGGGGAGTTTGAGGATTCCAGCCGTGATGATATTTAAAAACAGTTTCGTCAAAACCTTTTGGTATCTCGTATCCCAAAACCTGCTCTTTTTGCCAAGTGCTAAAAACCGGTTGATCCACGTTCCATTTGATTACAGAACCCTCCTGGCTGTCTTCAACAATAACGTCCGACCATAAAGTGTAAACATAGCCCGAGTTCAAAGCGTCCAAAGTGGGGATACACTTTTTCACACTGGAATTTGGCGCTCCATGAAAGCTAAACTTTTTGTCAGAACCGGCAAAAGGTGACATTGATTTCCACCAACCCGGAAGAATCTTAGAAGAAGAAACCGGCCTGGCCCTCACTTCATAGCAGTGTTCGTCGGCGGCAATGAATTTTATTTTTCTCATAGCGTGACGTTAGCACAATTTTGAATATTCTGATAATGTCCTTGTATGCAAAAAATAAAATTTACCGACAGGACGGGCCTGGTTCCTAAAGAGTTTTATCCCAGCCCGCAAAAAAATCATATGCCAATTTGGATCAAAAAACTTAATTCCTACTCTGGCGGCGGGGGCTTTGTGCCCTCGGGGGACGGCAGCGGAGAGCAAACCGCAAAACGTTGCGTGCCGATGCTTGACGCAGTAACAACCGGTTATGCTTTGCTTTTAACCGAAGATATTTTAGTGGAAAGACAAGACGGTTTTTCTTTTTTTAAATGGCCAGCCGGCTTGGGCATAGATTTCCATAACGCCGGACAAACGGGAAGCCCTGGTGGAGAACCAATACCCAAATGGAACAATCCCTTTATGATAGAAACCCCAAAAGGTTACTCGACCCTTTTTGTCCCCCCACTAAACGAGGATTCTGTTTTTAATATTTTTTCTGCGGTGGTCGATACAGATAATTACTCGGGCCAAATAAACCTCCCATTCAAACTTGTGCGCGAAGACTGGACCGGCATCGTTCCCGCCGGCACCCCAATTGCTCAAATAATCCCATTTAAAAGAGACGCCTGGGAAATGTCGGTAGATTCCGAACCCAGCCAAAAGTCTTTAAGAGACGAAAGAAAAATACAGTCCTTCTTTAAAGATGGTTATAGAAAAATGTTTTGGAGTAGAAAATCTTACAACTAAAACAATCTTTAAGAATCATTCATTTCTGGCTCAATAGCAATCCAAGAGATCGAGGACTCTTCCCATTCGTGCAAGTTGCCGTCGGGTTGCGCAACTGGGGCCACCCATAAATAGGTGGAATCGTCAAGCAGCCAAGATTCATAAGGCTTTGGCGGCACGAAAGCCCCCGCAACGGGGTCGTAGCTAAAGCCAATACCGGCGTAATTGAATCGAAGAGATTTGCTTTGGTCAAGGCTTGGGGTTCTGTTTCCGTCGTCATCTAAAACATCAGAATAGTGGACACCACCAATTGTGTTTATTGATGTTTTTACCCAGCTACCACCAAGTACGTTATTTACAAAATAAGCACCCTCGTCGTCGTCTGAGTTTTTCGTAACAACAACATTTTCTACAATATTGTTTTCGTCAATTTTCGCCCAGTGTGCCATTATATTTCATACCTTATGATTACCCTGCCGGAAAATCCCACATTTCTTCCCTGTCCGCCACCGCCAAGAGTTGGGGCGTTTCCGCCACCGCCACCTCCCGGGCTACTGTAATCTCTTCCGCCGGTCGCGCCACCGCCACCGCCACCAGCGTAGGAAAGCGAAGCCCCGGAAAAGGTGCTAGAAAGAGCTGAGCCACCCCCGCCACCGATGGCATTGTTTTGCTGGTTTCCGCGATAAGGCGTTCTACCATTGCTGCCAACGCCGTTTTTGCCACCACCGCCACCCCCAGCCCTTGCGCCAGTACCACCAGACGGCCCAGACGCGTTGCCCCCAGCGTTTCCCTGGCCGGAAGTACCAAGTGATCGTCCGCCACCACTTGTGCCACCACCACCACCAGAGCCACCCACACTGGATGCGCCTGGCGAAGCGCCATTTCCGCCCCCCAGGGACGAAACATCAAGAAAACTGGAGTCTGCGCCTGAAGAGTTGGTTGATCCGCCAGCGCCGACAATAACACTGTATTCCCCCGCGCGCACGTTCCCCGCGGTGAGTTGCTGAACCACACCGCCACCACCGCCACCACCGGCCCCGGTGCCAGACCCGCCGCCGCCACCACCGGAAACGCAAAAAACTTCGACTCTTTTGGAGCCAGAAATAACAACAAAAGTATCTGATGCGGTAAAAATATGGATTCCGTAGCCATCTGCTTCTAAATATTGCCCACCAAGGGCTTTAAAAACAGAGGGTTCCGCCATAGAATTATAACGCTTGTAGTTTTGAAAAGAGCTACTGGCAATACTTGTTACAGCCACAACAAACTCCTTACGGTGTAATCTCAGCGCCGGACAAATTGAATGACAGGTTAGCGTTACCCGCGAACACCGTCATTTTGTCTGTGGCGGCCATGGTCAAACCGGTAGTAATCGTTGTGGTGTCGTTGGCGGCCACCGGAACATCGTAGGCAACATACATGGCGTTCGTAATCGTCGCGCCAGCAGGTCGCAAAGCAACCCTAAAACTTGTGGCAGTGCCGCCACGGTTGCAGACATATAGGGTCGAACCGATAAGCTCAGTCGAAGCTGGGACCGTATAAAGGTCAGTGTTTGTGGTTGCCGCAGGGGCTGCCTGCGCAATAATAGAGTATGAAGTGGCCATAACACAATTTTACCACAAGGTTTGCTAAGCACCCATCAAAAGGAAAGAACTTTCAAACCCGCCACTGCCGCCACCGCCACCAACACTCACCCAAGTGGACGTTGCACCAAAATATGCACGCAACAGGCCGACAGTACTATTCCACCACAAATCCCCATCAGCTGCCGTTCCGGGCTCCGCGGACTGAATATTGATTTTTGCGTTACCGATACGAACCCATTGGGTGCTATCCCACGAAGACAACTCTTTAATGTCGTCAAGGTAAGTAACCATACCCGTCAAAGGTACAGGGATGCTCGCCGTCCGGTCCGTAGCATCATCAAAGAACATAACCGTTTGATCCATCAAAAGGTTATTTACCTGGTTGGCGGTAAGAATATCTCCCGCAACAAAAACTTCTCTACCGGCACCCATTACGCTACCATCACCCATTCGTTAGTGGCACGTTTACGCAACAACACCTGCGCGTATTGGGCGACCGTGCCAGAGTTTCGCACGGTAACACCACCAGCAGGGGTGACCGTAACATCGCCGGAAGAAATATTGTACACATACAAAATTGTTCCCAAAGGAAAAGCCACTGTCGCGTTAGCGGGAACCGTCAACGTTGCCGTACCCGTCTTGTTCATCACCACAACTTTGCCAGCATCAGCTAACTCTAAAACATAGTCGGCGGTCTGTTCCGCGTTCTCCAAAACGACCGACCGGACACTAACAATTGCGGACTGTGTACTGTCGGCAAGGTCCTGGAATATAGCGTTTAGGGGCGCTACAGCATCCGTCGAGACGGGGTAGACAATACTGTCTGGTGATGTGCTTAATGGCATAGTACTCCTATTGTATCAAACGGCTACAGTATTGCGTGCGCCATAAGTTTGTAACGGTCAAGTCTCAGATTAGTGGTGTTGTCAATGTTGGCAGCCCACATGGTTATTTCGTCCCCCGCCTCCACCCGCTGAATCCATTGGGTGAAAGTTTTCCCTGCGCGACTGCTCGCGCCACTAAAGGAGCGACATTCTGTGGCATCAATAAGGTCACCGTTTAAAGCCAACTTCAAACCGATCGCATTGTTATCTCCAGCCCACCCGTCATACGAACCAATAAACATGATTGTGCGGGCCTGGCTGGTCTCGTTTTTCAGCCCAGTAACGTTCGGTGAACCCGAAGCCACCATGTTGAACGTACCGTCCACGTCAACCGTCCCCGCAAGGTTAATGGGAACATACACACCAGCAGTAGTAATAGTTACCGTCGTGCCGGTCTGATTCCACAACATACCCCGCATCGGTTGGCGCAAAGCAATGTTGAGTTGGCGTAAAGCGTTAGCAATATCTTTCTCAGCCTTTACTCTCGTGCCAAGAATTGTGCTCAGTGTGCCCTCAACCCACCTGCCCCATGGTTGCGAAGGGGGCGGGAGGAAAGAGTTGGGTGCTTTCATGTTAGAAGCCTAACGCATTCACGTCGAGGATACCTTCGTCGAGGACCAAATAGTCGAACGTCAGATAAGGTTCGGTGCGCAAAGGTATCAAAGCCCAGTCGGTAAAGCTAAGCCCTACAGGTATTTCATAAAAGTCTTCAAAGGTAAGCCCCGCGAACGTGTTATTAAAATCTGAAAGCAACGTGTCAAACTCTGCGGTAACACTAATACCGCTTTGGCTTATTTCGGAACTGCGCACACGGTAATACCCATCAAAATATTTGACCCTGGAGCCGGTAACAGAACCAAACGATTGCGCAAAAAGGCTGATAACTGTTTCGGAAAAGTCTTCAAACGCGGCACCCGCATAGTCGTCATTGAAGTCGGAGAAAACATAACCGGCGTTCATTTTCTCGTTATACTCTTCGAAGCTCATATAGATGGCGATAGCTTTTTCGTCGGGAACAAACGCCAGCACGGACTCGCCGTTTAGGGTTCCAACATCAGCATCATCAAGTTTGAAATATTCGTATTCGGTAAAGTTTCGTTTCACAAAGGAGCGACCGGAAACATCAAACGTGTGCCGGGGCAACGCATACTGTTGGCGGGCTTTGATCCCCAAGTCTCTTGCCTGCACCAAAGTGTCCACATGGATGTTGTCAATTTCAGTACCAACTTCGGTGGGTGCCAAAGCTTTCGTCAACCCGGTAGTAATGTTCAATATTTTGCGGTCAGAAAACACACCATCGCCGACGATACGTAGCGTCGAGTAGGAGGTGGACCCGTCGCTTATCGCAATACTGTACGGGGAAAGGTTTTCAAACTGTGGCCCGACAATGGTAACCCTCACAAGGGTGCCGTTTTCTACTATCTCAAAACTAACTTTGCCGCCAAAGTCGTTCCAAAAATCTGCGGTCACAGGAAGGTTGTCGTTGCCCGACACCGAATATACAGAGTTCGGTCCCGAATAATCTTTCGGCACAACATCCTCAGCGACCGGCTGTTTCACGCTGGTCACATAACCTTCAACAGCAATATCGAATACAACAGTTTCGCCATGCTCAACCTGGTAGACGGCAACCTCGGGGACCCAACCTCCACGAGGAAAAACGAGTGCTTCCGTTTCGTCAGTGTAGTTGTAGTAGGCGACATCAAAAGATTGTGCCAAGTCCACATCAGAGATTGTGTACGACTCGTCAACAACGTTGAACACATCAATTTCGCGTTGCCGAATAGGCTGAAAATATATGGTGTTGTTGATTAAGCTAACTTCAACCTGGTATGCGGCACACGCCTGCTTGAGGAACACCCACAAGTCGCCCTCATAACCGGGGGAAACGATAGGGTCGAAAGGTATCGCCGGGCTAAACGCAACATCGGTGGTCACACCGGCGGCAGCAAGAATGCCTGTTAGCAGGTCTTTGATTGTGGTGAAACCTGGAGGCACCACGGCGGGAGTGTTGATGAGCCCCAACCGGCTCCTACCCGTAATACTCAACACGCCGTTGCTGGAACTCAAAGAGTCGATGCGGCCCGTGATGGAACCATATTCGTCATCGGTGAGAATAATCTCATCCTTATACAACACTGCACCATCATTGTTGGAGTCGGGTGCGTCAAAAGAAATGTCACCAACACCACCACTATCGTCACCAATAATGTGCGGGGTGGACTGTTCCGAATAGCTGTAAGAAGCTATGCTGCTTCTGTGTCCAGCAAACCTGCCTGTACCGACAACCTCAATTTCGATGGCCATTACTGATTCCAGCCGCCAGTTTCCGCAAGCTCGGCAACAACACCCACCCGGTCAAACGCTGCCGAATATGGTGTGTACTGTGGTTGTGTGACAAACGAACAGCCAGAGTTTCCTTGGCCGGAAATAAACATTCCAGGCCCAGGGTTGACACCAGTTTTGATAACTTGAACCATGATGCCCGTCAACGTTATTGTCCCCGAACCGGCCAGGCTGAGCTGTAAACCGTCATAGCTGGAAGAAGAATAGCTTTTCGTAAACCTGGCATTGTTTGATACGGCCAGTAAAGCCAAAGTTTGTTGCGCACCCTCAGAGGTTGGCCCTGTAGTAGGGGTTGCGGTCAAACGCCCACCAGTGCCTGACTGGCCGTAGGCGCCCACCCAAGCCGTGTAACCATCAGGAATGGGTATCCACACACTGCGGGTCCTACCAAGCGTCACATCGTACTCTATGGACTCCACGGGCAAGTTTAAAGTGTTCGCCGGCGTAGCAACAAGCCTACCCGGCAAACCCGCATTCAAAGGCAACCCATCATAACCACCCTGCATAGGTGAAGCCCACCACTGAGGCAGTGCGTTACGGTCCGCAGCGAACGGGTCGTGCCAATAAATGTTACCGTTGCCATAAATACCGTCAGCCAAATCAAGAATTTTGCGGGCCTCGTCACGATCCAAAATGTTCCACGTCAACGTGTACTGTTTCGCGGCAGCCTTAGACCGGCGAACCCTTGTGCCACCGTTCAAAAAGTTGAGTTGGCTAGACCAACCCTGCTTCGAGGAAGGCATGTTAACTGAAGGCGCACGCATCTCCAACATTTTCTGCCGGGTGCCAATATAAAAACAACTGTTAGCCATTAGTTCGCGCCCCTCTGTGCATCCACAACATTGCTCCTGTTTGTAGCTTCAGCAACAACTTTACCATTCAGGCGCAATTGTACGTTCCCCGCATCAGCAAGAAGTTTACGGTCGAACGGTGACAGCTCCACCATCATCGTGCCACCATCATTACCGCCCGACTGTCCGCCAGCAAAACCGCCCATCGCAAAACTGCGCATACCGTTTTGTAGTTGCGACAAAAAGTTTGCGTCCGGCAAACCCGTGGACTGGTTTACATATTTTTGCGGAACCACATATTCACCCTTGTGGACAACACCGGCAGGTTGCATCATCCCGCCGCGACCCGTAAAGCCACCGCCGGAGAAGCTTCGGAGCTGGGCTTTTAAAGCATCAATTCTTCCGGTGTAAAGTCTTCTGTCGGAACCAAGCGCACGGTTACGTGCGGCCTCCAAACTGGCTATTTCCGCCCGGATGGCAGCCTTCTGGTCCGCGTTAGGGTCCACCGCGCCAGGCGAGGGAACCGGCTGGCCAAGCGCCCGGCTCAACTCGTTAGCTTTATCAATCTGCCGATTCAAAGAAGCATTCAACTCGTTCAACGCCTGCAACGCCGGATTCACATTCGCTTCCACCGTAATATTACGGGGCACACTATCAATAGCGGTACGCACATCATCAAACGCCACAGCATACTTTTGGATGTCAGCCTCCTGGAAACCCAACTCCCTAGCCTGCTCAACAAACTCACGACGCGCCTTCTCCGTCGCCTCACGCAACTCATCCTGGCCGGCACCAGACTCCGCCAAAACACCAATATAGCTTTGATAGTTACCAACAAGACCCAACAAAGCTTGACGGTTAGCGCGACCCTGAACACTATCGCCAGAAACAGAAGTGGCACCAGCAGTAATAGACTCCGCCTCAGCCAAAGCCCTCTCGTTCTCAGCCTGCTCCTTATTCAACTCGGAAAGTTCGTTGCGCAAAGTTGCGGCACGAAGCTCATCATCATATGCTTCCGCGACAGACAGAAAATATTCCTTGATGGCCCTATCGGCACCCAAGTCTTGTTGTGTAGCCTGCAACTCTTCCAAAGCGCCCACAGCGTCGTTTACTTGCTCCGTGAACTTATACCATTCTTCCGCAAGAGAATCGACACCCTGCTCTGCACCGAAACGTATATCGAAAGCCCGACTAAACACACTTTCCAGGTCGCTTGCGAAGTCGCTTAGCGTACGGACTTCTTCCGCAGCCCTTTCCGCTTCGTCGGCAACATCCCTGGCTGCACCGGCGGTGCCTTGCGCGGCACTTGCGGCGTCACCATATCCCCTTGCCAAAAGACCAGCAGCCTCTGCCGCATCACCTGTCACATCGGCAATAGAATCAATGTTTTCTATTGAATCCCGTAGCCCTCTAATTTGCGCATCAATGTCCTGGACTTCCACATTGTTAGCTATGGCTAAATTAAATTTTCCGCGATCAGAACCCATAGCGCTTGCTGCGGCTTTGGTGATAGACAAAGCGTTACGCATGTCTTGCAGCGTTGCAATCTGGGTCGCCGCGGCAGTGCGATAGGTGCTAATAATTACGCCTTGAAGAATTTCCAACTGATCCGCAGAGGCGTAGCCACCATCAACAATGGCGCTATAGAAACCGGCTAGTCCGGAAACCGCATCTTCTTCGTTATCGGCAGCGTTAATAATGTCGATAATTGCTTTCTGCATCTCCTGAGAGGTTGCAGCTATTTCCGCACCTTGCTCCTGGAATACGGCACCAAGTCTTGTGATTGAGTTTGACATTGCACGCTCTGCGTTGACCTGAGCGTAGGCGGCGTTAACAACCTCGGAAAGTGCTTTCTGAAAGTCGCGAAGGTCTTCTTCCGCGTCACTGTAAATACCACCAGTAGCTTCTATTTCAATTTTTGCTTGCCTGACGGCGGCGGTTACTTCATCGTTGCTGGAGGCGAAGTTTAAGAGCCCAGAGGTTCCGTTTTCGGCGATTGTCCGCAGGGTTTCAATTTCTTCTGCATACTTTGTGGCGTTGTCGTCCTCTAGCTCGTCGGCAAGTTTTGTTGCGGCTGGTGTCAGATTGTTAGCAAAGGAATCCGCAAGCTCGACGTTGCCCGAAACAATTGCATCCGACCAGTCCTTGTAGGAAAAACCGGCCTCCCGCAACTGTGCGCTGAGTTCCGTGCCGAAGGTAGAAACAAGCGCGTCTAAAGCCGCAGACTCCTTTTCCAAAATGTTACTATTCCTTGATGGGTCCAGAAGGTTGAAGTCTGCTTGAACTTTTTGAAGCAACGTTGGTCCTTCAGCAGCAGCCGCCAGCTCCTTGGCTAGCCTTTGCGCCAAAATAGCCTTAGTGTTCTTGCCAATAGCAATTGCTTGGCGATCGAAAGCATCGGAGCTGTCATCTAGCAAAGAGGTAAGAGCCTCCTCCTCGCCGCTTGCAACAGCAAGGGCACGGGAATAGTCAGTAATCTCTTCGCCCGCGTCGCCCGCCGCTTTTCCTACGACAGTAAACTCATCAATGTTTTCTGCGGTCGCGTTGGCAAAATCGCGGCTGTCTTGCTTTACCGCTTCCAGAATGGAACCCCAGTCTTCGAAGCGTTCGGAAAGCTCTTTCGTCTCGTCATCCAAGTCAGCCATTTTCTTTACAAGAAACTCGACCCCCGCAGCAACAGCAAGGAAAATGCCAACGCCAATAGTGGCCTTCAAAGTTTTTACCGCCGTGCCGTAAAGTTTGGTCTGCCTTGCGGCGGCCGCCGCGGCAGCACCCGTAAGCCGCAAACGTGTAGCCATCAAAGACAAACCCGCACCCGTAGACACAAGGTTCGCACGCAACCGCACCAAGCTAGTGTTATATCTTGCCGTGCTAACAACGCCGGTCCGCATACCAATGTTTGCTTGCGCCTGAGCAACATTCAATCTTTTTGTTTCGACAGTGGCTTTAAGCTTAGTAATGGTGCCGCTCTCCGTGACACCCTTAAGCTGTTTGAACTGAATTTTAGCCAAAGCTGTTGTGGTGAAAAGTTCCGTCATGGCGGTACCCACACTGGCAGCACCGGCACCAAGCCTGGCCAGACGGCCAACAACAAGGGCGGCAATACCCGCAAAGCTAACAAAAATTGCGGCAACACCCACCACAAAACCGCCAACCTTCGTGCCGATAACAAACTCAAGGGCCTTCAAAAACCCACTCAAAAGTTCTACCGCAACACTAATAGGCCCGGAGAGTGTACCAAACGCAGCAGCCACAGCGGAAAGGTTGTTTTTCAAAACAGCAATACGTTCCGTCAAAGTGGCAGTAATAATGCTGTACTGGTTTTGAAGTTCCGCACCCTCCGCGAAACCAATTTTTGACAAATTGATTTGATCCTTAACTTCCTCCACACCCTGCGCAAGTTTCAACAGTGTGGGGGTGTCACGCACAGAGGTAATACCAATCTCCCTCAAAACGCCATCCGCCCCCACCCCGGCAGCATTCAACCCTTCAAGGATTGCAATAATTTGTTCCGGGCCGCTACCCGCACCCCAATTTGCCGCAAACTCGTCGGAACTTTGATTCGCTATGCGAGAAAAAGAATCAAGCTGGTCGCCACCGCCAGCGACAGCCTGCTGGATTTCCGTAAACAGTCTCGTAAAAGTACCCCTGGCAAGTTCCGGCCTAGTACCCACGGAAGCCAAAGCGGAAGAAAAACCGACAAGCTCGGCAGCACTAAAACCGGCAATGTTTGCAACAGAAGCGATCTGTGTAGAAATGGCGATAATGTCAGACTCGGTAGCGACCGCATTAACACCAACCTTCAGGATGGCCGAACCGAGCTTCTCGAACTGGCCGTTCACACCATCAACAAGTTGATCCAACCGACCGAAAGATGTTGCGGCAGAATCAATTGTCACATCAGTTGTGGCGGAAAACTTTGCAACCGACTCAGTAAACTCGTCAACAACATCAACGGCAACACCAAGCTGGCCGGCAAGAGTAGCGATTTGCGCTAAGTCCGCAAACGAAACAGGAATGTCTTGGCTCAAATTAACAAGGTCGTCCCGCAACTGGTTGACCTTAAGGCTTGTCTCTTCCGTGCCGTCACTAGTTGTTCTAATAACATCAGCGAACGCACGCTCATAGTCGGCAGCAACCTTGACGGTTGCGCCAACCGCCGCAACAATTGCGCCACCAAAAATGGTTGCAGAGTTTGAAACATCATATAAGGCGTAACGCAAACGGGGCAAATGTGATGTTAGCGAAACAACATTTTTGTCAACGCTTTTGAGTTGACGATCTTGCGCCAAAAAGAGGTTTAAAGTTTTTTTAACGGCACCTTCGTCGATAGAACTTCTTACCGCGTTATCAATTTTCTGTTGAAGCTGAACAACTTTTTGCTGCTCACTGCTGGGAAAAATGTCGCCAAGTTTTATCTCCTCAAAACCCATAGCGCCAAGTTGAGAGTTGGCCCCACTTATTTTTCGAGAAAACTGGTCCTGCGATTCCTTTAACTTTTTAGTGAGACTTTCGGACTCGGTGTTTGCTTTTCTAAGCTCGGTGGAAAGCTGAACAAAAGTTGAAACCGCCTTTTCGCCACCGCTTTTTGCTGCCGGACCAATCTCAATAAGTGAAGTTTTTATTTCCTTAACTCTGGAAATAAGTGCTTCCGACTGGGCGCTTACTTCCTTAAAGTTTAATATTTTTTCTATACCAGAGGAGTCTCCGCCAGATTGAAGACTTTTGAGCGTCTGCTCAAGTTCTTTAAAACCCTCAAAGCTTCCGCCAATAGACCCGGCCTTAGCAAGCTCCCGAAGCTGGTAGGTTGTCTGATCAACCTCATCGCGAAAACTATTGTTTAGCCTTCTCATTTCCCCGAAAGCGTCTTCCGCGGAAGAAAAGTCTGTAACCGGGCTTATCGGTTTTTGTAGCTTTTCTTGCAACTCGTTTAGTTGCGCAACAGCGGGAGCCAAATTCAAATCAATTTTTCCGCCAGACAAAAATTGGGATAAAGAACTACCCGCCTCTTCAAGTTTTTGAGAAAGCTGGCCAATTTCTTCACCAGACAGTTCCGCAAAAAAATCACTAAAGTTTCTGGTAACCTTTACCGCACCCTTTTCGAGCTTCCCGACGCTTTGCGTAGTGTTGTCAAAAGCGTTAAGAGCTTTGGAAGCCTCAACGCCCGTCTTTGTTAAAGCGTCCCGCAAGCCGTTAGAAGACTTTGCGGCGGTCTGAGTGTCCTTGGAAATGTTTGCTGTGCTTTTGGAAATAGCGCTGGCGCCCTGCACAAAGCCTGCTTGGGAACTGGTTAAATCTTTGAGCGCCCCCGACAAGTCTTCAAAGTTGTTTGAAAGGGTTTCAATGTTCCGGGCAATCTTTTTGACAATATCGGAAACATTGTCGTTGGCGACAAAATTAACGCTGGCATCTTCAGACACAATACTCCCAAACGTTTACAAAAGGCATATAACCAGTGTACCTCAACGCCTACTTTTTGCCTTGCAAAAGATGGGGGTCGCTGCGTGCGGGAGGCCGCGCTTTAACTTCACCCTTTTTGGCTTGCTGCTCCGCCAACCATTCGTCACGGGTGGGCATCTCCCCGCCGTCCATAACCCTCGGCTCCGTAACATAATATTTTCCGTAAGACTTCGATTTCTTTTTACCGTCAGACTCCTGGGCACGCTCCACAGCGGCACGAGATTTGGACACCCTGGCTTTAGCATCAAACGTTACCCGATCGGATTCGTCCCACCATAAAGGGATACCATCCCGATACCAGTCCTCAAGAATATAGTGTGCCTTGAAAAGTTTGTAATCCCAAACATCCCACTTCTCGTGCGAAGGGTCATCAAAAATTATTGCTTGAGGCGGTTGACCAGATTTAACCGCAGCTTTCAGTAAAGTCCTAAACCACCCGTGGTCATCCCAGGTTAGGACTTGGCTAAAAAATCTTCGCCCACAGACATCAAAAACAATGCTGTAGCGGCACGCATCTTCTCCAAAGCTTCAGTAATGGTTGTTAGTGAAGCTAAAGGCAGGCTACGGCGAAGTTCTAACGCATCCTCAAAAGATATTCCCTCTTGCTCCTCACCGTCGGGGGACAAAATTTTCTGAACCCCCGCCTGCCACAAAAGCGCAGTAAAGTATCGGTCACGTTCAATGTTTTCAATTTCTTCTTTTTCCATTTCCCCAGTAATTTGACTCATCTTTTGTTCATGCTTGATGGGAAACTTTGTTACAGCTTTGTCGAAAAGGTCTTGCCTTACACCCTCAGAAATTCCGGTAAGGTGAAAAACGTATTTAGTTCCACCCATTTCTTCAATAAGTTTGTCCCGAGAGTCCAAAACTTCTTCACGCTTAGCAAGAAGAGTGTCTAAAGTTTTTTTGTCAACACCTTTCTTGTCCATCGCTTTTCCGATGGAATCTATTGCTTCATTAATTTCGGCAACACGGAAAGCAACACCCTCGTCAATAAAAACGTCAACTTGATCTTTAGGGTATGCCCTATTTTTTACCGCGTCTACAATGTTAAAGGTTCCCGGCTTTTTTGCCGCATTAACCATTTCTTCAATATCTGACATTGTTCCTCCTGGTAGTTTTCTACACAAATCCTACCACGGCAAAGAAAAAACCCCCACCGAAGTGAGGGTTCTTTCTGTCGGGTAAATGTTAGGAAACAGTAACCGCACAAATTGCAGACTGACCATTGCCAGCGGTAGCTGTAATGGTTGCCGTGCCGGTTGCGATAGAGGTAACGATACCGGCAGCAGAAACTGTTGCAACAGCGTTGTCGCTGCTGGTCCACGTCAACCCGTTGGTGTAAACACGCCCACCAAGTGTTGCGGTAACCGCATCAATGTCGGCAGCGGCAGACCCCAGCGTTGAGGGGGAAACCACAACAGCTGAATCGCTTGCGCCTGCGACAACCGTCCGAACAGCGAAGTCACCCTGGGGAAGCATAGTCACGGTGTAACGGAAAGCTTCCTCACCAGTGACAGACTCAGAGTAACCGTCGGTCATAATTTTGAGAACATGCACCAGGTCGCCAGCGGTAGCGTCCGTGCCGGACTCTTCACCGTCAATGCGGACAACCATGAAACCTTTGGTGCGGGGCGCATCGAGTGCGTCATAAACCAAAGAGTATTCGCTGGTCGAGTCATCGAAGCTTTTGGGGTAGTAGAAAGAAATGCTTCCACCCCAGTTTGCGTAACCACGGTCGGTGACTTTACCCAATGCGGTGATCGCGGGGTCGTCAAGCTGGTTGGATGCTTCAAGGTTGAAGTCGAAGTCGTTCCAAGAAACAGCAACTGAAATGTCGAGCGAAGCGTTAATCTCGTCAGCGGTAGGATACTTGTAGTTCGCGAAAGCGTTCTCCAAGGCATACCAAACACGGATGTTACCGCTCGCGGGAACTTTTACGTCAGTCATTATGCGGCCACCTCATAGTTCCAGTTTACGAAGTCGTTGTTAAGGAACGCTTGGCTCATGCGCTGGTTTTCACCGTTGCCGACCACGTCAATTCCAAAGTCAGTTTTGACTCCAACCATTTTGATACGGTCGCCGGTAGCGAAATCCGTGTCGCTGTCTTCGCCAACCCGCATGATTGCCACGTAAGCAATGTCGGGGAAGGCCATCAAGTTGAAAGCTTCGTTGAACACTCCGGTAGCGGCAGTGTTTGCATCGCGGAACGCCTCAAAGGTAACCTCTGGGTTGAAAAATGTGGGGGTAGACAGGTTGCCTTCGTCGCAGAAGCTAAGCGAGTCGTCGGTGTCCGAATCCCCAAGGGTAAACGTTGTTCCGTCTTCGTTCAATGCGCAAGAAATGTTTTTCACCAATACGGCGTTGTTCAGTTCTGCGGCTGTGGGAGCTGTGCGGTCAGCGAAAGCTTCCGGGTGAGCGAGACAGAACGTAACGTTTGCACGGTACATTCTGGTGTTGGCCATTAGTTCTCTTCCTCAATATCGATATTGGATTCGGTTTTTTGCTTTTCAACAACTTCCGGCTTGTTTTCTTTTTTCTTTTTTGCTTTAGAGTAAAAGAGGCCAGAGTTTTGTTCCACTTTCTCCTCCACCGTGCCGGGTTTATACATAACCGTGTTAAACGGTTTAGCGTCATCCTTAACGGGAACGAGAACGTCTTTGAATTTGGGGTGCGCGAGCATCTTTGGGGACACGTCAGCGATTTTACCGGACACAGTGTTTAGGGCAAGTACCATGACTCTAGTTTACCACCGTTTTAGGGGGTCATATAGGAGCCGGGGCTTGTGGTGTTCATGGGGAACGTAAACTCTGCCATTGCCATGTAAAGGTGCGGCACACCTTCGCGTTGGGCGACAACAAAAGTGCTGCTAGAGTTTCCAGGATTTAAACGCCCCACACCGTCAAAAGACCAGCCGATAAGGTCGTCAACAACAATGTTTAAACCCTTACGACACTGTTTGGGTGTTGGGGCAATAATGCCTATGTCGAAACTTGATTCGTATTGGTCCTGCCTGACACCAGAAATTGATCCACCGTTGGCGAGACGGTCCAGGCCGCCCCAAGAAATAACAATATAAGGTTTTACTCTTGAGTCCACACGGAGCAGTTCCTGCTCGTTTAGGATATAGTCTTCATACACTTTGTATGACGGAAACTCGCCCTCAATGTAGGCAAGAATTGTGTCTTGTGTTGCAACCAAATTGAAGCCGGTCATTATCCTCTTACCCATCCTGTTGATTTACGGTTTTGCAAATAGCTGCCAGGGTCACCTTTAAACCCGCCAGAGTTAAACTGTTTTACAGCTTCGTTCCATGCGGCACTATAAGCGGATTGCAGTCTTTTCTTAATTGAAAGCCCGGCACCAGTGTTGGGGCCAAAACCAAAACCTTGAATAAATTTGGGGGGATTTCCGTCGCTAAACTTGGCCCTGCCCGTAGCGGCTGTTGCCGCAGGGTCAAACCTGGTGGTGCTAAAAAAACCAAAAGCTTGAAACAAAATATACGGGTTTGATGCTATTACAGACGGACTCCAACCATAACTTCCCACAGTTCTTCCTCGGGAACTTACAACTTTTGAAGATACAGAGTCATACATGAACCCGGTGTCCTCTCGCCCATCAGTGCGACCATATGGGGCAAATCTTACCCCAAAATGCTCCCCAGCTATACGAGACGCCCCCCACTGAGTTTTTGATTCCCGAATAACTTTTCTCGTAATATTAACGCCAGACGTAGCCAAATTTTGCGTTACGGCTTGAACCTGCGTCTGGAAATAATTTTCAAGACTCGAAAACTTGTCGGAAAGTTTTTTCATTACCGGCTTGGGCACAACCCCCGAAACATCAGCAGCCGTGAATTGAATTGTTGTGAATTGGCCGCGGCCTTGCGTTCTTGCCATCAGTCAAGCTCCGACTTTATGTCAGCCTCACACTCAATAGTTAAAAGCCAGGCGTAAGAAGAGTTAATCGCAGCCGAAACAGTAAAGTCCAGTTTTTCCAAATCCGCAAACTGGCCGCCATCCACAACACGCACACTTAGCCCCTTACGGACAAACACTCTCGTGTCATCCCTGGGAACCTGAAAACGTACCCTGCGGCTCCCCAGGACAGCGCGTCCCGCGTTATTATCAGTATCGGCGCCCACAGGCTGTATCCGTGCCGCACCGGTCCACAGCACCGTCTCAGAGCCTGTAGAAGTGTTGGTCCACTCGTCCCAAACAATGCTATCCAAATTGGGGTCAACAATGCTAATAGTTCCGTTAAACCATCTCTCCGAAACCCAACCCATCTCGGCAGAAATCTTTTCAAAATTTATTTGCGAATACTTAGAAACACCCATACTAATTCCACCAAGGATATTCGTCAGCTTTGCCATCATGGTCCGCATCAACAAACATAGCAATCATGTTGAAATATTCGCTCGACTCCTCCTGCAACGCCTCCTCCCGGAGCTGCGCAGCAATTTTACGTAAAGACTCCGCAACAGCAGGCCCATTTACAGTCAAATCATCAGAAGACCAAGACTTCAAAAGTAGCACCTGCGAGCCCGCAATGGTCTCCATAGCGCGTGCCGTAGCCAGCTTTACATTATCCCCATACATGGTGAGGAAAGCGCCCAACTCGTCATCACCAAAATACATGTATTCGCCCTCGCCCGCAGCAACATCGACAGCTTCCGTGTCGCCAAGAAGCACACGAACCCTTCCAACATCGCTGGAATAGTCAACGGGGGAAACACCTTGATTAGCCATAACTACATTTTAGCCTATAAAAGAGGGAGCCCCGCACCGGAGCCGGGAAGGGGGTAGGCTCAACGATGCGGGGCGAACCAGCAGGAGGGGCGCTGGTATTAATAATTTACCACAAAAAGAAAGACCCCCGACAAAATCGCCGGGGGCCTAAACTTTTTTTGACTAGGAGCCGGAGCCGTCCGAGAAGCGCAAACCATCTTTAGTGATGTTGTACGCCTGGACAACGTGGCGAACACGAGTCTGAACGTCGTCTTCCTGGAAGCTTCCGTCACGGACTGGCAGGTCTCCGCCACCGAGGGCGAAGTGTCCGTTGTCTTTGATGGAGATTACAGGAGTGCGTGCACCTGAAAGGAAAACCTCCCAGAAGTACGGACGAACGTTGATGTCGGGGATAACGAACCAGAAAGGATCGGTCTGTCCGCCGGACACCGTGTCGAGAGCGTTGAACTCGATGGGGCTGAAGGGGCTCGTGATGAACCCTG
>Ga0307935_1000161_pt1 | contig 32602 bp, 47 predicted proteins | sample OrgLakmetageno92_FD_201827 | JGI IMG/M metagenome (GOLD analysis project Ga0307935, IMG submission 201827) | Saline water microbial communities from Organic Lake, Antarctica - #92 | ecosystem: Environmental > Aquatic > Non-marine Saline and Alkaline > Saline | place: Antarctica: Organic Lake...
TCGGCGCACGCACAGATAATTATGGTGTTGAGACTAAGGTCGTACAAACCAACCGCAAGGCACAACCAGCAAAGCAAGGCACACAGCTGCGCTTTACAATTAGAGAGGTATAATCATGCTTACAAACCCAAAAATTAAAGCAGTCACGTATTGGATTGCAATCATTTTACTTGTACTTGCAATACGTATGGCAATATAGTACAAAGGTAATACAGAGGCACTGTACAACATTAAAAGGAGACTATCATGGCACTACCCGTAAACGTGAAAAGACACGACAACAATCTTGAGAAATGCTTACCAAAATTTGCATTGGTATTAGAGGGCACAGGTTTAAGCCCTGCACGGCTCAAGCAGACTATCATAAGCGCCCTTATGGCGAATCCCTATCTTGCAAATTCAGAGCCTACCAGCATCATGCAAGCTGCAATGTCAGCTGCTGTGCTTGGGCTTGAGTGTGACGGCGCAACAGGTCAGGGGTACATTGTACCCTATGGCGATAAAGCGCAATTCATCACTGGTTATAAGGGTTACATCACCCTTGCAAAAAATAACGGCTATATTGTCAGCGGTTGTGCTGTGCGTGAGAAAGATGATTTTTCTTATCAGCAGGGCCTCAAGCCTGACCTGCACCACGTACCAGCGCAAGGCAGCGCGTCAGATAGGGGTGATATAATTTATACATACGCCACTGCTCTGCACTCCTCACTGCCGCCAATCTTTACGGTGGTGCACATTGAGCAGGTCAATGAGATTCGTGACGGCTCACAGGGTTATAAAGCCTTTATGTCAGGTAAGATTAAAAGCACACCTTGGGCCACCAATTATGAGAAAATGGCAATTAAGACTGCCATACGCTCATTGGCTGCACAATTACCCCTTAATGTTCAAAAGGCTCACGCATTAGAATCCGCGCATGAGGCTGGGCAACGCGCTCACATTACAGAGCAGGGTGATATTATTATTGAGAAACAAGATAATGAGGGTGAGGCCACAAAAGAGCAGCCTGACCTGACAGAAGAGCTGGGCCTTGACGGTGATATATGTGGCAAGTGCGCCGGGCGCGGTATAATTGAGACAGCTGACACTGACCCTAAAACGGGTGAGATTGTTGATGGTAAAGGGCCATGCCCTGATTGCAGATAATTTTTAACCAACCCATGAAAGGGGTAAGACTATGAATATTGACGAACTAACACTAGGACAAATTAAATCACTACAAAATATATTAGGTGGCAACACTTCAAAACCATCTGTTATATTTGATGATTATGTAGGTAAGTATGTTATTTGCAGAACACGTAACGAAGGTATTAATGCAGGTAGAGTTGTTAAACTTGATGAAACAGGGGTAGTTTTAGAAGACGCTCGTAGACTTTATTATCACAAGCCACTAAATAAAAATGTAAGTTGGTATGAGGGTGTGGCTAAATATGGAATATCCAAAGACTCTAGAGTCGGGACACCAATAGAAAAGATTTTGGTTGAGGATTATTCTTTGACTGTGTGTACCAAAGAAGCTGAAAAATCAATAATTGGAGCAAAAGATAATGAGCAAAGTTAGGGCTTTAAAATTTAACAGAGGCTATGGCGATGGCTATGGCGATGGCGATGGCTATGGCTATGGCTATGGCGATGGCTCTGGCGATGGCGATGGCGATGGCTCTGGCTATGGCTATGGCTATGGCTCTGGCGATGGCTCTGGCTATGGCTATGGCTATGGCTCTGGCGATGGCTATGGCTCTGGCGATGGCTATGGCTCTGGCTATGGCGATGGCGATGGCTAAACTTTAACCTATGGGGGCGCATTTTTAGCGAAGTCTTTTAGACAACTACTTTCAAAAAAGATTGCGCCTCCACCAATTAACAAGGAGAATTATATGACAGAGAAAAAAGAATCCGCACCGGGCGCTGGGCACAATTCAGAGCCAATGGGTGTGAGTGCCATGGATGACAGCGGTGCTGTTGGTGGTGTTGCTGGTAAAAGGATTTTATCTTTTATTGAGCGTATTGAGCGCTTGAGTGAAGAGAAAGCGGCCCTTGCAGAAGACATTAAAGAAGTTTATGCAGAGGCCAAAGGTACTGGTTTTGACGCGCCCACGCTGCGCAAGATTGTGGCAGAGCGTAAGAAAGAGCCTGAAAAACGTAATGAGCAGCTTGAATTGTTTGAGCTGTATAAATCAGCAATAGGGATGCACTAATCATGGGGATAGACAACGGAAAATTTCATTGTGTTGTTGTAACAACAGTGACCACTGAAAAATTTAATTCTATTTACAATGCGGAAGTGCGTTTAAATAATATTAAAGAAAACAACAAAGAAGGCGTTACAGCAGAGCTAGTGCCAATGAAAACAAGAAAGGTATTCTAATTATGACCGATGAAACTAACGAACAGAGGTTCGCAAATAAGATTTTAAAAATGACCAAAAACCACACGTCAAACAGTACGTTTCCTGTGCCCGTGGGTAAGTTGCAAATGCTTTGCTGTGCTGTGTTAGAGCTTAACCAGCCCAAGCCATTGCCACCACTCACTGACGTTGAGCAATCTGTGCTGTCTGCAATCAAGGCTGATATTGCGCAGGGCATTAAGCCAACCATACGCAGCGTGGCTGAAAGATTGCAGTATAAGCAACACAGCAGCGCACAAGGGGCAATTAAAAACCTTATCGGTCATGGTTACTTAAAACGTGAGGGCAGTCGCAAGCAATTAGTTGTGGTCAGCCTACGCAATTAAATGTACTCTTAAACAGTCCCTCCTTTTGTGGACAGTGCCAGAGGGTGTGGCGTAAAACTAGCAAGGCCTAGCCACATGAAGCTTTGCCGCCCTCGTTACTGAATAAGAAAAAGCCCCCAATTAAGAGGGCTTTTTTATTGATACACAGTATTACTCTAATTATTTTTTAGCTTTATCACGCTCTTTACGTTTAGCGTTTACAATCTTTTGTTGCTTGTCAGCAGCAGCTTTTGCCTCTTTGGCAGTTTTCTTTGCAGCCGTATCTGTTCTTTTTTTGGCAGCTGCTGCGTTAGCCTGCAAGCCCCCGTTAATAGGGCTTATGCCGCCCACTGGTTTCACTTTCTTTTTAGCCATGTCATTCTCCTTGGTTGTCTATTTGTTTCAGTGCGTCTAAATTTGCAACGCAACCCTGATAGGCAGAGTGCCCGCGTGTAATGTATTTTGCCACACCACTCTGCTTTTGTACAGCTGTGGGTGTGGGCCAGTCTGGTGCTTTCTTGTACAGGCTTGCCCTTATTCATTAAGATTAGACCAGTCAGTTTCGTACCGTTGCTTGCGGCGCTCACCCCAATCAATCTTATCATGGCTGCTCTGTACACTTTCTGTGCCTGCTGGCAGGGCCACACTTGGGGCGTGTTTAACGCTCTGTATTTCTTTCGCAATATCAATAGCGCCCTGCTGCACTTTGTACTTACCAAAATCTTTAGGTAGCTTTGCAGCAAACCAAAACGTGACAACAGCACCAAGAATATACCAGCCCTCTTTTGGCATAGCGCCCAGAGCGCGCGCAGAAATTGCAAAGTTTACGGGGTCTGATATTGCAAAGTAAAAAATCCATATAGTGCCAAAGGTCATAATAGGGCGCGGTAATCTATTTAACCCATCAATAAGGGAATCCCACCACGTTTTACCATGCCCAAATTCAGCAGCAAATTGCTGGTAAACAGCAGAGCGTGCATCCGCTTGGTACGAATCCCGCTTTAATTTAGAGCCAAATATTGTTTTTATAAGGTCGCCCACCAATGGTATGCCAGCTAAAATACTCATGATTTAAAACTCCGTGGCAGTTGAAAATGTGGGTAATCTTTCCAATTCCAGTGACCGCCCCACTCAATAACAACCCCCTCCTCCATTGCCGCCCTAAACATTAGAGTGCCGTAAAGTTTAAAAGCTTCAATGTTATTCCAGTCCACAGGGTATGGTGCAAGGTCTATAGCATGGCCAAAACCACTTTGCTGTGGCCTGTGTAAGCTGTTTAATGTTTTAGATGCGCCACGTGCCACCAGCTTCTTCTGGTCTTCCAGCGTCCTTAAACCGCCAAATGGCACAACGGTTAAATCCATTACACCATACGACAGCGCACGTTCAGCAATCGCAATCAGTTTTGGATGTACACCGCGAATTCTTTTCTTTGATGTATTTCCAAATTTGTATCCCATTATTTCGTCATTTGACCTTTAATTGTTGCCATATCTTTTGCAAGGCTATCAACTTGGCTTTCTATTTTACCCATCATTTCACGTGTTTCAGATTTTTGTGTTAAGGCCTTTGTTTGAAATTCTGATTTTAAGTCACGTATCATTTCACGAATATCTGCCCCATCCGCGTTGGTAAATCTGTCTTTTGTACCCTCACGAATATCTTTTTCATTCATTTCAGAGGCGCTTGAATTACGCTCAACATCTTTGGCAAGCGTGCTGACCGTGCCAACTAAGACTGTCAGTGCGTCTGTCTGTTCTTTTTGGTCGCTTTGCATAGTCTGAATTAACGTAGTGTTTGAAGCTGTCCTGTTGTCCTGCGTTTCTTGCTGGTCAAAATATACGTAACCAATAATAGCCAATAGCGCGACAGCTATGACCCACGGATTGTTAATGTTTGCAGACACAGTTTGATTTGACATGCCGTTTTTCAATTCGCTGATCTCTTTCTTTAATTCTAAAATTTCAGTCATTTTATGTGCCTAAAAATTAAATATTAAATACGCAAACAAAGTTATACCTAAAGCCAAAGCCATACCATCGCCACCGCCTTCTGCATAAAAGTTTGCATCGTGTTTGTGACGCCTGTTCATAAACAAACCAACGGTGATCCATACGTGGCGACTGATCGCATTAAACAGCGCTACCAAACCCCCTAACGGTATAGAGACAAGAAAGCCTTTTGTCGTGCACCATATCTTCGGATACCACTTCCCCATTTTATCAACGCGCAAGAGCCTAGCAATAGGGTCATTGATTTTACGCATAGTGTTGTTGCGTAAATCGTCTTCGTTAATTACGCCGTCATTGTTTGTGTCTTTCGTCCACCCCCACCAGTTACCAATCAACTGATAGACAGTCGCGCTTTCTTTACCGACGAAGGACACAAAGGACACAAATAGATAAATCACAAAAAACACCGAGAACGCCATAAGCAACATGTCAATACCGTCTATAGGAAAAGCCGTTGTGAATTTCTCAACAAGGTTAAATCTGTAATCAAACCCCACCAAAGCAACAGCGCCGACCACAGCTCCTAAAACTATTTCAGGAACTTTACCGCCCCACGTTGCAAAGGCTTGCCACTTCTGCCACTTGTTATTTTGGAACGTCATAGAGTAACCCGCCTGTGCGGACAAAAACCCCATGACTAGAAATAATATTAGAAATATTGATAAGTAAATCATTGTTTTTTCCTTAAAAAGATACTACCGCCGAGGCGTGTGTTAGGTTTCCTGATATTGCAGAATAAGAATTAACCGCAAGCGCTAGGCCGTCTGTTTCTGTTTCTTGTGCGCCTGAGTGTGAAGTACCGCCGTTTTCAATCCATCCATCATAAACTTCTGTTAAGTTTGTCCAATTTGTAGCGGGAAAACTATTGTTACGATAACTGGACACGCCCAAAGCAAACCCGCCCACCGTTGTATTAACAGGCATATCCGCAGAGCGTACACTATCGCTTGCGTTTGTATCGTGGGGTGTGTTTGATTTTAATCCAGTAGCAGACCAAACGCCAATCCCCAAACGTGAAGACCCTCCTGTGCAGGTGCAAACTACCGTTGCCGTTGTACCTGTAGGGACATGAGCGATCCATATTGACACGCCACTAATTCCTTCATCAATACTGTCTGCAAGAAGCGTAGCTGTAACGCCCCCTATAACAACATCGGTCACAGGAGCACCTCCACCCAACGCAACAGCAACAATCACACGGCGATCATACGTTGCTGCGCCAATCCCACAACTTGTAAATGTGTATTCAGAGCGGTTTACTGCGTCTGCATATTCAGAATGAAATGTCAGCACTTTAGGCGGTATATGAGCTGCCGCCGCAAGCAAGCCATTAAAAATAACTTTATTTAACATCAGCACCTACCATAAAACCACTCCATGTTGTGCCTGCATCTACCGTTGTAAAAACTAAATGGTCAACACCCGATGTCGTCAAAGCAGGAGAGGTTGCGCCTATCCAATTAACAGAGGCGGGCCAGTTTACTGTTTGAGAACCTCCGTTTGTTAGGATTAAATAAAACCCATCAGCATTACCTGTAGCCTTTGGATTACTAAAACTAAAAGTTGTTGTTCCTGTATCTACTGTACCTGTTACAGAGCGCCCACTATCTAAATCAATATCTTGAGTACCGCCCCCTATTGAGCCAAGGATATTAACCGTGCTATCAATTTTCTCTTGTGTAACAGCCTCGTTTATAATTTCAGAAGTTCCAATAGAGTTGTTAGCCATTTTAGCTTGCGTGATTGAATTGTCAGCAATAACAGTATCAATAACCAACCAAGTTGTGGTGGCAAGGTCATAAACCTTCATAACATTATCAGTGGTGTTAAACACAAGAGCGCCGTCAATAAGTGTATTACCATCATTATCAAGCGTGGGGTCGGCTGATTTTGTGCCTAAATACCTATCGTCAAAATTATCATAGAGGGTTTCAACTTGTGCCAATATAGCTGCCGCATCATCTTTTGAGCTTTCTGCTGCCGTGGCAAAACCTTGCGCTGCTGTAATTTCGCCAGAGTTAGGGCCGTTGATAAGCCTACCAGATAAACCGTCCCATATTAAAGATTTTCCATCTTCTGGCGCTGGCAAATAAAATGAGGTAATAGTTGTGTCAACAGGGGCAAGCAATGATCGGTTTAAATCTCTACGAATCTGTTGTGTCTGCTGTGCAAACAGGTCAAGCTCTCTGTTTAATGCGTTTGCAAAAAAGTCACCCGCTTGGTTAAAGTCCGTGGTGCGCTCCGCTGGTGCTGCTTGGTATGCTGTAAAGACGTGGCCCGCCGTTGCACCAGAAGGGTAAACACCAGTATCAAGTGTACATACACCGCCCGCTTGTTGGTTTACGCTGCCAGAGGGCACTGTATAATCTGTGTCTTTTACCAGCAAAGTAATTGCGCCTGCTGCATTTGTCTCAAAAATCTGTATATGTGTTGCGTCATATATTGGAAAATCAAAGTCGACCTCTGTCTCACCGCCCGCCATTACGTTGCGCTGCACACCATCATTTGCGTTAATCTTTATTGCTGTTGTCATTTCATTTCCACTCCCATGGCTTTGTTTGCACCTGTCTCAAGCTGGTCAAACAACCCGCCTAAATATAGCACGTTTTGGTAAGGCATCAAACGGCGCATTGCGTGTGTGTCAGATTCCTTCCAGTCACGTGAGAAAGCTGACCCGGTTAATTTAAAAAAGTCATGGCTCAAGCCCAAGGTAGGCCCGGCAATACTATCAATAACATTACGGCTTGCATAGCGTGACATTTGAGGGCCACCTATTAAGGCATTAACGCCAACCGTACCGCGTGTGGCTTTCTCTGTGATATTATTAACATCAAAAAACCAGCCCGTGATACCGCTACGGTCAATGCCCTCTGTAAGCCATACACGTGGGTCGTCACTAACTTCGCGCCCTGCCACCATACTCTTGGCTGCATAAGTCATAGCGCCCATACCGATCATCATCATCACACCATTAAGCGCAGCAGCATCACCTTGTTGCATACCTGCCATTGTCACACGTTGCATTGAGGCCATTGAGAAAGACCTGAATTGCCCAACCATGCGCCAACCTGGGCGGCTCATCCATAAAGGTCTATCAAGCCCGGGTGTCACAATCACCTCATCAACTTGCTTACGTACAGCGGCCCTAAATGTACTGGCTGCTTGTGCATCTGACCAATCGCGGGCGTTTGGCACAAGTACGCGCTCTCTAGTTTCGCCGTGCTCTTTAAACATTTTAGCGACTCGCTGCGCCATTGGTCTGTCAATACCATGACTGGCAAGGTTTTCAATTTCCTTAGTACCGATTTTTTTGCCATTACCTACCTCCGTGATTGCACGCATCATACGTGTCTGGGTCATAACACCTGCAAAAGTTTTTTGCCCTGTGTTCCATTGGTTCATTAGAGTTGCATTACCAAAATTCTGCGCAACGCTTTGGCTTACCGCATCAATTCTGCCAGAGGTGGGCGTAAACTCATCCATGTTTGCACGTGCTTTGGCTGTTGTGGCAAGGGCCATATCCATACCAATGGCTGCCTCACGCACGTCAGCAGCCGCACCTTTGAATCCTTTAAAATCACTCATCATTGCAAGTATGCCGTCATTCATAGTACGGCTCATGCCGTGCACCATCACATGCCTGCCCATATCAGGTACTGCTGAAAGGGTCATCCCACCCAAGAGCCTTGTGAAATTCCACGCCATAAGCGCACGCTCTGCTGTGTGTTGAGGTGCTGCGTAATCATCAGGCTGTGCATATTGACCGCGTAGCTTTTCCCACATAGCTTGCATGTCGGTCATGTCTCTGCGTTTTGAGGCCTCAAGCTTTGCTGTTTTTTTAGGGTCGTCTTTTGCGCCACGTAATAGGGCCTCATAGTCTTCACGTATTTGACCTTTAAGCTCATCAAAATCAAGCGTGCCAAAGGTATCCATAAGCTCTGCATCAGCAGCAGAGGTACGTGTGTGGCTTTCAACAATGGCGTGTACATCATTGACCAGAAAGTCCTCAACCATGTCATCGGGTATATCATAAACCCTTTTCTTTGCAGAGCCACGTGCGCCTGTGCTTTTCTTTGGCCCGCCGCTGCTCTTTGGTTGTACACCTATATCATAGCCAAGCCTGCCACCGGGTAAGCCAATAATTCTATCAATAATCTGGTCAGCAATGGTATCAAGGTAATCAGCATCGCGCTCTTGGTTAATCACACGATTCTTTAACACATCAAGGTCTTTTAATATTTTATTATTCTTGGCCTTAATCTCAACGTCATACTTAGCTTTGAAAGCCTCAAGCTTTGAAAGTGCGGCCTCATTCTGTGACCTTAACCACTCAAGATTTTTTGCTTTAAATGCCTGGCGTTGGTTTAGTATTTTATCTCTATCCCACATGCGCCGTGCCCAGCTGTCAGCTGTCTTAATCTCAATGTCAACATCATCAAAAATACCAACGTCAACCATGCGCTGTTTTAATGGGTCATAGACTTGCTTACGCACAGATTGTGCCACGTTGGCAACCTCTGGTATCACATGGCTATCATTGCGCCTGTTGGCCTTGGTCACCTCACTTGAAAATTCACGCCATGTAAGGCTACCATCTTTCTTGCTGCCTAATCTTTCAGCGTCAGGAATCCCACCGGCTGCTTTTTGCTCTTTCACGCGCTTGCGGTAGGCCTTCCAGTTTGGTGTAAATTCTTTATAAAAACCAACCTTGAGCGTGTCATAAGCTTTAATCTTATTCTCAACACTGGTCGCGCTTGCAATAAATTCACTGTTTTTATTTTTAACCAGTGAGGTGTCGCCCATCTTCTCACCCATCATACGCACAACTTTTGAGGCGCTTACTGCTGTACGGTAAACAGGGTTTGTAAGTGCGTCAGGTATCTTATCAAAAACTTTCTGTGTTTTGCCCAAACCTTTAATAAGCTCTTGCTCTCCTGTTGTACCCACCTGCATTGCACCTGCGCTTGATAGGTTATTACCCTGTTGAGGCATCTGCATATCGCGCTCAAACTTTTCAGCCATTGCCGCCCGGCGCTCTGGTGAAAGAGCACCAGCTGCTGACCCAAGCAAACCATTAAGGGCTGTGACACTGGCAATATTCATTGCGGATTCCTCAATGCTACGTGTCACTTGTGTCTCTTGCATATAAGCCTCGCGACCCGTTTCAATAATAGCAGCCACCCCGGCAGTTTTTGCCGCCCCTTCAAGTATGCTGCCACCAGTGCGGTAAGTTTTATAAGCTGGGCCACCAACAGGAATCCAGCTTATAGGGTCAGCCACGGCAGAAAGTGCAGCAGCTGCAAAGCCCTCAAGACCAGAAGCACCAGCAATCACCTCTTTGGCAGCAATCTCATCGTCAATACGAGTTTTACGGCGTGCCATGTCTTCACGGTTCTTTGCGTGTATCAGGTCATTTGCGTGACCTTCATACCTATCCATATCAAGGGCCGCCTCATAGTCAGGGTCTACTGTATTATCATCAAATAGAAAATTGGTAACATCATCGATGACATTTACAACAGTATTATCATAAGCAAATGTTGCCTTAATAGTGTCGCCAAAAGACGATTTGGGCGCTGTGGTAATTGCGTCACGCTCTGCACGGTCTGGTAATACTTGGTCGGTAGGCTCATCAAATGGCATTATTTAACCCCAAAATTATCAAGCTGAATTGTAATCCCTTTAATACGCTCATCACGGCGTTTGTTAAACTTAACCTTTTGCTGCTTCTGCATAAAGGCCCTGTCGTCAAATAAGCCTTTTTGTATAGAGGCAGCGCCATGCTCATCTGCAACAGCCTGCTTTTTAGCAACATCATCCACCAACTGTTTACGGCGTTTATCAGGGTCAAAGTAATAAGGCCCGCCAACCTTTGTAAATGTACCGTTTTTTGTCTTGTACATCATCTGGTAACGCGGTGCACCTGTTGCTGCTGTGCGCTTTGTTTGCTCTGGTATTACAAAGAGCCTCAAGTTTTCTTTAAGGTCAGCATTACCAAATTGCTCACTGTCTTCACGGAAAGTATTTTTAAATATACCTTGAGCGTCTTTAATCATTTGCTCACGCATCCAGCCAGAGTCCTCACCCTGTATGCTGTAATATTTCTCTGGTGGAAATTGCATTACTTGGTCGCCACCGTTTACACTGGTCACGCCATAGCGCCCCTGTACAAACTGTGCAGCGTGTGTGGCGCTTAAACCCTCATCACGGGTAATTCTATAATGGTCTTCATACGCCACTCTGTAAGCGCCTGTGAGGCCGTCAAGTTGCCCTGCTGCTGCTTGGCCCTCTGTCTCAAGCCCAAGGTTCATAGGTAAGATTGAGCTATCATATAAATTCATAGCCTTACTGCGATAGTTAATATCTTTATCTTTCAGCTGTGCATTGGCCTCGCCCTGTGTAATCTCATTACGTGGGTCAAGAATTTCATCAACAATTTTAAGGGCTTCATCTTCAAGATACCCCAAATTTACGCGGTCATTTATCATGCGCAACCGTGCCAAATCTTTGGGCGGTGCAATATCTTCTATGAGGTGTGGGTTTACGTCACCGATTCTGTCTATCAAATCAACAGCCATAGTAATCTGCTCAATGTCTCTGCTGCGTGCAATACGTTGTATGTCACCAGTCAAGCGGTCAGGCACAGACTTTGCGTTATTCACAATGCCAGTTATCTCAACATTACGCTCATTAGAATCCAGCCCCGCAAGGCCCGGCTCAATGCTTTCATAATAATCATTATAAGCTTTCTTTGCCTGTGGGTCTTGCCTATTTAAAAAGCTTGAGCCACCCGCAAACGCGCTACCAGCGTTAATACTTATATTCTTTTCTTGGTCGGCTTTGAGTTTAGCAAATACCTTTTTGCGCAACGCATTACCTTTAATCACGCCCTCTGGTGTTTCACTAAATAGCGGATTGTTATCAATACCATCAAGCACATTTGCAAGCTTTTGAGATTTTGACATTGTAGGTGCTGACGGCCCAATTAAGTTAGGGTCAGGCGCTACATCATCCATGGCTGTATCAATAGCAAGCTCAAACTGACTATTGACCACGTTGCGCTGCTGTGTTGCCTGTGCCTCTTGCGCAGCAATGTGAGAATTAACTGTCGCACTCACTAGCTTTGCGCTCTGTGTGCTTATAGAGTGGCGTAAATTAATAAGGTCAACACCTTCATTGTCAGCGTTTTCAATAAGAGATTGCGTCCAAGCAAGGCGGCTTTCTGTGTGCGGTATGCCCGGGCGTAAGAATTTATCAGAGAAAATGGCAGTAGCCTCTTGTGGGTCTTCAATACCTTTTAGGTCATTTAAAACTTTACCCTCTGGCGTGTTCTTTAATTCGTGTATTAGAAAACCAGCATTTGCAGCATAGCTTGACGGGTCAAGGCCATTGTCTTCTGCAAACTCTTCAAACTGTATGCGTCTTGGGCCAGTCCATTGAGCATAACCTGTGCCACCACGGCTACCGGGCACAACAGGGTTAAGCTCTTGCATCTCCATAAAGCCACCGGTTTCATGGGCAAGGCTGCCAATAATACCAGCAGCAGCAGCGGGTGTAATATCAAGCGCTTTCTGCAAATCATTAGATAGGCGGTTACTGATTTTTACCGTGGACTCGCCAGGGTTAGGCAAGCGCATTAGTGTCTGCCCACTTTCAAATTGGCGCAAAGCCTCACGCGGGTTTTCTGATCGAGTAACTCTATCAATAACAGCTGTGGAAAGTGCTGTGTCTTTAACAGCGTTTAATTGGTTTGACCTAAATGAGGCATTAAATAATGGGTTGCCGTCTGCATCGGTGGCGCTCATTACGCCAGCTGTACGGGCCATTGTTTCTTGCAACTCTTCACCAGCTGCAAAAGCCACAGCATCATCGTCACTTAATAACCCTTGGGCAATGCCGGGTAATTTATTCTTGATTCCTTGGTAGGCTTGCAGGTTAGTAAATCTGCTGTTTTCATCCACAATAGATTTTTGGCCTGCTGTTGCGCGTGCAACTGCTGACGCACTAGATTTTGTAATCTGTAACTCATAACGTGCCCGCATTTCTGGGTCGTTAATCTCATCAAGAAAGCTTTCGGTATAATTACCCAGCGCCTCTGTCAGTCTGCCGGGGCTGTTCTTATGCTCTTGCTCAATGCGGGTAAAGTCTTTGGTCAGGGTGGTCTGCCCTTTAAGGTAAGCAGTCTCTTGCACTTTGGCGCTATATTTTTGACTTTCATTAAGCGCAAAGTTTGCTGCCTGCTTCATTGAGTTGACCCCGCCATTAGGCCCGCCCGTTTCTTGCACACGTGCATTAAGGCCTATTGTACTTGGTCTGACAGTTACTTTTCTTACCATTATGAAAGTCCACTTAAAAGAGAAGGTTTACGGCCCGGCTTGGGTACTTTGCTTGAGCTGCTTGTTGTTGACGGTGCAGATTTATAAGATGAATAACCACCAGCCACAGCCTCTGCTGCTTTAAGGTAGCCTTGTGTTTTTGCGCTGCTAGCATCTGCTTTAAGATTCGCTGCACGTTGCGTGGCGTTAAGGCTGCCCATATCTGCATTAAACAGAGCATTGCTTATATCATCGCTGGCATTTTCTTTTGCTGCATCAGCCGCTGCTTGCGCTGACCCCTCACCCTGCAATACATTACGTGCACCAAATAAAGCATTTTGGCTGGCAAGGTCTTGAGCAAGCTGGTTTTCAATAGCCAGCGCCTGACGCTTACCCTCAAGGGTTTCAGCACGGGAATTTAATTCCGCTTGCTGTGATTGTAATTTTAAATTTGCCGATTCTGCTTGCCCTGCTGCGATTGAGCTTACCGCACTTACCGCCGCCACTGCCACTGCCACCCAAGTCATGATTTATCCTCCTCAATCAAATCCCATTCATAAGATATTTCACTGTAATCTTTTGCAATAAGCTCACCGTGCACATCTTCTTTATTCTCTGCATCAACACCAGTGACGGCTGCCCATAGTGTATCCTCTTGCGTATATACAGAGGCTTTTGTGCCAAATGGCGCAACGCCAATATATGGGGCTTTTAATTCGGTTGTGCCCTCTTCTGTTGTAACAATAACGCTACCCTCTAATATAAGCCATAATCTATCCTTTAGCCACAACTCACTGACCATTGCGGTATCCTTGGGGATTCTTAATACGCGGGTATAAGCACCGCCTGTAATAAATTCTTGCAGCCCTTGTGTGTTAATAGCGTCAGCATCACCACGCTCTGACCCAGCAAGCTCTTGTAAATCAACTTTAAACTTTTCAATCTGTGCGCGAGTTTTAAGTCTTTCTTCTTTATCACCCTTCGCAACCTTTTGTGCTTTTGGTTTTTTTATTACTGCTAGTGCCATTACGTATTTATCCTTTTTTTAATTGCCAGCACCGTCATAGGTGATGGGTCATTTTGCGTAAGTGTTATTTGTGCGTCCTCATTCCAACCTGACCAACCCAATAAACGCTTAACGCCTGTGAATAAAGTGGGTGCTGTATCAAGAGGGCTGCCACCACCAGAAGGGCCAAAGCCTCTAAAAGATACAAGCTTACCGTTTATAACAATACCCGCTGTGTCTTTTAAGCGTAGGCTTATCTCTGAAATATTTGTTTTACGGCCCATGATTGTGGCTGACCCTTCAAATTGAGTTTCGGCAGGCAGGTCTGTCACAAGTGGGTTAAAGTTTAAGCCAATCTCAAAAGAGGTTGCAGCAACACGCTCAATGGTAACAGAGCCGCTGGCTGGTGTTTGGTTGCCCATCACAGAGTCGTCCGCCTTAACGCGGCACTCTTTACCCTCAAGGTGTGTGAGGCCCGTAAAGGTATCAGTGGCAGAGCCGGGCAATACACGTGTGCTGGCATCCATAAAGTGCTCATTATTAAAGCGCTCAACAAAGTTTATGGTGTCGCCATCAATCTCACGCTCAACCACAAAATACATATCCTCAATGTCAACGCCACAGCTTTTAAAGTTGCCCTGTGTTGTAGATGATACAAAGCTGGTAATACCTTGGCTGCGCAGAATATTTGCAAGGGTCAGTGTGCCATCACCACGCACAAGCAATAGGTATGCGCCCTCCTCTGTGCTGGTGGCTTTACGCAATGCAAAATCAACAGGGCCAGCAATTAAGTGCGAAGACAGCAGAGAAACAAAGTTATTGCTAAAGGCTTGCTGCGCATCATCATAAATAAATTCTTGTACGCTTGCGCCCTTGCGCTGTATGTACATCACGCCGCCCTCAATCTCTTGGGGTCTAAAGCCTTGCTCACTACCGATTGAGCTTTGGCGTATCATTACAGCTGTCAGTGGTGTGATAGGGTCACCAAAGGTTTGCGGTATAATAAACTCGCCGCCACTGGTAAAGAACATAAGAGAGCGTCCGGGGTAGATTGCCTCAATATCATCAAAGCCACCTGACAGCGGGCCAACCGCCTGGTCGTCAAGAGCGTCACCAAAATTAAAATTATAAAAGTCATTGACCACAGAGCCATAACCAACAGAGGGCCGTGCTTTACCACCATCAGTCCATAAGCGCCCTTGATAAAAGCGCCCATGCCGTGGGTAACCGCGTGCAGCTGACCAAATAGGCTCGCGTAAAGACCAGTCAGTCGTGGTGCTTGTGCTGTCAAAATCACTCAATACATCGGCTGTGACGTTGTTGGTGTCAGTAAAAGCGGTGATACGGGCAGAGCCATCCCTGAAATGTACCGTCCAGCCAATCATTGAGGCTGTAAACACACCAGAGGTAATTGTGATTGTGCGCCCCTCACCTGTCACATTGTTGGTTTGCATTGTGCCTGATACTGGCACTGCCCCAAAGTCATATGTGGGTGGGTTGGTGTAGTTTGCCTCACCTTTGACCCATACATCATTTGCACCATTACGGCGTAAGGTCTTTGTAATAAAATCACCATTGAAAATAAGCAGCGTATCTGCGTCAGATTCCCAATCGATGAAAGGTAGCACGGCGCTGGTCAGGTCTTCATGGTAAATGTCTATCAGGTAAGTTGTGCCTTGATATATGGCAATATTCTTATCACTCACCACCATCTTATAAGTCTGGTCAACATTAAACTCAAAATCAATGCACCGTGTGTTACTTACGCCCGATTCGGTTGCAACGTCTAAACCTGTAAGAGTGGCCTTATCTGTACCCAAATCTGTTGTGCCTATGCGAATTAATCTCACATACCTGTACAATGAGCTGTGCACGCGCCGGGTAAAGTCTTTGGCTGTGGCAGCAACATCAATGGCCTCACCCATTGTAACCCAGTCAGAGTCGTTAATGCTGACCTGCAAGAAAAACTCACTTGAGGTGTTGGTGGTCAGAGCAAAGCCGTTAAGGTAAACCACACCAATATCTTGCGTGGCAATTAAATCATAATGAGCCACAACGTAATTATCCGTGGTGCTTAAATCTGTTGTTGTGGTCAGGCTAGTTGCGCTGTCTTGGTCAGAAGCGTTGGCAGCTGTACCACCATTGGGCGCTGTCTCTGTGAGCGCTGCACCTGCAATTTTGGTTAATGAGCCACCAAGTACCCTGTCAATGTGTTCAAGGCCCGGACGGCGTTTAAAGCCCCCCTGTGGTAGCGTTAAAATATCACGCGCAGTGGCAAGAGCGCCATAATACTGGTCAATATCAGAGCGTGCCAACATTGCTGGATCAAGCTCACCCTGCGTAAATCTCTGCTGTAATGTGGTAAAACGTGGCATTAACTAAACCTTGCATCAATAAATGGGCTATCAAGCACTTGCTCTGGTGGTTTCTGTTGCGCATCAATACCAGTGGCAACGGCAAACTTGCCGCCTTTCTCACCTTGGTCTGGTGTGCCCCAAGCGAGTCGGTGCATCTTTGTAGTCAAATCATCATCATCAGTAACAGGGCCAGCCACCAGCGCAGCGTATGCGTGAATAGCAAAATGGGTAAAATAACCGGGCCAGTTTGATTCGGCAGTATAAACGGTGTACTCCATCCAAATCTTTTCATTATTACTGTGCACCTCACGCCCGCCATTAGGCGCTGCAATGTCAAAGCTATTGATAGGTTTAGCACCTACCGCACCGCTGTTATATACGGCCCATACACGCAAGCACTCTGCTGGTATAATGTGCGCATACTTATATTCATTCAATGGGGAATCTGTGCCACTTAGCATACGTTTTTTTGTGGCGAACGACCAAGGGTAACGGGTCAAAATATCTTGTGCAAAATCAGGGTAATAAAGCTTTGAAATATCAGCCTCATTTGTACCATCATCAAAGCTGCCTATGGTGTCTGCACGCAAAAGGCCCAAGCCTTGTGAGGCAATATCTATATCACTACTGACCATAAGGCCCTCCGTTGTTTAATAAAATAAAAAGGGGCAGGGCCATAAAGCACCCGCCCCCTTTTATAAAGCGTTTAAAGCTCTGGGGCTTAATCAGTATCAGTTACAGATACGACTGTGCCGTCAGCAACATCAACAACACCAGCAGCATTTGCGTTCACGTAGAACAAAGCCGGGGCTGGTGTTCCATCAGTGTCACAAACACCATAAATGAGGTCACCCACATTTAAATGCTTTGACGCACCGTTAAAGTAACCAGCTGAATTAACAGCAGCCAGAGTGTCATTAGTGGCAAAAGACCACACAGACGGTGCACCTTTTAAGATAGCTGTACCAAACCCTGTAAGGGGCTTAGACGTATTACCTACGGGCGCAAAGTTAGCAATTGAAAAAGTCATTTTTGTCTCCTTATATAACTTTTATTAAAAGAAAGGTGGGGGCGCTAACCCCCGCCCAGATTACGCCTCGTGCGTTAGAACTTCATACACGCCGTTATCATCAATCACAACCGCACCAGCGCTAAAGATAGCGTTGACAAGTGTGCTTGTTTTTTCAGCAATGTAATTAATCTCTGTACGCAAGTCGATACCCACAGCCAAACCAACCGCATCTTGGTGAAACGCAAAGTTTGTACGCGTGTTGCTGGTAACGTCTAAGCCACCCTCGTCACGTGTCTCAATCATGTGAAACTTAAAACTAGAAAAGTCATTAAGCTCACCTTTCATGAGTGGCATCAAGATATTGTAATCAGCACTGCTAATTTCAGTCTCTTGTAAGCCCTGCTCAACCGCTGTCGCACTAATAGCCATGTGACGGCGACCATCGTTAGGCACACCAGCATCATCCATAAGTGCCTTGGCACGTAAGATTTTTGCAAGGTTAAGACCTGTGTCAGCACCACCAATAGATTTGGCAACTGTGGTGCTGTTTGCACCTGTTGATAAACCGTCAAGGATTAGCTGGTCAAGTCGTCTGCCCATTGCCATTGTTGCTGTATCAACAAGCTCTTGGCGCTCATCAAAATTCAACTTAGAAAGGTCATACACGTCAGAGTAATCTGCCGCATTCCAATCTTCAATGGTTGCTGTCGCCTTGCCTTGGCCTACATTCATAGGCGTTACGTCAGTTTGTGGGATTCGGGGTGTTGCTACACCCTTATTGATAATAGGGAATTCGTGACTAGAGCCTTTGACTCCAGTTTTCACACGTACTGCCCCGCGTAGTTTCATTTTGCCCTGATACTGCTTTTTTACCAGCGTATCAAATGACGTAATGAAGTTAGTAGATGCACCTGTTGACATTGCATTTCTCCATATTTGTTAAGTTAAAAGGTCATATTGATATATGTGATAGGGCCACTTACTTTGATTGAGGGCTGTGTTGCACAGTAGGGCCTCTGGGTACGCGGGTCACGTCATAGGTCTATAATGCCAAAAAAGGCAGAACTTTGCAAGCCCCGCCTTTCATTGGTGTACACAGTTAATACTCTAAAACTGTAAATTATCAGGTCTGCCAGCTGCACGGCGCTTATCAAGCAGCTCATCAGTCTTGCGTATCTTAGCTGCGTCTTTGCTTGCATAAGCTTTATCAATCATGTCAGCAATCTCTGCATCAGGTGGTAAACCATCATCGCCTGTATCAATGGGAATCGAATTACCGCCCATGCTGCCACGAATCTCATTTAAGAATCGCACCATATTGGCTGAAACTAAACCCTCATCGGTCATGGTTTTAAGGCTGGCCTCTGAAATACGGCCCTCTGCAAGCATTTCTTTGCCCCAACTTTCAACCGCACGCAGCACTTGTGGCCCGTTTGGCCCTATGGCTTTAATCTCATCTTGCACACGTTGCTTGCTTGCTGCCTCTGCTGCCTCAATCTGCTCTGGTGTTTGCTCACCTGCTTCTCCTGCAATGGCAACCAAGTCCTCAATCATACCGCCCATGAAGCCCTGAAAGGCATCTTGTGAAATACCAAGCTCATGTGCACGCTTTTGGGCGGCTGCAAGTGTTTTATCACCCTCTGCCATTTGCGATGCAATCTCTTCTGGTAATTCAAGCTTGTAATCTTCTGGCTTTGCAGGTGGCTTGTGGTCACCCTTACCCATTTTACTGCGCAAGTCTTTTGCAATTTTCTCTTGCTTCTGGCGGTCTTCATACAAGGCTTGAGCATTAACTGTTTTGTTTTCAGCGTCCCAAAACTCATCGGGGAATCCTTCTGGCTTTTCTTCACCAGTAAAATCAAACTTTACCCCGTCACCGTCTTCAAGGGCCTTGAGCATAGAGTCGCTGCTGCCACCATCATCACCGCTGTCACCGTTATCATCACCGCCCGTGTCGGTGTTTTGGTCATCAGCACCAGTGTCTGCATTATCGTCAGCACCAATGTCTGCGTTATCATCTTCACCCATAGTCTTCTCCTTATATTTGGTTTACAGTACCAGTTTGGTTAATCATTGCAGTAAAATCCTCAATGGTCTTACACTTATAAGCAATCTCAATGCAAAGCTCAATATCACGTACAAAGGCATTTTGCCCTTCACGTGCGTATGCGTGCGCGTTGGCGGCTTCCATACCCGACTCCCGCGCTAAAGCAGGCGACCAGGCGCTTGCCTCAATAGTGTTTTCACGCCATGCCTTGAGCACAGCCTTACCTTTTTCGCCCTTAAATATGGTTGCCATGTCACAGCAGTATTTATAACGGGCCAATGCGCCAGCTTCAAAGGCTTCTGTCGCTGGGTCTGTTGTCTCATCACTGTTGGCTGGTGTTACCCCCAAAGGGGTCATGTATGCGGATTCCCAAGTCATGTGCTATTCCTTTTGTTGTGCCTTTAATCAAGTAATACAAGCAAGCGGGCCAGCGCCTCATTGCGTTTTTTCTTCTTTTTTAAGTCTATCAGAAATTGACGCACCCACCAAGGAGTCCCGTGCGGTTTCTGTACAGGTGTGGGGTCTGGTGTTGTACCACCACCGCCCCATGAATTGCCCCAAGCATCACCAAAACTTAAACCCCATGCACTAGCCATTAATCCTCGCCCCATGGGTCAGCATCTGTACCCACACCCGTCACAGTCACATCATTAACCGATTGCATATTTGCATCAAGCTCGTTGGCTTTGGTAAAGGTCAGGTCGTCAGTCTTGGCTTTAATGGCTGCAATATCACCATTGGCAGGCGCTGTGTAAGAGGCAGCAAGCATAGCGTTATTTGTGCCCACCATGTCTGTATTGGTTGTGGTTGTATCAACAAGCGTGACGTTTGCAACAGTATCATTTTGCGCATCAAAGAAAGGATAAGGCATAATGACGTATTGGTCAGACGACTGCACTGCTGCTGGCAATGGCTTGTCAAAAGTTACTGTGTTTGTTGCTGCATCGAAATCTTTAATAACACGGCCAAGGCCAATGTTTGTTCCTGAACGCCAAAGACACAACATTCCGTTCCAATAATCATCAGCTTGCGTTAAAGCGTTATCAATCATAGTTGTCGCACTGCCCCCGCTATCTGCTGTGCCATCTGTAAAACTTCGCGCCCATCGGTCAATATTATCGGCGCCAGTTGTTCCGCCGCTGATGCGCTCAAGATTAACATCAACCGTATCTGCATTTGTAAACGATAATTGGCCTGCTTCTGTCTGAACATTCACCAAAACGTCATGCCATTCAGCACCAGAGGCATCAGAACAAATGATTGTCACGCTGTCAGCATTCATTTCATTCGCGGATAAAACAATCTGAACCATCTTTCCGCCTGCTGGTGTGATTGTTGGAAGCGTTGCAAGATTCGCCAATGCGCCACCATCTTTTGAAACTTTAAAGTCACCTGACGCCAGCGTTGGATTTGTTTGGAATGAACCAGACGATGCAACAGACGGCAGGCCAATGTATAGCGTATGTGATGTGTTTTTAATTGCGGGTGATTGCTGTGCCATGTGCTTCCTATGTCAGTTTTTTGATTGTTAGGGTGCTCTCGCCAGCTGCCATAGATGCGTTCGTTGCCGTGGTTGAACTTTCATTCCCTAGAGGCACGGTCAACACCAAGTCAGCCCCATCACGCTGAACCAAGAACGAGGCAATGTGCGTTGAACTTTCGTCGTGTGAATTAGCCGATCGTATGTAACCAGTGGCAGGCCTAACGGGTTGCAACACACCTCCCAAGGTAAACCGCGCACTGACCGATGAACGCCCTCCCGCCGTGGCTTGAATATAAGTATTGTGGCTTAAATCATAAATTCCATCTTCTGATAAGGTTATAGTTAGCCCGTCAGGGGAAAGAGCGAACCATGAGGGCGTTCCCCCAACAGTAGGGGTAGAGTATTTCACCCTATGTGTGCCGTTATGAGCTTGGTTGCCCGGAATTGTTGAGGCTGATCGCGCCAAACAGTTAAGCATTACCGCCTCAATACCACCGCCACCTGCTGCGTCTGCACCGTCAGCGCCTTTTAAACCCGGTGTTTGTACTGTCATGCTCATTGTGTGCGCACCCCTATTGGCATCCCATCAGCGTCAAACTCAATAACCTTGGGGCTTTGTAACACACCAAGCACGTGGCTCATTGTCTCATTAAGGTTGACTAAAGAGCCTTGCATTGTGGCTAGGCGGTCAATTTTCTCACCAAGCTGGGTGATTCCTTCAATCATTTCAGCGCCATGAGATACTTTAAGGCGGTTGCTTGCATCATCAATAGCGCTTTGCACACGCTTATCTGCGCTGTCCATACTATCTGTAATCTGCTTTATGTTGTCTGTGTTGGCTGCATTAAGCTCTGCGATTCTTTTATCAGTGTCAGATTTGGTTTTATTGATTAACTCAAGCGCTGTGGCCTTTTGCTCATCCAATAATTTACTAGGGTCAATAGCCAGTACACGTGTGCGCAGCTCTTCAAGCTCTTGTATCAAGCCATCCATTTCACTAGGCCCTTGGTTGGCCCGGCGCTCTTCTAATAACTCTGCTATGGATTTACTGTTGTTGCCCACTTGGTAATACCTCTGCCCCTGCTTGTGCTTGCGCTTCTGCTACTTGTTTCATGCCTGCTGCAAGCTCTTCTGCTGATACATCACGCAGTAATGCTGACGGTGAGCCTGTTTTTTCACTTAACCACTGTGGTAATTTCTCAATTTCATAAGCCATCATGGCAAGTTGTGGGTTGATTCCTGCCGTCATTTGGAAAGTCTGCAAGAATTTCTGCACGTCTTCCATTGCCTGTGTCTGTGCAATAGGGCTGACCACCTGAACTTGTACGAAGAAATTATCGATCTCAAAGCCCTCTGGTAATTCTATAAGGCCCTTACGGTGCAGAATAGCCACAACGCGCTTAAATAGGGGTTGCACGTATTCAAACATGGCACGCCCGTAAGCGCTACCAATATCAGTTTGAAACTCGCGAATCCTTTCAGCAATCTCATAAGCGCTGGCTGGTGTTGCCTGCTGCTCTGGTAACCTGCTGTCCAGCATGGTCTTACGTATGCTTTCTTTTAGGTCACTAATCATAAACTCTTGCACGTCAAATGAGCCAGAGCGCTCAAGTGGTTGTATGCTTGGGCCGCTTGGGCCGCCGTTGCGCTCAACAGGGATGAAAGCATTAGGCGCAATCTTAGCCATGTTAGGGTTAAACCCACCGTTTGAGGCAACAGTGTACACACCAAACACAGAAAGCGCCGCATTACGCAGCATATACTCTTTCATCTTATTCAAGGTTTTCACGTCAGCCATAGCCAATACAAAAGGCCCAATGCCAAAAGCATGGCCCGGTATTTTCAGCCAGCGCGGTGTAAAACAGATCTCTTCATTAAAGGTATTCTCGACCAAGCGGTGCTTGCTGCCCTCAAATATAACCTCATAGCGCCATACAAACTCATCATAATCATAGTAACAAGCTTCAATAAGTTCAACATCATCATCGGGGTTGTCTTTAACCATTGTCTCAAGGTCACTATCAAGCGTCACCTTTTCATTGGGCCACGTGTGCTTGAGCAAGCGGGCCTTTACTTTGTACTTTCTAAAGCGCCCATCAACTGTGCCAAAACGGCCCTCCACAACGCCCATTTCGCTCATTGGCGTTGCTAGGAAATTAAGCGGTTGGTTTTGGTCACCTTCATGGCACCAGAGCGCACCAGTACCGATACCCCATTCAAAGTACATTTCAGCACTCGCGGTTGAGAAGTTTGAGGCATTAAGATAAGTAAACACAACATCAGTGAGCTTTTCCAATTCTTTGTTATATTTTTTGCGTTGTTTTTCAGGTACGCCCGGCCCTGCTTTAAGCTCTGCCCAACGTGTAAAGACAGGGGTAAAGTTACTCTGCATGGTATTTACAAAGTTGCTTGCAGCGTTCATTGCCGTACTGTCATATTGTACCTTTGGTTTATTGTGACTGCCACCCTGTTGATTAAATGTATTACGGTAAGGCAGCATAAACTCATAAGAATCCTCAAAGAGAGTCCTGTTAAGGTCACGCTCTGTAAAACCCTTATTGGCTCTTACGACTACTTTCTCAACGGTCAGCTGTGTCATTAACCTAAATTCCCTCTTTTGCCTTCATCTTCTGGTGTCACACCAGTCTCAAGGCCTGATAACAATGATTTTGACCCAGAGCGACCAGATCGTGAGCGTTGTGCTGCCGCATCTTTCTTGTCACGCTTGGCCTCATCATCTGCGAGTTTTTGTTCTTGTGCTGCAAGTCGTGCCTCTTGGGCTTTAAGCGCAGAGTTGTCTGGTTTGCCGCCCCCAAATATCTTACTGACTTTTCCCATATTATAATTCTTTCATAAATACGCGGGCATGAGGTATTTCTGCCCAACCGTTACGCCTCAATAGAATATTAAAGCCCCGTGCTGCTTTACCATCATCATCAATACTGGCTGTGCTGGATGAATAAAACAACTTAGCGCCCTTAGTTTTGCACATATCCTCAATAAAATCTAGCATAGGTTTGGCAATACCGTAGCCTGATCCATTAGGGTTGGTAAAAAATAGCTCTTCAACTGCAACCTTTTCAACCGACCAAGGGTTACCAAGCCCTGCCATGACAAAGCCACCAAGCTCACCCTCATCATCATAAGCAGCCACAATACAATAATCAGGGTCTTCCATCATAGCCAGCAACGACTTGTATGTGTTTTCTTTTGAGGGTGTCAGGTTTTTTATCCAGCCCGACTCGACAAAGAATTTACCACCTATGTGCGCAATGGCTGCAAGGTCTTCAAGTGTGGCCTCTTTAATTAACATTAGAACGGACTCCAATCTTCTGTTGCAATATAGGTTTCTTGCAGCTTACGGCCCTGCTGGGTCTGTGCAACCTTCTTGGCAAAGGTTAATAAGAAAGCATCACCGTTATCTGGTGAAAACTTATATTCTTTTTTAAATTCTTTCTTGCTCTGCATCTTGAGGATTCTGTTGTTGTGCCAGTCATGTAAGCGTGCAGACAGCTCTGACTGTATTGATTGCGCATCTTTCTCTGACAGCTTAGACATTGAACAGGGCACGTCCTCAAACCACTCACGGGCATATCTAAACATTTGGGCCGTCATATCTGCGTTGTTTTCTGGGTCAAGAGCAGCACCACCAAAATTGACCATATTAACAATATGACCATAACCAGCGCCAATAAGGTTGTCATACAGGCCAACACCCAAGCCACCTGCATCAACATTGACCACAGCAGGTTTATATTTCTCAATGTCTTGTATCATGCGCGTTGTGCTCTGGTCTAATCTCATAGGCTTGTAACGCTCATGCTTAATACTGGTACGGCCCTTACGATGGTGCACAACAAACCTATCGCCACCCAAACGGGCAGGGTCAACGCCAAAGACAAGGGGGGCTGTGCTTTGTATTGGCTGGGTGTTACGTGCGCGGCGCACCAATAAAGGTTTAATATAGCTGTCAGCACCAGAAGCCTCAAAAGCCTCCTCTGGTGTAAATGGGTACTCTCTACAAAAGCGCTCTGTGTCACCCTGAAAATCATCCCGTATTTTCTTGCGCCGCCATGCCAAGTGCTCAAGGGTCAGCCCATCTTTGGCAAACATATCAAAATACTCTTGCTCACTGGTAAAGTCTTGGTCAGCAACAGGCTGTGCCAGCTCAAATGTGTCATCCACCTCACGCTCATATTCTGGCTGCCAATACCATGGTATAAATACAAGCTCAAAGTCACTTTCCACATCATCACTCATGGCTTGCACGCACGCACGGTGGAAGTAATTACCCTGACCGTTTGCCGTGCTTTCAAGTATTATCTCTGTGCCATCATCATCTGCAACCGTTTGTAAGATACCTGCGCTGTGGTCGTCACAGTTTGGGCTGTATGCCACCTCTGACCAGTGTATTTGTTGGAAAGTCTTTGAGCGCCCCATACCCTTTGTGCCTGCCGTACCCACTTTGTAACCGCTTTTAAGGTTAGGGAAAAGCAATTCTCTTGCGTTTGAGCGCCCCAAGTGTGGCCTGAATAGTGGGTCGTCACTCTCATCATAATAAGTATTAACCATGTCATACAATGAGCTTGAGGCTTCACTGTCATGCGCAAAGATAAAGGTGAGTAGGGCCTTAATGGTAACTGATTTATGATAAAACCGTGCGCCAACGTATGTGCTGCAACCCTGCTGCCTGCCCTTTAAGATGATAGCACGCACACGCCCGGTACGTTTAAGCTGGTCTTCAAGCCTTTCATGCAGATATTCTTGCGCACGGTTAAACTTAAAAGGAATCAGTGGCCCTGTCTTGGGCTTAATCTTTAGCTGGTTTTCAGCATAAAGCTGTAAATCGTCAAATAACTGCTCTTGTAAATCATTCATCTAAACTATCCATACCATCAAACAAGCCCCACATACAGTAAATCATATATGCCAAAAGACACGCGCCAAAGGCACAGAACACAGCCAGTATTGATAAAATTGTAATCATGCGTTACCTGCTGGCATTATAATTGTCTGCTTTTTACGGGCAATCTCTTGATCTTTGAGCGCCTCACTGAAAGCCATACGGAAAAGCTCTGCATGGTCGGCAACACTGAAAGTGTCAATGCTATTGGCTGACGCATACAGAGTCCCATAGATTGAAGCGGTACAAACCACAAGCCACTCCTCATTTTGCCATGCGACTGATAATGAATAACAGCTTTTTTGCATAGCCTTTGCTATCTGTAACACCTTACCCTTACGCTCATAATCAAGCTCTGGTACTATCTCACCATCTTCATTGAAGGGGTTGTCGCCTATATCAATCATATTGTTGCCTTTTTCAGTGCCGTCTTTGCCTTTTCAAAGCTTATCATTTTACCATACAAAGAGCCACTAAGCTTTTTGGCAACGTGTTTGAGGCATTGCTTACGTAGGTGACGTGCTGGTTGTGTCATAAGAATAAATCCACTTGCTGTTGTCTTACGCGCATTGTTTCAGGTAATTTTTCACTCTGGGCCTCTGCAATGCGCTTACATGCAGCCTCAAAATAGTCACGGTCAAACTCAATACCAATAAACTTACGCCCGGCGCGCACAGCTGCAACGCCTGTGCTACCTGCACCCATGTAAGGGTCGAAGATAGTCTTGCAATCTGTGAAGGTCATACACCAATCCATGAGCTGTACGGGCTTCTGTGTAGGGTGTACACGCTCTGCGCCCTTCTCACTGTCACGCAGAAAGCCATCCCAAACATGGTAAAAGGTACGCGCTGCGCCATACTCACTGCACCAAGCAAGCTCACAGTCAGCCTGATTCCTTGACGGTGATACTTGGCAACGCTTATCCCAATTAAGCCAGCGCCCATTGTGAGGCAGGTTATGTGCGTAATGGTTTGCGCCCCATAGTATCTGCTCTTTACCTATCAGCCACGGTGTAGGGTCAAACTCCTCATCGTTACCCATGACAGGCTTAAAGGTCTTACCCTGCCCTGTGCCTGTCTTACGGTTAAAATCCATGTCTGTCATTATTGGCACGCCATAAGGCGGGTCACTCACAACAGCAAGGTCGTCAACGTCAAAGCCATGCTCAAGCGCGATGATAGCAGCAAGGCCCGGATTCCATTGTTTATTGTCACCACAGATAAGCACAGCATCACCAATGCGGACAATTTCAATACCTTCAATCATTTCTTTTCTTTCTCTGCTGCACGCTTGGCTGCAATCTTATCGACTAGGCTCTCATAATCTTCATTTACATTCTGGGTGCGCTCAACAAACATACCCAGCGCCTTGGCTAGGCTATCAAGGGCTTTATTCTTGTCATGAAATACAACCTCAACGCCACTGCTGGTGGTCTTCACTGATTTAATACAGGTGCGCAGGTGCTGTGGTATCTCTGAAAGGTCTTTAATCATCACAATAGGGCCTGTGATATTCAGCGCTTGAGTAATGTCTGACTGTGCCAGCTTATACCATTCACCCATTACAAAATCCGCAAGGTCTTCATGGCTTTCAAGTCTGCGCTTACGTTCTATATCAACGGCATCCATTACCTTAACAGTCCCTAACAATCTTGAGGCAGAGGCTTCACACCCGCTATAGTCTTCAAGGTCAATCTTACCATAGGCTTTGGCGTATGCGCGTGTGCCGTTGTAACCAATATCAGGGTGGCAATACCAATACACAAAATCCTCTTGCTGTGGGTTAAGACCAAGGCCCTCAAATTGTGGGTAATTACTCACCACTTTCTTTGTCTTCTTAACCATTGCGGCATTTTCCTTTGTTGTGTTTTTCTTCTTATCAGGCACAACGCGCTTGCGGTACTTTGGTGTCCACAGGTCACGCGCTATGTTGTTACGTTTCTTGGGGGGCTTCATACCAAAACTCATAATTTTCTGGCACTAAAGCCCAATACAAAAAGTCGTCCATGTTTTCCTCTGTGCAAGCCTCACCAGAACAGCCTATATACTCACCATCATCAGTGCGCGTAAATATATCTGCACCAGAGCCATCATTATACAGCACAACAAACTTTGAGCCTTTAGGCGGGTATGTGTCATCCATCAAATTAAACATACATCAACTCCATATAATCAAACTTGTCACCAAGGCACTGCTGAATTGTAACAGGCTCACCAGTCAGCTCAAGACAGCGCCCATTATACACCATGGCATAAGCCTCAACGTAACCCCTACCAGCAGCAAACTCATTGCCCTTGTCAGTTATGCGCCAAAAGCCAGAGGTTTTTTTACCATCATCACCCTCATTGTGCGGTTGTTTTTGAATAAGCCCCCAATAAGAAAGCTTACTCAAATCACCACAGCTGGTAGAGCCAAGCACCAGATTCCTTGCGTGTACCCATTGACCGTTGCCATAGTTTTTGTGCATGTGTATCAGCTGGCGTGCCATGAAAGAGTTAATCTTGCGTTTATAAACCTTAACAAACTGACCGCATACAGGGCAATCACAGCCCTTATCCCTTGCCTCTTCCATTACCCTATGCTTTTCAGTCTCAAGCGGTGTGACCTTATCAAATAAATTTGCTTGCATTAGATTAACCCCTTATCTTTAGCCAACCACTCTGGCATTGATACCGTTACAACCGTGCTGTCGGTTTCTTCTGTAATCTCAATCTGTGACAGTGGTAAGAATATCCATTTTTCTCTGTCATTCTCATCAAGCTCACCCTGAAAGAAGGCTTGCGCCTTACCCTTAACAATGCGTGGCTCAAGGCTCACGTCAACTATGTTTGATTTTCCTGTGGTCATGGCTTACCCCTGTGGTGTTGGCGAGCAGACTTCGCTGCCAGCGTGTTTGTTGATTGCTGCGCCGTACAGAGCACAGTTACTATCGCGCACAGAGTCCATGCGGTCAGCCTCTTTGTTAAGACCTGTAAGCAGTGCCCAGCCCATAAGACTGATAACGGCAGAACCCACGAGGCAATAAAGCGCCCCTCTTAATATTTTCTTAAACATCATCACCCCCCTCATCTTCATTAAAGTATTCACGTGCCCACTTGAGGTCGGCCTGTAACGCTTCAATTTTGGCTTTGATTGCGGTGATATAATTACGGTTATGCTCAAGCATTGGTACTTGTTTGACCGTGCTAACCACATCAAAAATATCTTGACTGTATTGCTCTGCTATAACCACACAGCCCTCAAGCCATTCAATATCCTCTTGTAACTCTTTTGGTTGTCTCATAATGATTCCTTTGTATTTAGTGCCTATGTACAAAGCTAATACAGATAAGGTACAAGGTCAAGCGTCTTTATTGTTATTTGCACGTGCGGCTGCTCTGGGTTTGGGGGTATGCGCTTTAAATGCAGGTCGTCAATAAACGAATCATCAAGTAGTAAACCCATGTCGACCAAAAAATCAGAAAGCAGCTTTTCAAAGTTTGCAATATCACAAGGGTTTTTGTGGCGGTTACTTTTAAAGGCATAAGCATATTCAACGTGATAAGACAGGCCGGGGTGCGCCTCATGTAATGGCTTGAGCAAATACGTGCCCTGCTTAAAACTGTATTTTCTATTGCGCAAATCAATGTTGTAATTGCAGAGGTTCAAGTTTTCTTTTACGCACGCTTGAGCTGGGTGCTGTGCATCACGTGTCCACGCATTTGCCTTGGCTGTCTTTGTGCGCCCGCCCTTCTTTGAGTTGTTATATAAACCGTTGAGGCTCACAGGTATTGGCAGCGTCAGCTTAATCATTAGTAACCACCCTCCACCATAAAACGCTCATAATCGCGCATATAAGCCCATTCAGCACTTGTGCGGTGGCATGGGTCAGTTTTATTGATTGCAACGTACACAGCCTTATCAAAAGGCGGTTTGTCGCCCCTTTCAATGATGGTGGCTATGTCAGCAGGCGTGGGCATTTCAGTATAATGCTTTGCGTAGTAAGCCAGCGCCCCCCGTATTTGCTCATAAGTATAATCTGCAAGCACAAAACGAAACATTTTTGTTACGGATTCCATTTGGTCAGGTGTCTTGCCATAGACCTTGAGCGTGTCAAAGAACATAGACAGGGCGACTGCCAGCTCTTTTTTAGCCTCTGGACACTCTTTAAGTGTGAGCGCTTGGGGCTTGGTGTCAGCTGATACCTCGCATGATTGCCTCTTTTGCTGCGTTTGATTTATTACCCCCGTTGCCACTGCGCCCAACTTGGTCAGCCCATTCTGTCTCCCAGCCTCTTTGGTTGAGCCATGTGGTGGCGTGTTGATTATAGTTTCCTGCGTCACAGAATTTTCTATATTCTTTGGTTGCTCTGTCGAATTGTTCATAGTCTGTTACCTCTTTTGTTAAATCTTTAAAAATTTGCAGTGCCTTTGCCTTATTGCCCTTTGGTTTCACAGAGGGGTATTCGTTCCAAAAAGTCTCAAAATACATTTCAGGTGTAAAAACAAATTCCCCTATATATATACTATTGTTATTTGTTACTTGGTCTTTGTTACTTGTATTCGCTATGCCACTCTTAGCTTTTGGCTTACCCACTGGCTTTACTGTTTTGTTCTTTTTCAATGCGTTAGACTTGTTCTTCTGTGACAGTTTCTGGTACTTCTCAAGCTCTCTTTGGACTCCATTGTGTAACCATACTGGGGTTTTAACGGTAAACTTTTTGATTAAAGTAGGCTTAACTTTTGACCACTGACGGGGTGAACACTTAGCCATTCGTGCGAGTCGTTTATCATCATCGGGTAAGTTATTATCCGTCTGATACGCACATACAAGCAATGACATATAAGCACCAAACTCAAGGGCATCCATGTGATTAGTGCCGCCGATAAGCTTTTCAATGTTTAATTGTATGGTATGTATGTGCATATTAAACCCCAAGCTCTTTAAGCTTATCCTCAACCTTATGATAATTTATTAAGGTTGGTACGGCAGTGCCTGTCACGTATGTTGATAAAGATGTTTCATGAACACCACAAAGACTTGCAAAACTTTTTTGAGAGTGACCTAGTTTTTTTATGCGCCAAGACCATGAGCCTATTGTTTTGTTTACTTCCATTATTATTTACCCTTATTTTATTGTTGACAGTGCTAATTATATTCATTAAATTAAAGATAGTCAATAGGCACTGACACAAAAAACAAAAGGAGATTACTATGACTGAAATAGATTTATTACCAAAAACCAGCAAAACTGTTGACTTCACACCAATTGAAATATCAGAAGACGCTGACCTTAATACTTTGCATGATATGCTTAATGGGGCACATGAGGCGCACGATAAGTATAAGAAAATGCTTGAGCACGTAAGGCAGGCTGACGCTATTACTGACGGTCTTACAGGCTGGACGTCTGATTATATGACAGAAGAATGTGAAACGCCTACTTATGAAGACAGCGCCCTTGACGTTATCAGCGGTGTTAAAGATCACCTTATTGTACAGGTTGCACGATTCGCAAAACTTCAAGATGACCTTGAGGGTGAAATTTATGACGCTGTACAATGTGGAAAAGATGACGCTGAATACGGCACCTATGAAGAACAGGTCGCCTCAACTTATTGGGGGTCAAGATAATGGCTATTAACCACCCCATACATGATGAGTATGTGAAAAGGTTTACGGGCTATCTTAAAAATTGCACCAACCTTAAAGAGCAACACGCAGACAGGCACGCCAGAAATATGGCGGACTTAGCTTTCACAACATTAAAAATTTACAAAGAGGTTAAGCACGATGACAATCACACCAATTAAAGACGATGCACATTGGCATGAGCTACGCAATAAAACCATTGGCGGCAGTGAGGTGGGCATTGTGTTTGGCGTGTCTTCTTACAGCACGCTTAATGAGTTGTTTCATGTGAAACGCGGCAATTATAAAGAAGACCTTGAAGGCTCAAAACTCATGCAATGGGGTAAGGCGATGGAGCCAGTTATTGCTGCTTTTATTTCTGGCGAAATGTATTGGGATTTAGTGCCCTGCAAAGAATACCACCAGCACCCAGAGCACCCGCACCTTGGCAGCACACTTGATTATCATGTCGTACAGAGTGAGCACGGCCCGGGTCTGCTTGAAATTAAAAACGTAAGCACTTTTTCCCCAGAGTGGACGCAGACACGTGCGCCCAATTACTGTGAGCTGCAACTACAACACCAATTTTTAACGGTCAACGCAGCAAGGCAAGCAGCAGGCTTACCGACTTACAAGTGGGGCTGTATTGGCTCAATGCACGCTGGTAACCCAGAAGATATACGCATTATGTACCGCAAGCCCGACCCAAAGGTGCACGCGCATATCATTAAAAAGGTGGGTGAGTTTTGGCAAGACGTTCAAGACTGTAAAGAGCCTGACCTTATGGGCCACAAAGAGTACGAGCACATCGCTGCCATGTTTGGTAAGTGTGAAGACCCACCAGCAGAGCAAGAAATTATTGACAGTAGGGGTGACGCTTTACTTGACGACCTCATTTGCAGGCATGAAAACGCCAAGCATGATAAAAGCGTTGCTGATAAAGAGCAGAAAATGCTCAAGGCAAAAATCTTGCATCACCTTATGGTGGTCAGCCCAGAGGGTGTGACCAAACGAATCGGCGCACGCACAGATAATTATGGTGTTGAGACTAAGGTCGTACAAACCAACCGCAAGGCACAACCAGCAAAGCAAGGCACACAGCTGCGCTTTACAATTAGAGAGGTATAATCATGCTTACAAAC
>Ga0307935_1000163_pt1 | contig 32413 bp, 43 predicted proteins | sample OrgLakmetageno92_FD_201827 | JGI IMG/M metagenome (GOLD analysis project Ga0307935, IMG submission 201827) | Saline water microbial communities from Organic Lake, Antarctica - #92 | ecosystem: Environmental > Aquatic > Non-marine Saline and Alkaline > Saline | place: Antarctica: Organic Lake...
CCTGTCATTTCGCACGTTTTGTAATCCCGTTGGGAAATTCAATTTAAAAGTTGCTTTTTTAGAGCGTCGAGGTCTCTTTGGTACAGGTCTACCGTGGTGTCTTTTAGGTTTTTTTTTTTCTCAAGTGGTAACATGAGCGTTTTACCAAAAGAGTTAATAGAAAAGATCCTTTTCATGACAAATGATCTACCTACGGCTCTGGAATTGCAAAACGATTACGCAGCACGTCAAATTTACCAAGCACACAAGGAAAAGTACACTGTAGATTGGGCCTTTAAACAAAGGAGTACCCCCGCATTGAAGTTTCTGATTGAAATCGGCGCAGTTGTAAACAAGGCACACGCGGACACCGCTTGCGAAAACGGGAATTTACAGATTGTAAAACTGTTGCACGGGCGGTATAAAGATTTTTTTGACGAGTGGTCAATAAATAAAGCAAGTGGAAACGGGCATCTCGCCATTGTCAAGTTCCTCGTTTCGAATGGCGTGGATTGTACAGTTACCGCCGTGGACAACGCTAGTGCGAACGGGCATCTCGCCATTGTCAAGTTCCTCGTCGAAAAGGACAAACCGAGTACGGTACTTGCCGTGGACAACGCTAGTGCGAACGGGCATCTCGCCATTGTGAAATTCCTTGTCGAAAAGGACAAGGCGTTTACCGTTGCCGCCGTGGACAACGCTAGTGCGAACGGGTATCTCGCCATTGTGAAATTCCTTGTCGAAAAGGGTGGGAACTGTACCGTTGCGGCCGTGGACAACGCTAGTGCGAACGGGTATCTCACCATTGTGAAATTCCTTGTCGAAAAGGGCAAGGGGTGTACCGTTGCGGCCGTGGACTCCGCTAGTGAGAGCGGGTGGTACGAAGTCGTCAAGTACCTCGTTTCGAAGGGTAAACCGAGTACGGTACTTGCCGTGGACTCCGCTAGTGAGAATGGGCATCTCGCCATTGTGAAGTACCTCGTCGAAAAGGGCAAGGAGTGTACCGTTGAGGCCGTGGACAACGCTAGTGAGAACGGTTTTCTCGCCATTGTCAAGTACCTTGTCGAAAAGGGCAAGGACTACACGGTATCCGCAATGGACAACGCGAGTGCGGGTGGGCACTTTGAAGTTGTAGAATTCCTCGATTCGAAAGGTGGGGACTGTACGAGCGCGGCGATGGACTCCGCGAGTGCGAACGGCTTCTTGGAAATCGTCAAGTTCCTTCACGCGAAAGGAAAACCGTGCACGGTTGCTGCCGTAGACAACGCTGCTATAAATGGGTTTTACGAGGTAGTGGCCTGGCTACTGAATAACCGTTCAGAAGGGTTCAGTAAAAGAGTTTTGTCACGTGTTAATAATTCCATAATCTGGGACCTCTTGGATAAAAAGAAAAGGTTTGGAAAATAAAGAAAGTCTTTTTTTACCAAGTGGCCTGGTTACAAAAAAGTTTAGTAAAAGAAAGTCTTTTTTTACCAAGTATAGTAAAAAAAGCGTCGTGTGGGGTAACGCAAAAAAACCCCCTTGGGGGGGGGGGGTTTTTCGGTCGTTTACGGTGGGTCCTTTACAGCGGGGTGTGTAACCAAAGGACAATTGGTCTAATCGGGTCTAAATCTTTTTTAACAGAGGGACTGAATGGCTTTGCTTCGGGGTTCATACTACTATTTGTTTGTTTCATTTTTTCATTTTTTTGTTGTTTTGTACTCGGAACAAGCTTCAAAGAAGGTACACCTCGCAAATTAAGTTATTCGAGTTCCTTGTTTGCATTGTCTTTAATTTTTAATCAATTCGTGCTCTATTCTGTTTATTTCTTTTTGGAATTCCAAGGTGTTGCCAGGCGGTACACGCGGTGTTATACCCAAGTTTTCATAACGACGCGTGCACCAGTATATGTAATCAGGATCAAGTTGCCCACTTTGTAAAACGTACAGTGACAATTCTGCTTCTTCTTGGTTACCGCCAGCAGCGTGTCTTTTTGCAGGAGGTACTTCGGGGTCGCTGTGTTTTCTTTTCATACCAGTTCGTCACAGTGCCTTTTTTCAGTTTACTTTGATTTCGAGACCAGTGCTTGGGTCTTGTGAAAAGTTGACAAGGACTCCTTGTAACCCAGTGTGCTTGCTGTAATTGTTGATTTGGATAATGTCTTTTTTAGTCAACTTGCACGTCGCTTTGCATTCTATAACAAAGAGGGCTGTCACAATGTCAAATCGTACAAACCCGACTGCTGAACCTTGGAATAAAATGGGTTTTACGACTTCTTTTGAATAGTGTACATTTTCTTTGCGTAATAATACACAAAGTGCTTCTTGGTACACTGTTTCATTGTACCCGGGACCAAGCTCGTCGTACACTAAATTGGACAATGTTGTCAATTGTTCCATGGTTCTCCCTACGCACTTTAGTTTTCATTTTGCTGTGGTTGAACGTATCGAGTACCATTGCATACAAAGACACCGTCGTCTTTGTGCTGCGAGACGTTCACCATTTCGGATAATTGAGCCAAGTCCTCTGGGGTTTCCTTCAAGTTTAGGTCACCTGAAAATTTGAGTGCAATGACAAAGTCTTGAAAGTTGTAAAAGGTCAAATCCGGAGGTGAAAAGTCTTGTTTGGTCTCTACGGTTTCAAAGACGGCTTTTTCGTAACGACCGGGTGAACTTTCTTTGTAGCCCAAGAACGTTACTTTACCTGGGACTTTTAATATTATTTCTTCAGGGTTCACTTGGTGTATTATTTGAAGAAACTGTGCATGGTACTTTTCTGGAAAAGGCGAATGTAACACAACACGAGAGTATTCCCTTTTTGTTGTAAACTTTTTTCTAGGATCGAATTGAATACTGTCATTTTCAGATTCGGTGCAATTAATGTCAAGTGTGCACCTAGGAAGCCTCCCGATTAATTGTTCTGGTGTGATTTCATTTTGAATAGAGCCCCAGATACTCTTTGCTACTGAAATGTGATTTCCATGCGTTTTGTCCCACCTTGTTCTTAAAAAGGCAAAGGCTTTGCCGTCCCAGTAACATTCGATGACTGTATTTGAAAGAAAGGTCGTGTCTTCTACATTTTGTGTCGTAGTAGCAAAGACGGTACTCGTTTGTTTTTGGAATTGGGGTTTAAAGAACGTTGTCGACTTGACGGGTGCACGAGCGCGTTCCGCAGGTCGTGGGTTGTTGACGTGGAGTTCCCAAACAGTCTGTTTTTTGACAGCGTAAAAGTCGATTGTATTGTACTTTCTAGGTTTCCACTTTAGTAAACTTGGCCAACTCGTCTTTTTAGGATAAGGTTCGTGTTTCGGTGTGAAAATGATTCCTTCGAGGTCGGGGTTTTTGAGCATCTTGCTCATTTCTCTTTTTTGGTTTTCAAAATAAAACTTTTTGGTTTTCACCTTTGGGTCGTTAAAGGACCTGGCGATTTCGTGCGCGAGTTTTAACCTGTCTTTCAACATGTACCCATTTCCTCTGAGATCGGTGTCGTTGTAAACCAAAACGTCGAATACGTGAATGTCTTTCGAGACGACTTCTACATCAATGACAAAATTGACCGAATCACTTTTGTAATTTGTTTGGATAGTTCCATTGGTTGTCATCAAGTAAATTGCACCGGTTCCCTTAAAAAGCAGACCTCTTTGTCCATCCGTTTTTTCTGTGACGGCGTGTGTGGCTTCTGAAACGGCATTCATATTGGTCAGGGTTTCACATTGGGCCACTTTAAAGTAATTGCCGCCTGTCAATTTGTAGTAAACTTCAGGGGTTTTGATGTACCTCGGGAAAAATTCGAGTACAAGTGTCATCAATTTGACAAAGTTTTCCAAGGTCGTACCATTTGTTAATTCGATTTCTACTTCGAATTGGGGTCCTTCGGAATTCACGACCCGAGTGAGATCAAGGTAGCAATTTTCCACAGGGAAGCGACTTCTCGTTTTTTCGCGTTTGTGCAACACAGGGCCGGTTGGACCCGGGCAAGGCTTTTCAGTTGAGATGACTAGGTTCCCGAATTCTGTTTTTTGTTTTTTTAAAATGGTTTTACGGCAAATAGTCGGTGGGTGTATTTGACTCTTTTCTACACGTACGTGGTCACGGTACGTTTCGGACACAGAGTAAATTACGTTACATTCAGTACGTAATTTACGTAAAAGGTCAAAGTAATTTTTTGCTGGAAATTTAGCAAAGCGGACTTCTCGTTCGACGGGGTCTTGTCCTTTAATTGGGGTTTTTAAAAATTGGAATGCTTCTTTTAGGTTCATCGTGTTTACTCGGGTCGTGCTTTGAATTTCAATTTGCACAGCTCATTTTGATACTGGGATTACTAAAGTACCCGATTAATTCAATGTCGTCTTGGGAAATGCACTCTATTGGCTTTCTTGCAATGTCCGGGTTCAAGTACAACCTTGGCGCGGGTTTAAAGGATCTCGCTATCTGTACTTTTGTCGCTGCGAGGTTTTCTAGGTAAACGTGAGCGTCTACGGCATGGTAGACAATTTCTTTTGGTTCCAAATTCGCTTTTTTGGCAAGAATGTTCAAGAGAATTGTATAAGAAGACACATTGTAACTAAACGCGAGGGCGTCTGAACTTCGCATGTAAAAAGTACAAGACAGGTACATTGTACCTTGTTCGCGTGTTACATAAAAGTGCACACTGGTGTGACAGGGATGTAAAACACAGTCTTTTGCAACACTGGGATTCATATTTGTAATGTAAATTCGTTTGCTAAAGGGATCGGTTTTGAGTAAATTGATCACGTGCTCGATTTGGTCAAAGCCACCAATGGCTTTTCGATTGACGTGCGTTGTGTCTGCAAGGGTCTGACTGTACTCAGCGTTAAAGTGCCTCCAACTCCATCCGTACATGGGACCCATAACGTGCTCACGGTAATTTAAATTGAGGGCTTCAAGGGCGTTTTTATTTGTATTGTGTTCCCAAATACGAACGGATTTGTCGAGTAGCAATTTTGTGTCCGTGTTACCACGAAGGAAAAAGAGAAGTTCTTGGACAATAGAATTGAAACTCGTGTACTTTGATGTCATCAAAGGAATTTTACCATCTGAAACGTCAAAGGTAAGCATCTGGTTAAACAAGCTGTAAGCCGGCGACCTCGTTCTAGTGGGGCGAAGTTGACCTTTTGTGATAATGTCGGCGATAAGAGAATTGTAAAGGGCTTCTTGAGGGGGTTCGGATGTAGCCTTGTACAGCAGTAAATTGTAATGCGGTGTCTTTGTGTACCCGTAAAGGTAAGCTTTATCAGGGACGAGGTCCGCGTGTTTTACGGGCTTGGCTTCGGCGTGCTGTACAACGTAAACACGATCGGCTTTTTGTACAAAGCACCGTGACAAACTGGACATTAGTAACAAGTAATTCCCAGCGGTTTTCTCAAAAGTTTCTAGTGTCATGTGTTTCACGGGGCCTTTGTAGGCACGTGGGTTGTGCGTGATCACAATAACGTTTTCTGGACGTGTGTGTTTGGGTAACGCGTAAAAAGATCTTCTACCCATGACAAGGACTGCGTTTTCACGTTGGTTTTGTACGAAATTGTAGAGGTCTTCTGGAAAGGGTCTGTTCTCTGGCACACTGTGAATAAGTGTGATCATCTTGTTCATCTTGTCTCATTTTGTATTTCAATTTAGCAATTTCTTAATAGGTTCAATGTATTGTTCTGGGCGATAACTGTCCAACAGGACCCTGATTGCGTTTTCTCTTGCCATGGCTTGAGTGAGACGTTTGGTGAGAATATGGTTGTTACTATGCAGCACGTGCATGGAATCGCTCATGCGCTTGTTTTCCGCTTTCATCCAGTTCATGCTCTCTAGAATAAAATTCTCGGACGTTTCTTCAAGTAATTTGGTGTGCTTGGCTAACAACGTTTGGTACTTTTTTTCAAAAGGTTGCATTTAAAGTAAAGAAAAGGTTTCTTTAAAGTACTTTTTTAAGTAAGGTCAAAGTTTTCATTTGTGTAACCCTTTTTCTTGAACAACTTTTCAAACATCCTTCGGCAGCTATTGTAATGAGGCGTATCTTCTGGGTCTAAACTTTTGACGTAATCAAGGTAAACTCTGAATTCTTTTGGCATACCGTAGGTCAAATTGGAAGCGGTTTGTTTTAGTTTCAAGACTTCCTTGTAATCGTCTTCTTTTTTGCATCTAGACCAAGGAAGGCTTCCCTTGTAAAGGTAAACCAAGACGTACCCGAGAGACTCTAGGTCGTCCTTGTAAGTCTGGGGTTCTTTTAGGTGAGCTGAAATACTGGAATACCTAGCCGTTCCGCAAAAGGATTTACTCTTTGTCCCCACGGGGACTGCGAGACCCAGGTCAACGAGTTTGAATCCGTTTTCTTTTGTTACGCCGAAATTGTCAGGTTTGATGTCGCGGTGAATGTACCCAGACTCGTGAAAGGACTGTATACATTTTATTGCTTTTGTCGCAATGAGAATTACTGTTTTCATTCTGAACTTTTTATTAACTTTTTGGAAAAAGTGCTGTATGGACCCTTTTAGCAAGTCCATCACAAGAACGTTTTCTACAAGGGTAGCGGATATAACAGCGTCCGAGTTTATCTTTTCGTAAATGGCTGCTTCCTGGACGATGGACTTTGCAGAATACTTTTTTTGCTCGATGGGAATTTTTATAGCGCATTCTAGACCTTTTGGCGTCGTTCCTTTAAAGACCATACCGAAACCACCGTGAGCAATGTATTTATTCACAATGTACCCACTGTAATTCTTGCCAATGTAATCAGATTCGGTCTTTTTTGACATCGTGATATAACAGGACAAAATGGTTCTTGGTCAAAAACGCGGACGCGTAGTGTTACGCGGACGCGGGTGCACCAGCGTACTTTATGTACCACTTGTAAAACCAAAAGGAATGTAGTCCTAGAGCAAGCAAGCTCACCGTAAAGAAAAGAGTGTGTTTTCTAAATAAAAATGTCAATAGTACGTGGTAGGCAATTCTAGTGGTGAAAAAGGCTGCTCCAAATAACGAGTCGTCTCGTAAACCTGCGTCCAATTTGGAGACACTGAGCAGAAAAGTGGGCAATTCAGAGACCATATGTAACAAGTACATTGGGTAAATGTTTATCATTAACGAAACTGCACTGATCACCGAGTAAACAGTGTGATGGAAATACCCGGTAATATTGTTCATAAAGGAATGGTACTCGGCATTGCCAATGTAAATGTCCATGACCAAGTAAGCTGCGAAATACAAGACAAGGACTTTTCCAAAAGGTTTAGAATCCGTTGTTTCGAGTATTCCCAAGAACCCTGTTTCGTTAAACTTTGAAGTAAAGTAGTAGTAATTAAAGTAAATACCCACCAGAAACATGGTCAAGGAATTCTTGGTACTGAGAATGTGAGCGCGTTGTTTTTCATCGAGCGAAAAATTGGATGTAATGTACTTGTAATGAACAAGGTAATCTATACAGAAAAGTATAAATAAACTAGTGTACCCTAGAATTTCCATTGGGATGTAAAAAGAAAAAGTAAAAAAGTCGACAGCGCGGTAAAACATTTTTTGTTGCGAATTGTTATGAACAAAGAAACATTTTGGTTACAAGATCCTAGAATCTTGATAAGGAACCCTACCCAATTTTTCCCTAGAAAGGAATTCAGTCAAATTAAACGCTTGAATACGTCGACAAGGGGAATAATTTACACAAGTATCGTTCTCGCTATTTACTACTCTGACAAAAGGTACTTGTTACTTGGAGCTATAGGATGTTTGATCTCAGTTGTGCTTTACAGGTCAATTGAACATGTGGAAAATATGGAAAATGAGGGATGTAGACCCCCCACAAAGGATAACCCATTTGCTAATGCTAATTACATTGATAGATCCACCGAACTCAAGCCGTACGTAGACGCCTGTAACCCTTTGAATCCCGAAACGGCAAAAGAAATGGACGACTTGTTTGAGAGTCATCTTTACCGCGACGTAAGTGACGTTTACAAGTCGATTGGTGGGCGTAATTCCTTTTACACGACACCTAGCGCAGTGATACCTAATGACAGGGAATCCTTTCAAAATTGGCTTTGTAAGACGGATTCTTGTAAATCAGATCCAAGTGCCTGTTCTGTTTACCAAGATCCCAGAAATGGGGCTCGAGTTGAGCTTTAATAGTACTTTTTTTTACAAAAACTTTTTGTAAAAAAGGTCGGTCGGTCGGGTTTTAACGAACCAATTGAGAAAATACAAAGTACAACAAAATGGACATACCAAAAAATCCGTAAACAGCTTCTGAAAGGTGGGGGGTCTTACGGTCTTCGAATTCGGGGTAAACGCTGGCAAATTGCTTTTGGGCTTGGGCTTTTTCAAGTTCTCCTGGATCATTTGAAATGACAATGTCAAATTGGTTGTCTGGGATCTCGTCTAGGTCACACTCTGAGATATTGGAACTAATTTTTTTCATCGCGTCGGTGTCGCCTAACGTTTCGGCCATTAATCTACTCTCGTTTCTCTTTGGTGCGACAATTTTGACTACAATTCCGTTTCGAGACTTTACGTATTCTAATTCGTTTTTAAATCGGACGTCTGTTAAAATGACGTGATCAAAGCCTGCAGATTCGTAAACTTTGATCCAGCAATTTAGGTAATCGAGCCATACGCTTGGGCTGATTTCACGTGCGAGAACGCCTTCTTTTTGGAGAAGTTCACGAGAACTTTTTGTTTTTTCATGAAACACGGAATCAAACGAGATCCCGTTTTTGACTATCGTGTTGATTTTGAGTTGATTCGCAAAGGCCATAGGAATCCACTTTTTGTCTAGTTGTTGTAACAAGTCGCCGACGACTTGTTCAGAGTACCAATTTTTACCAACTCCGAGTTTTCCAGCAATTCCAATAATAATCGGCATAATGTAGCCTTTAAACCCTCTTTATTCAGTTTCTTCGGGGATAACTGGTCCGAAATCGGCGTAAACATCGGGTTTTTTTTCCTCTTGGACAACTTTTTTTATTAATTTGATGGTACTTGCCTCTTTTTTCTTGTCGCTCTTTTCGATCGTTGCTTGATTGGGTTTGATAACGATGTAATAAAGCGTCAGTACAGTGACGAGCAGTGTAAATAACGTATTTACAGTTTCACCGTAGCTGATCTTGCTCGAACCTATTGTGTAAAAGAGTTTTTTGAACTCGAATTTTCCAGAAACACTAAATAATAAGGGTACAATGATGTCACTTACAACAGATTGGATAAATTCTGCAAAGGCTCTCCCCACGATAACCGCTATTAGCAAATTTATAACAGATCCCTGGAATAAAAATTCCTTTACTTCGGTGTAAACAGTGTTCATGACAATTCACAATAAAAAAGCATTTCCAAATGTAAATCGCCCTTGGTAAAAGCGTTTTGAGTACGTCCTTTTTTTCAAATGTAACACTATGGGAGGTATCTTTTTTGCTATTCAAAACCAAATTTCATTTAATACAAACTTGATAAAAGCGTTTCAGAATATAAAGTACCGAGGGCAAGATTCTAGTACAATCAGTACCGATTGTACAGTTTCCATTAACAATTTGCGAGAACGAGATCTCACGATGGTAAAGTCTGTACTCAGTCGACAGGAACTTGCCAGGTACGTCCAGTACCATTTTATTTACGGTTACCATTCTTTTCTAGTGACTTGCCCAGATGCCATGCAGCCCTTTTGCGATCCTATTCAAGCGCGTGTCAACTTGGACGACTTAACGAAGGGCACCAGTGATTACCGGAGTTTGAGATCTCGTGTCCCGAGAAAGTTGCTGTGCAATGGTGAAATTTACAATTACGACGAGTTGAAACGCCTTGGTAATTTCGATCAACGAGACCTGGAAACAAATTGCGATGTCGAAATTATTTTACCAGTTTACATTCGAGACGGCCTGGAAAGTACATTAGCGAAACTTGATGGCGAATTTGCCTTTGTTATAACCGAAAATGTTTCGACTTACAAGATTTCAGACGTAAAGGTTTACGTAGCAAGAGACCCCCTTGGGTTGAAGCCTCTTTACTATAATATTTCAAATGGCGCGGCGACATTTGTATCAGAACAAAAAGGGACCAATTTGGCCACCAAGCCTTTTCCTCCGGGTTTTTATTTTGATTTTCAAAAGTGGAGGCTAAATCAAGACCCCTTTGTTAGGTACTACAACTTTTCCACTTTTGAGAGTCTTGACAATTGCACTTTTACAAAGAGTGACCCTGAAACACTAAAGGATGTATACAATAAATTGTACGAAAACGTGCATAGTAGCGTGATCAAGATGTCAAGCTCGTTTTTGGAGATTGGTATTCTCGTTTCTGGCACTGTTGAAAGTTGCGCGATTGCCAAGATTTACACAAGCGCCTTTCCAGGCAAGGTGAATCTCTTTACCATTTCAGACACGTTGAATGGCGAAAATTTGGACATTGGGTTTACGGAAAAATTTGTTCACACCTTGGGCTCGAATGTGACACTGCATGTCATTAATATAAACGAAATAGAGCTCTTGGCAAGTTCTACTGGGGTCTTGAAAGACTTGCTTGTCGAGAATCCTAAAGACGGTATTCTGGAGTACCACTTATTTGATTACATTAAAAAGAATACCAATGTAAGGGTAGTGTTGTCCGGATACGGTACAGAGTTGTACATGGGAACCCACTTGAGAAATTTAGACGACGCCGTCTTTCAAAAGACGAGTATCACAAGTCTCAAAGAAGCACACTTGGGAAAGTTAAAAGTGACAGACGCTGTATCGAATTACTTTGGCATAGAAGTCAGGATGCCCTTTTTGTCTAAGGGGCTTTTAGAATTCATATTGCGTGTGCATCCAAGGTTGAAGCGTGAAAATTTTTACAAAAAGAATGCCAAAATAGAAAAGTATATTTTAAGAAAGACAATAGAGATCAAACTGGGATTACCAGAGGAAATCGTTTGGAGACAAAAAGGGACCGCTTTTACAAACTTTGAAAAGCGGTTTGACAATTGGGCGGCTAGTAATTAAGGTCTATTCCAAGTGTAATTAGCCCTTGCCTGGCGCACTTTTGTTCGGCTCTCGTCACCTTGGTACACTTGGCAAAGGTAAAGATGTACCCCTTTGGCAAATTCCTTTTTTGGTCGTTGTCACGTCGTACTTGGCGATCAAATGAAACAACCTTTTTTTGAACCTTTGGGTCTAGTTCTTTGAATTGGGTTTGTGTCAATGCGACACACTTGTTAAATACCTTTCTGTAAGATGGTACGTGATCGGTTTGAATTGTAAAGTAACCAGGTGTCCCCCATCGTCTACTTTGATAGTACTTTTGCAAAGAGTCTTTGAAATTGTCATTTGTGGAAATGAGTTCTGTAAAATCGACACAGTTTTCAATGACGTTAATCAAGAACTTGCTTGCGGGGTCTCCACCGGCGTCTTCGACAATTGCTCCAATGAAAGCTTCAAAAGCGTCCTCGTGATAAGAAGGTGTGTTTCTACCCTTTTCAGGTCCGAGGATTGTTTGGGACTCGATTTCGGTCCCAAGTAACAAAAAGGACTTGAAATTTAATTCGAGTGCCATCTTGTGAAGCGTGCTGCAGCGTTCTATTTTGATTTTGAGACGAGTAAGGAACCCTTCTCGTTCATTTGGGAACCTAAAGTAAAGGTACTTACCCAAGACTCCCTTTATCGTCTGATCTCCTAGGTACTCGAGGCGTTCGTTGCTGTCGACCGGCAAGTAAGTTTCGTTGACTGGTTGGTCGTTGATATACGACTCGTGCGTAAAGGCTCTTTGGTAGATTTCCAAATTGTTGACTTTCAATATTGTTCCATTAGGACCAATATTGCCAAATTTGTTGAGAATTTCTTCGACGTCGTTTGTTGTGACTAGCATACACCTTCCGTTGTTCTTTATTATTCAATCTTTGTAAACCACAAATTGACGCTGACTGGAGTGTCGTCTACGACGTTCACTTCGTGGTGTGCTTGGTACCCAAACGAATTAATGTAAGCATTTATTTGATTGAATTGGTCTTTTGTGAGACTGGCTGTAACGTTTTCGCCGAACAATCTAGCAGCCAGTCTCGTGAAAACGTTCATTAAGATTTGCGACGTGTACGCAATTTGTATTTCTTGTTGTTCTTCTGGTGTCTTGTTTTCTAGTAACGAATCTTGTACTTCAAAGTCGAGTGAAAATGTACCTGGGGGTTTCACCGATTGGTTCAAGAGACTTGTTACGACATTGTCTGCGTGCATACTTGTTTAACGCAGGTGTCTTTAAATTGCGGTACCGGGGGGTGTCTTTTTAAATTATTTTAACTGTAATGTTATGGACACTTTGGAATATATAAAAAAGAATTTCCCCAAAATTGTATTTCAGCCTGTAGACACCCGCCAACAAGACGGTACCGTGGGTGTCTTTTTGAATGACGACAAGGTCATTGCTGGTTACGTAAGAGACGGTGTATTTTACAAGCTGACAAGCCCCGTTTCTCCAGAATCCCTTGGTAAAAAAGTGTCGGAACTACCACTTGTTTCGGGATTTACACAGGAAAACAAGGATCGGCTCGTGTCCCTTTTTGAAAACGGCGAACCCGTAGAGACACTACCGGAAGCTCTGCAACGTATTCGGATCGTCGGAGACGGTGTCAACTTTGTCAAGGTCAAGCCTGAATTTATACAAGAATTCAAACAAATTACACAAGCCCTTGAAGAGTCCAAGGGCTTGTGCGCAGAAAACTTTGAAGCCAAAATGGAAAAGTACAACAAGGAAATGGAAGATTATGTAAATACAACCGTCAAGACTCTTGAAGATGCCCAAAGAGTCGCTGAAAAGGTTCGCAAGGAAAAGGGCGTCTTGGAAGATTTGAACATTTCTTTAAAGGGTCAACTAGAAGCCTTTTCAAAGGAGGCCCTCGAAGCAAAGGTTCTATCTTCAAAGAGGGAAGCGTGCCTGGCGCAAATTGTGTCAGACAAGCCCGCCGTCTTGGAAAAAATAAAGGCTTACGACCAAGCTTGGAAAGATTACTACCAAAACACTTTTTCAGAACTTCAAGGACTCCGTAAAAGGGCCAGGGAAGTCTCTATTGCGAATAGAGAATACGAGAAAGCGGCCCAGAATGCTGACACTGCAGTTGCCGCCGCTGTTTCCGAGGTCAAAATGGAAATGGCAAAGGATTTGCAAAATTGCGCCTTGGCCTTGGAGGAACGTGAAAATGAGGTCGCTGCCGAAAGAGAAAAGGTGTCCCGTTTGACAAAGGATCTCGACACCCTTTCATTGCAAATCCGGGGGTCCCAGAAAAGTGCAAATAGCGTTGATCCAGTGAATTGCCTGGATCACTTTAAAAAGGTCAAGGTCATTTACGGGTTACTCGCAAGGATCTCAAAGTTTGCTGTCGACGGTACTGTCGGAGAGAAACTTACCCGGATCTCGAAAGGGATTGACGTAGAGTCAATTGTTAACGACCCCGATGCGGACCTTTTCAAAACCGGAGGTACAGTTCCGGAAAAGTACTGTAAACGTATCCGGGAAGCCACGGCTGCCTACGACAACGTTAGTGTCGAACTGGACGCCTTGTTAAGGGAAGCTATTAATAATTACGAAGACGCCAAAAAGAGTGTCAGGGTTTACGTCAGGATCCGACCTGGTTCAGGGGCTATCAAGGACGGATCAAGTGTCGTGTTAGAAAACACCACTTTTGGGCCTTTTTACGATGTTTACGACTCGGAAAGTACACTTGGGTTGTTTACTGGAGTACAATCGAGTGTGACGTTACCTGTTTCAAAATGGAAGACTGATTTAAACAAGGCTGACATTTCTGGTATTCACAGCGCCTTTTCACAAATAGAGTCCGGGTACTCTATCGTATTATTTGGATACGGTGTCTCTGGGAGTGGAAAAACGCACACATTGTTGGGCGACGAGGGGTCTCCTGGACTACTCCCGTACGCTTTGGGGAATTTGAATCATGTTTCTAGGATAAAAGCAAAGTACATTTTCGAACAGGGTGTCAAAAAGTACAATAGTACACTTGGGACACTTTCGGGGGAACTAATTTTTCTTGTAAACGATGTACCGAATTTGAGGAAATTCAGCAGATCAGAGCCTGAATTTGTGCAAGGTTTACCCGTCGACGTCGGTGATCTCAAACCAAGTCAAATTTCGCCGCTGATAAAGTACATTAACGACTACCGACGTGAAAAAGGTAGAATCAAGAAAACGATTTTCAACAAGGAAAGTAGCAGGACTCATCTTTACCTGGTTTTCGAGATTACATTTACATCGGGTGTAAAGGGGTACTTGACAATTATTGACGCTGGTGGAAGAGAATCCGTATTGGAACTTTACAATGGGTACGTCGACACTGATAAACCCCGCGTACCTACGTTGACTACGGTACTTGGTCCTACTGGCGGACCTGGATCTCTTCGAGGGTACCTAAGGGATCCTCGAGAAAGCCCTGAAGAGACCCACGAGGTACTAAAGGAATCTATTTACATTAATGAATCTCTTAATCACCTTGTCTTTTTCTTGAATAGCCGTTCCGGGAAAGGAAACGTGTGGAAACTCCAAACTAATTTGGCTAATTGGTCTAACGATCGTGTTTACATACGTCCTGAAAACGAAACTCAGAGTATAAATACAAAGGGTAACGTCCTTGTTGTTCCAGTGATGAAGTGGTTGGACACTTTGGGTGGGGGTAAAAGTAGCAAATTCATGGTAATGGTGACACTGGGTAAAAACGACTACGATACCCAGCGTCGGACGCTGACTTTTGCTTCGAGTATTTAAACGTGTTAATATTTTACTCTTATGAAGTTTTCAAGATTCGACCGTGTGGTCATTACCAAGCGATTTACACGAAACGTGGCAACGAGAATGTATAGCGGTTACAATGGCGAAATACATGAAATTAAATCTGGTATGGCCAGAGTGAAACTCGAGGCGACCAATGTAGTTACCATTGTAGATGTCCCCTTGGACTGTCTTGTTCACAGGTGAAAGCGAAAGGGGTACTTGTGAGACCATTGTAGATGTCATTTTACAAAAAGATTTGTAAAAAGCGGAAGCGGAAGCGGAAGCGAAAGGGGTACTTGTGAGACCATTGTAGATGTCATTTTACAAAAAGATTTGTAAAAAGCGGAAGCGGAAGCGGAAGCGGAAGCGAAAGGGGTACTTGTGAGACCATTGTAGATGTCATTTTACAAAAAGCGAAAGCGGAAGCTAAACCAAGTCGTACTTGGAGAGACCCTTTTTCATTTTCGAAATGGTCTTGTTCATTGTGACAACCGAGATGCCGAATACGTTGCAAAAGTCTTTTGGTTGGACATCTAATTTGTATTTTTCAAGTACGTAAAATAGACAAGCGCTAGCTATAGACAAAGGTGTATGGTCGCATATAATGTCAAACTTTTCTAGTACAAAAACGAGTTTTTCTGTGGTTTTTAATATTTCTTCTGGAAAGCAGACATTTTCATTGTGTGTAACACAGGAAATGACGTCCATGGGTGTTTCTATAGATGTCATTTTTAGTTCCGGGACCTTTTCAGCAATTGAAAGTAGCAATTTGTTTGCTTTGGTGAGACTCTTTGTGTCCAAGTTGATCTTTTTTCCAAGGTCTAGGTAACTTTGGTAATTTTTCCCAACTTGCTTGTTAATGTAGTAAATACAATTTGTTACAATGGCGTCTTTTAGCTTTGAACGCTTTCCTTCGTTTTGGTTTTTTAAAATTTGTAACACTTTTGTTACTACAGAGACACTTGATTCGATTGTAAAGGTGTCCAGGTCAAAGTTGTCGCAGACTTGTCTAATGTAAATAGATTGTTTGTAAATCTTTTTTTCTTCTTTTGTGTATTCTAGCCATTTTACTAACCTGGGTTCTTTTTTACTACCTCGCTTTATTGCAATTTCTTGGTTAAAACTTGGCTCGCCGTAATTTACGTCATTTGTACAAATGCCGCAATTTGTACAAACAAGATCGTTTTCGGAATCTTGGTAACAGTCGCACATTAAAGACGCGTTCTTGTATTTGTGATTCAATTTTACATCAAGTTTTGTGTGAAATCAGGTTTCACATTCGGTAACGAATTTACCACCTTTGGCGACCCAAATCTTGCCTGGACGAGATTCCAGGTAATCCCAATTCGGCCCTTGAATACCCAAATGGACTTGCATTCAATGATAGCTTTAATCACTGGAGAATTAGAAAAGAGTTCTTGAACGTTGGCATCTGTCACTCTAATTTGGGTTTTATCCTTGTCGAATAATGTAAAGTCAAAATTACCATTGCGATCACGTGGAAGGCAAATCTTTACAAGACGAGGAAAGTCTTTGTTGGGTTTGAACATGTCAAAGTAAAAAGAGTCATCAGAAAAGTCTACAGAGTCGTCGGTTACGAGAACTTTGGAAAAGCGAATGACGTTCTTGAATCGTTCGTCCAAGGCGTCGTAGTTTTCTTGTTCACTTTGGTCAACGAGATTACAGTCGATACTGCAATTTGTAAAATTAGAGTAATCGCTTTTGATTTCTCTTACTGCAAATGGTACTCGGAGGGCCGTAGTAGCGATTCTAACAGGGGTACTGTCGTAGAGCATTTTAAAAGTGCGTCCTACGCGTCCAATTTGGAGTAATTCAGAAGTTGCCGTAATCAAGTTAATATCCATATCCAGGCGGTCACGGGAATTGTATTTCATTTTTTTTTCTAGTGTAACTGAAATGCCAAAATACATTGATCTCAAAAAAGAAAACTTTGACGGTGATCGAATTGTTCTTCCTGGAAGAGTCCCAGGGATGTTGTTAGCTCACGCCGAGTGGTGTGGACATTGCACGCGCTTTATGCCTACTTACGCCGAACTCGCCCGGGACCTAAAGTGCAACTTTTATCGCATTGGACACAAGGACCTTAACGAAGGAAACCTAGGAAAGACGTTAGGTATTAAGTCATTTCCTACACTTTACATTGTAGACGCTAATGGCTGTCTTGAAAAGTACAATGGCGGCCGTGAGAAAGCCGACATTCTCAAGGGGCTCTGTGCCGCCTTTCACAAAAAGTAATTTTCTTGTAATAGCGTATGTTTAACGACGACACGCAAAATTTTTTCGATTACGTAAATGAGGTCCACTGTAAAGGGCGTAATTGCATGGAAAATGCTAGTAGTGAAATAAAGGTGACATTAAAAGAAAACTTTTTGCAAGTGGTACAATCCATTTTGGATTTGTACTTAAAGTTGGGGTTAATTTACAAAGTGCCCATTTCAAAGGTTAGAATAAGACGCCCTTCTCAAATCTTCAAGGAAACATTCACAAAAAAGACTGGGTTTGTGTATTACCTTTACAATGGTAATGTGTTTAATTGGCAGAATTGTAGCGAATTGGCGGACCCTAGATTCTGGTACTTTAGAAAAGCGATTGTAGATTTGGTTATAAAAGCTGGACTACGACCTGGTGCACGTGTATTTTCGGTAGGTTCTACAAAGCTCACGAGCGATTACGATCTCACAGTTTATGCAAACCCAAAGGATACTATGGAAATCATAGAATCTTTTAATCAACAAATTCAGAGCATTTTCAACAATACAAGTTCTATCATTTTCGATACAAATTTGTACGGAAAGGGGTTTATAGAATTTACAGAGCAAAAGGGTTACAAAAAGCTACAGTGTGGGCCCAGCAAGTTTTATTACATCCCTGATAGTAAACTATTTCATAATTCGCAGGTAATCTGGACTTTGGTGAAATTGATACAATGTTCTTCAAGTGCGCTTGGAAGTACACTTTCTGGAAAAGTTTACATGCAACTAGGTGGTAGCCTAGATTTACTAGAAGCCGCCAGATCAAGACTGCAGTTTCTTCAACAGCGTGTCGTGACATATGAACAATTACTTGGTTTAGAAAACGATTTTGTGTCTTTTTACAAACAAAATGAACGTCCTTTGGCTTTGACTGATTACATTAGCATGGTAAACTTTTACGGTACAGAAACTTATTATACAAGAGGTGCTTTTATGGACACTGTCGTTAAAACTCAAATGTGCAAGGGTAAAGGTGTCAAATTGGACCCAGTAGACATCTTGTGCAGTGTCATTGAAAATGCCGCCTTCTTTTTTACACACAACGAAAAGGAAAAGTACCTAGTACGTGTCGAAAAGGGGTTGAGTAAAATGGCTGTACTTTGTCCTGAATTAATTTACTTGTGTGAAAGTTATTCTAAATTTTTGCTAGAGATAACAAAGTTGAATAACAACAGTGGCAAAATTTGCAGCCATATTGAAAATTTGTCTGTAGCAAAATGCGAAAGGTACTCTGTTTACCAAGTACTGTTAAAGGTCGTAAACAAGTTACTTGTTTGGTACAGCGACCAACGGGACCAACGGGACCAACGGGGCCTACCGACAGACTTTATTCCCGCAATGAAATTCGTTTTAAAGTAATTTGGTTACCCCAAAGTGCTATAGAAATCGAATTCTCTTTTAATGTACCACTTTTTCTTGTTTAGGCTAAGTAAACTCTTGTACAGTACAATGTACTCTGACACCGGGCACTTTTCAAATACAGTGTCAGAGTGATCTAAAATTTTAAAGTTGTAATGCTTGTCTACAATGACATTGTCTACCGTGATCAATTTGTTTGACACTGGTAAATTTTGAACAAAGGAAAATAATTCATCTACAAGTACTCTGGTAATTAAAGATTCTCTGATGCTCTTGAAACCGGTTGTGTCATAACCAAGGGTGTTTTGTTTTACGTCACACAAGTTTCCGCAAATGTCTGGTAATCTTTTGTAAACGTAAAGAGTGTACTCGCAAAGATTTTCTGACATTTCACAGTAAAGTACGCCATTTGACTCGTGCCAGTTTTTGTCAGCAGTGTACTTGTTTAAAAAAGTAGACGACACCATTGGCGTAAAAAGTAATTTGTTTTTAAACGGAGTAACGGAGTAACGTGAAAAAAGCCCCTTGCGGGGGTTTTTTTTTTTTTTTTTTTTTTTTTTTTTTTTTTTTTTTTTTTTTTTTTTTTAGATCAGGTCGTAGATTTCAGGTTCGTAAAAGCGCCCGTCAAAGTCGTCGTCGCGTGTTTCCATGTAACTTGGCTCTGGTTCAGAGATCCAACTTTCAGTGTCGGAATCAAAGCCAGTGTCAAATTCACTTAGTGCGCGACTACGCTTTAAAACAGGTTCTTCACTCGGCGCGCGTTTCAAAAAGGGCGCGTTCGGGTAGAAGGACACGGGGCTGAGGTCGGAGGTAGCACATTTCAAAACGGGCGCGTTCGGTCCGGGGTAGGAGGTAGTACGTTTTGAAACGGGCGCGTTCGGTTCGACCCCGATGTCGACGTCGTAGTCGACGTAAGGCTGGCTTGGGTAGAAGAACACGGGGCCGGGGTCGGTGCTGGCGTCGGGGTTAGCACGTTTCAAAACGGGCGCGTTCGATCCGGGGTCGGAGGTAGCCCGTTTTGAAACGGGCGTGCTCGGTACGGCGTCGTAGTCGACGTAAGGCTGGCTTGGGTAGAAGAACACGGGGTTGTAACTGGGAGATTTCATGGTAATTGCTGTTTTTTCTTTTAAATTTTCAATTTCTTTCTCGGCGCGCGGCGCGTGTAACTATTTTTCTTTTACTTCCCTTTGGTATGACAAAGCAAACCTTTACGGTAAGTAAATGCTACTCTAGTTCCGAGTCTGAAGAAAAGCCTGTTATTTCAGTATTAAAGACCATAGACCTCCGACGGTCGACAACCGACCGACGGTCCTCGCGGTCCTCGCGACCCTCGCGACCCGACCGGACGTTCGAGACCCCTGACAAAAACGTGATACTTGACAAGCCCTGGATGCTTCTTCAATTTCCAATGTTCAAGTTGTGGATTCGATATTTCAACAAGGAATCGGGTGAAATGAGAACAGGCGGTCTCCTTACCAGAGTGGACCCCAGTTTGAAATACATTGTTGTTTACAGGCCAGGATGTAAGAGATCTTGGTACGTGTCTTTGGAGCGTAATATATTATTTATCAACAAGAATTCTTTGATCAAAGAGACCAAGGTGGCTAAATTAAAGGAAAAGTTGTTTCAGTTGTACAAACAAGGCAGAATCGCGATTACCCCCGAAAAGTCGGCAAAGAAGTAAATAGACTTGTAATTTGATTTGGAGTAAGGGTCAAACCGTTCCTATTTGTGTGTCTTTGGGCTTGTAATTGCCTTTGTAAAAGCCTTGCTTGTTCGGACTGTACAGGTGTAAAAAAAGGCTGATATTCTTTTGCTCGTCTCCCTCCTATCATAACACTTGTATAGAAAAAAAGAACGAGGCCTGCGGGGTAGTTTAAAGATTTCTTGGCAAAACAAGGATGTACAAGACAAACGATATAAAGAGTTTATTCGAAGAACGAATGAATTACTTTCAAGGCAAGAAAAAGGCCAACGATTCCTTTGATTCAAAGATAAAAACCCTTAAAAAAAGTGTCTGTGAACTTGAAAAGTCAAAGAGTGTCAAGGCTGCCAATAATGACCTTGACACCGCCCAGACGAAATTGGTCAAGAAAAAGCAGGAAATAGCTGATTTAGTTCTAGAAAAGGAAATGTTTAATTCAGGGAAATCGGAACAAGAATTTATACTTTCCGTTTCAGGGATTTTACAAAAGTACCTTCTTTTAGAAAACAAGGAACGATTGTCGGAATCTGAACTGTACATTGTCAACAGAAAGAAAAGAGAACTTGCAGAAGAGTACCTTATCGCCACAGATCCAGGGTACATACGTACTAGTGTAACGTACCCGGAAGGAATACGTTGCAAGGGGTGCGATGGCGAACTTTACCTCGAGTGTGGATTTAGTATCTGCAGGGAATGCGGGGCGTGCTACAATGACGTACATGAAGCGACAGATTTAAGCTACAAGCAGCTACAGGAGATGGACACAAGTCCTCAATTTACTTATGACAAACGGACTCATCTTCAGGATTGGCTGAGAAGGTTTCAAGCAAAGGAAAATAAAGAAGTACCGGGCTTGATACTAGACAAGATTATCCTAGAAGCGCACAAGGAAAGGATACATGACCTTGGAAAACTCACTGAGCAAAAAGTCAAGAAATATCTCAAGAAACTCAATGAAAATGAATACTATGACAATGTCATTGCTATTATCAATAGGATCAATAATAGACAACCATTTACACTGTCAAAAGAAATAGAAGACAAGATTATGGAAATGTTTCAGCAAATACAAGAACCCTTTCAAAAGTACAAGAAGAAATCTCGCAAGAACATGTTGTCTTATAGTTACCTTATTAACAAATTCTTTTTGATACTTGGGCTGCCAGAATTTAGCAAGTACTTTTTCTTACTGAAAAGTCCAGAAAAGCTACGTGAACAGGACGAAACATTCAAGAAAATAGTAGACCACCTTGCCCCAATTGACAAGTCCGTTTCGTGGAAATTTTACCCAAGTTTGTGAAACTTTTTTATTTACAAAGTGTATTATGACTAAGCACGACCAACAATTAAAAAGCGGCAAGTACACACAGCAGGAAATCGACTTGTTTAATGAACACTTTGACCAATTAAAAAGCGGCAAGTACACACAGAAGAAAATCGACTTGTTTAATGACGGTAATATGTCACAATGTTTGCACTTGTCTGCAGAGTCTCTTGAAGAAATAGAAATGACACGAAAAATCTTGAAGAAAAAATGCAGTGCGTACAAGAAAAAGTATTTACAAGAGGCCGAGCCTGGCAAACGCAAGGCTTACAAACGTAAAATAAAAGAATACAAGCAAGAAATGATCGGAGGTAGAGTTAACGCCCAGGCTGTTTTGTCTGGACTTTCACAAGCAGTGAAAAAAAGCGGAGATGTCCTTGGTAAATTGATCACCAAGGAAAACATGGAAATATTGGATTCTGGTAAAAAGATTTTCAAGGACTCTGCAAAAGTTTTAGAACAAAGTTCAAGTTCGCCTGAAATGAAAAAGAACTTGGAAAAGGCACTACAAGACAAATCGATTCTGGAGTCTATCGAGAAAGCCTTGAAAGGCTTGTAAAACATTTTGTCAGTGTAATGTAGATGCGAAGTGTGATATCAGAAGTAATATTTTTTGCTAGCTTGGCGAGTATTTACTACATTCCTGAAAAGGAACGTCTTGTCATTTGGTTGATAGCATTCTTTTTATTAAGGTACTTTTTGTTTTATATTTCTCCAAAAGAGCAAAGAGAGTACCAATTAAATACCTTTGTGGGCGTCGTCACAATGGTGTCAGTGTTGCACTTTGGCTGGGACAAAGGGACACTGGCGGGTTTAGCTTACACTGGGCTGACTGCACTTACGGGAAATGTTCCCGCTAGTGATACAGTCATCACGTTTTTGTTGACTGTTTCCGGTACTCGGTTCTTGTAACCTTCCTTTTTACAAACCGTTTTGTAAAAAAAGGTACGCGGGGTGTTAAAACGAAATGTCGCAAACGGCGTCGTCGCGAACGACGTCGTCGCGAACGGCGTCGTCGCCAAGTAGGTCGTTTAAAAAGGCTTCTTGGTTTCTTGAAGAAACAAATTGTTCTTGTGCCTCGAGGTCGTTACAAAAGGTTTTAAACTTTTCTGCAAATTTTACAAGGTCTCTGACGTGAGATGTTATCAATGTCTCGTTTCTAAAGATTTTGGTTGTTTTGGTTTTGCCATTAAAGGCCTCTAATAAAAACGCCTGGTCTGTATCTGTCAAGTACATGTACATTTGGATTTGTAGATTTTCGTAATCGCGAACGCTTTTGAAAAACCCACGTACTCTATTTTTAACTTCTAGAACCATTCGAGTACCGTTTTTTACAAGAGTTCCATCTAGTCTCCCTCCGATAAAGACGTCTTTTGCGATTTCCTTTGAAATGTAGTCTTGAGAAGTATCTACAGAGACGTCTAGTTTCTTTTCAAAGGACTTTATCGCCGCAAGTTCGCCTGCACACCCGTAGGTGACATTTACAGCTTGTTGGAGGACCCTTTGTTGCTCTGGGAATTTTTCTACAATGGCCTTTTTACTAGCTACCGAAATAGATTGGTCAAATAATACTTTAGCGTCTTGTTTTCCTACAACGTTTTCTACTTTATCTTGTGGGCTTGTAAATAACCCCTTTGATTCTTTGATTACCGTTTCCACAAAGGCGTTTTTTTTGAAACTTTGCGCAATCGAAATCGCTTTTTCATTGTACTCTGCGTCCGTAATGGTTTTTTTCTCAAACGCGGTTTCGATGTCTTTTTGCTGGGAAACGAGATCCGCTTTTTGTTCAGTGTTCCTAGATTCTCTTTCATGTAACCTAGCGTGCGCGTTAGCGTAACCGATTTTATCAAATGTTTTCCAAAGTCTGACAAAAGGACTAACACAGTCATAAGGATTCATTCCTATAAAAGACGCTAGTTGGCTCACGTTGAGAAAAAGTTTCATGCGATTACCTTTTTACTAATTGATTCAGTTTTACCGGTACTCGAAAACGACCTTGGCGTCTGGGAATTTGCTTTTTAGTTCTTTTTTCTTGAGGGTCAATTTAGAGTCTCTTGCATTGTTCCCCCAATCAATGTAAATATGTCGCCCAGGAACCTTGTCAACACGGTACCCCTTTGACGTGAGCTTTTTTATGATGTACATTGTGCACAATTCCGCATTGTAATTGATTACACCAACAAGGAATTCTGGGATTTTGAATACAACGTATGTCTTGGAGTTGTCATTGGCGTGTTTTATTTCCGAATTGCATTTTTCTAGAACGAGTTTGTAATAAATTTTTCTTTGTCTGTAAATTTCCGCCTGAGAATCCCTCAAAATTTTGATGTCGTGAGGCGCCATACGGATTCACAAGAAAATTAGTTTTGCAACCACATTTGGGGGTTTTGAGTAAAAAGACCTGTTACGTCCGCGACGACTTTTTCGATTGAGTGAACGTTATTGAACCCGCTAGCAATGACATTACCGCTTTGGAAAATGAGAAAGGTGACATTGTCACATACACAATTCAGGGCACATTCGTGGGGTCCATTTGAAAGTGGGTTAATTTTGTAAATCAACTTTACACCAGAGTACTTTTCGGGTTTGAATTCAACTGTGTAACCATGCGACGACAAAAATTCAAAGAGTCTCTTTCTGGAAATGGGCCGTTCGAGGGTAAAGTAAATGTTGATACAGTTTACCTTACAAGTCGTACCTGTTAGTACCCCCTTGACAAGGTCCTTTTTGTAAACTCCAGGGAGTCGCTCCGGAACCGGGTTTATTTCATACACGCGTTTCCCGATTACACTCGTTTCTTTTCCCATGTGGTAAATGAGAGAGTAGTCAAAGGCTTCGTCTGTGTAAACGTTCTTGTCAAAAACGATACATGAATTCTTTTTGTACAATTTTGATTTGTTTTTGAGCAACTTTATCACCAAGTACCCTACGGGTTGTCCATGTTGATTACACAACTTTTTTTTACGTAAGCCCTTTGCCGAAACAAAGAAGCCGGTGTGAGCGTCGAGAGTGTAAGTAGAACCGTTTATACAAAAAAGCCCGTTTTCCATTTTATACCCAATGACACCGGATTCGCCGTAAATGTTGTCATCAATGTCCCTGGTAATACCATTATCGGTAAATACTTTTACATTCGTTTCCCCTGTGACACTTGACAGCTTCTTGTACAGGTCAGACATCAACTTTGGTAGTTCGTCTGGGTCCCTTAATCCCGTGACATGAATGCTGCCATTAGCAAAGAGTTTAACATTGCGTCCCGGAGCTACAACGAGTGAAATTTGATTGTAAAAGGAATTGTGATTGACACTGGACTCTTTTTTTGTTTTGGACTTTTTGTAAACAGACGTAGTGTAAACACCTTTTAAAACGGTTTCGTTCTTTACAACTCCTTTTATACCAAGAATACTTTCGTCAAGTTCAATGTAATTGATACAATTGTGCAAGTCAAATTGGACACCGGAGTACTTGCCACTCATTGTAATAGTGGAAATCTTATACATCTAATTAAACTACACCCATTGTTATTTTCAACATTTTTTTCCAAAGTAATGTAAATGTCAATATACAATTATCAATTTGCACCAGTGTACGACGTTCATCCAAAGTGTCTAGAGACAGGTAACGCGTGGAATTACAAGTCTTATGTCGGAGGCGTTCCATTGTCCAGTGTAGACACAGACAGTTGGTTAAAAGGACTTCCTGAAAGTGTCCCTGGAAAGCTTTCAAGAGGGGTATGTGACAACTTGATACCGCCCATTTCCACTAGGATTCACAAGTCGTGCAATGTAAAAAGTACCAACCCAAGACATCTTGAAATCGCCAGTGTTTTACCAGTGCACTTTGAGAAAGCTAGGCTATTTTCTTTGCCGTCTAGACTGCACGCAAGAGATAGTTTAATCTCGAAGAGGGCGATGTAAATTTACATTTTCGAGGGTACAGTTCCAGGAACAAGTTGTGTGATTCTAAAAAGGAAAGCTGGTTGACTAGCCAGAGTGGTCGTTCCCGAATTTCCGAAATCAAAGGCGTTGCCAGAGACGTCTTTGATTTTAATTGTGAATCTAAAAATGTCTTTTGGGGTTCTAAAGTGTACAATGTCGTTTTCGTTACCAGTGTTATTTACAAATGCAGTTGTACCAGTGGGCAACATTGCAAAGCCTTCTGACCCATTATTTTCAAAGGTGTCGTCATTTAATTCCTTGACATCTAAAATTAGATAAGGTTCATCAGAGACATTATTTTGATTAGGGACGATACTTTTCAAGAGTTCCACAGATGTCACTAGTTTAAGTTCATTTTGAAGGTGTATGACAAAGTCTGAGGAGCTTGGGTAAGCTACCGTGTCGCGCTGCGCAGAAGATACAAAGAGTCTGGAAACAATTTTCATAATGGATTAAGTAATTTGTTTTTAAACAATGGTGAATCTGTCGATGCCGTGAAACCACAGTTTTCCGGTACCAGGAGCCCATCCTTTAAAGTCTGACTCTATCGTCGTAAGGACTTGAAAGGGACAATTGGTTGCTATTTGTTCAATGTAATTCGAAACGTCGAGGGTCCCAGAGTAGTACCAATGAAGGAATCCTATATTGTAGCTCTTTGTAGGGATCTTTAAAAAGCAAAAGTAGGCATCCTCGAATACGTACTCGTAAAAAGCGTCTTGGGATTGTAAAAAATCCAAGTCTGGGATTGTCACGAGTTCGGTTGTGCCAAATCTTTTTCTAAATTGATTGAGACTTGCAACGATTTCGCTATTGGATTTTTTTACAGAACGGTACGGTGCTGCGCCCCGTGGCGTAACAGGATAATGGTACAATATTTTCTGTGTACCAGAGTCTAGAAAACTGGACGTAAAACAAATGGGCTCTTTACAAAGCAATTCTGCGACTTTTTTAAGCTTCCTTGTGATACCTTGTCCGCGAAAAGATTTATGTACACATAAAAAGTTCAAACAAGAACCTTCAAGTGAATTTGACAACGGTACCTTTGTTACACCAAATAAACCCACAAGGTTACCTTTTACGTACGCGTATGTAACTTTTCCGTCTTTTTTAAAAAATATTTCAAGAAGTGACGTAGTGTAAACGAGACTGTGATCCTCTTTGCCTCCCAGGTCGTAATGGTTATTTAAGAAACAAGTCACCCTTTCTTTGTCTGTAAATGCCCAAGGGATGACCTCTATTTCCATTTAGATTACTTTAAAAAAAAGTTTCAAAAAGTACCCGCTCAAATCCAGACTTTTTTTTAAAAGTGTAAAACAATGGCGCACCAAACAGAATTCCAACAAGTCACCCTTTCCTTTCCAGATAAAGTAGCTGTTTTACTTGAGACAAACAGTAATGTGATGACACTAGAAAAGAAAAAGTACTTGGTACCAGATGGTCTTTCTGTGCAGCATTTTTCTAATGTCGTCAAAAAGTACATCAAAGGGCTGAGTCCAGAAGACGAACTCGTATTTTACTGCGAAGGCGTAGACATAACAAATGGTCACATTTCAAAAGGGTCTACGCCATTGACAATTGTCGTTTCAAGGGTGACACTTTACAAGAAAATCCTTGCTAAAATTGGTTTCAATGTATTCTAAATTCTCTTCGTGACTTGAACGCCGCGAGTACCTGTGGTATTTGTACTTTTGGGAAGTGGTAAGGGGACAGGTTGGGTGTCAATGTTGCCGAGGTAATATTTGTAATTGTAAACTTTTTCTGAAATTTCGTCCTTGATACTTTCAACTGTTATTTCATTTAAGCGTCTTGTTTCATCTGTCAGGGCTTTTTTGATAAAGTCTTTTTTCTCTCTAGAGTCTGTATGTTTTATGTACTCTGGGTGCCGGGCGTTGTCTTTGAAAACGGATTGCATCAAGATCAACAATCGTGTACGGTCTTGGTTGTCAATTGTCTCTGATGTAATCTGGTAAACCTTGTACCGAAGTAGATTTTGAATACTTGCAATATTTTGCTCTGTAAAGAAAATGTTTGTCAATGGAGTGTCTCCATACAGTTGTTTTACCATGTTAAACCGTGTCATAATACAACTCGTGAAATAAAAAATAAAAAGTAATTGTATGTTCAAACACGCTTTGGTAGTATTTTTGATTTTGTTGTATTACGTCGTTTCTCCTAGTGTAACGTTTGACACACAAGGGTCCTCGCTTCCGTTTGGGACAGGGGAAGGAAAGACCCTTTTTACCTTTCCTGTCATCATTGCGTTTATAGCTGTCGCTGTGCGGCGGGTGTACCGAGCGTAAGCGAGCGTCCCGAGCGTCCCGAGCGTCCCGAGCGTCCCGAGCGTCCCGAGCGTCCCGAGCGTCCCGAGCGTCCTTTTTTACAAAAAGTTTTGTAAAAAGTTTTTAACAAGTCTTTTAAGCAAGAGCGTCTAACAAGTTTCTAAAGTCTGAATTTACAAATGTAAACCCGGATTCCAAGACTGTTTCGGGAATTGGAACGGAATTTAGCTCCATTGTACAACGTTTCTTGTTTGCCTTAGCGACGAGTTCTTGTAGAACTATCTTTTTGGTTACCTTAATTCCCTTTTGATATTCGATTCTGTCCTGATTGTCTTGAATAAATTTGTGCAATTCACTGTGTCGCGTGTACCAAACTTTTTCTACTAACCAGTAAATCCATTTTAACAAGTCCATGATTGTTTGTGTTACGCCGCGGTAGTTTTACTCAATTTTTTTGTAGACTTGAATTATGAATAATATCAAAGATAAAGTAAAAACGCTTATTTACATTCAAAAAGAAATAAAGGAATTGAGTGCCGAGGTCAAGGAAAAAAGAACCAGGGTAAAGGATCTCGAAGTAGAAATCCAAGAGTACATGGAAAAAGAAAATTTGGACAAGATTTCTGTCGACGCTGGGGAAATTACCTTATATGACAGAAAGTCGAGTCAAAAATTCAAAAAAGAATCCATCAAAGGAAAACTACAGGGGGTAGTAGAACCTTGCAAAATCGATTCTGTAGTAGACTCTATCATTGACAACAAGGACTTTGTCCTTGAACAAAAATTAAAGACAAAAATTAATCCTTAATTGGCCTTAGAAGTCACCTTTTTGTAACGGGATTCCATAAGCAACTTTGAGACAGTCTTGTTTACATCTACTTGCCCGGGTATAGCGGTTTTTAACCACGTGCCGTAATTGACAATCAAGTTTATAAGAGTGAATTCGTTTTTACCAAATGGGTAATAGCGCAAGACTACGGTCTTGAACAGTTTTGGAGAAACTCCTACTTGTTCCAATTTTCTACACGTGTCTTTACCATCTAAAAATAACAGTAGGCTTTCCTTTTCGGCTTTTAACGAGTCTCTTTTTCTTTGCTCGGTGGCGTTTTTAGCCCCCATGAGTTCATAGACTTTCATGACGCTTTTTGCAATACTTTTCTTGGCTGGGCTTTTTGATTTTAAATTCTTGTACAATAGTTCTTTCATATCTTACATTTGTAAAAAAATATTTGACCAAGGGGGTCGTTCGTACGTAAAGCAAATTTAATTTTATTAGCAACTTTATGACGATAAAGGAAAAGGTTAATATCAAAAACAACTTGATAGACACTCTTGCGAATGTTATTTCAAATAGCGCGTTTTCATTTCTAGAACATTGCAAAGGTTTTAGCACAAAGGAATTTCAAAGAGCGTTGAAAAAGGTCCCCTTTTGGGAACCCGAAACAAAACAAAAGTATTTTGATAAATTTTACGGTACTGCTGGTATTGCCCTTTCTGAAATCGTTAGTATCAACGCAAGTATTCTCGCAAGTATAAAATGCGATGTGTCTTTTGAGAGTCCTGAAGAAATAGACTTTTGGTTTGAGTGTTTAAAGTCGATTTCCAAGGAAGCTTATTACAAGGCAATGAAAAAGGAAACCGTTTCAGAAGAAAGTTGCAAATCCGTTGTCAAGAAGCTTATCGAAAATGTGTGTTGTAGTGTAAAGGTAAACTACGACAGTCAAGACGACATATCATTTTCTTTCAATAACGTTTCACGTGAAGACGTCCCGTCTGTACCGCGCGGAACGCTTTCTGATTCGTTTGATTCAAAGGACATCGAGAACGAATACTATGACCCCGTGTTTCCAGAAAAGGTTGTTCGAATTTAACAGACAAGGCAAAGGGGGGGGGGATAGTCACTCTTTTTTACAAAATGTTTTGTAAAAAGGGACAAGGGGGAAGTTCACGTGGACAACATCTGTACAATTTGGGTCGACTTTTCTCGTTCGTATTCTAATTTTTGCTTGTACTTGAGAGACACATTGAGTTCTTGTTTTAATTTGGAAACCTTTTCTTCAATGTCCTTGATGTTTTCATTGTGTAGGTCAATAAATCTTTTTGTATTTTTAAAGAATTTTCTGTGAATAAACAGTATTTCCGTGTTATCCAAACCCGTCTTGCATCTAGGACAATTTTGACTTTGGAAAAAGTTTTCATCTAGTGTACTTGCGGCCTTGGCGTTGCCATGATGAAGCGCCGCGAGACAGTTGATGTGAAATATGTGATTACAGTCGAGGATAATGTAATTGTTTTCATCTTCTTCAAAGCACATTTCACAACACAACCCAGAAGGCGAACTGCCGCGCCCTGTGACACAAGGCGAGTTCCTTACATCTCCAAAGTTGTCTTTGGAAATCCGATTGTCTTGAGGAGCGTCAGATAACTTTTGTTTGAGAATTTCTAGTTGGACAGTGTCCAAGTTGTAACTTGTACTCCTAGGTAGCATACCCGTACCTTGTACCAAAGTAAAATCAATTTTTACAGGTGTACTTGAGAGTCAATTGTCATTCCACAGTACTCCCTTGGCGAAGCATTGTAGTCTTCAATGGTGTAAATACCACACTCTACTGCTTTTTTCACCAGGAATTTAAAGTTTTCTGTAAATTCAGGGCCGTGTCCTGTAATAGGTACACCATTGTCGCTGTAATTACAAAGGTGAGCAAGTTCATGAAGGAAAACGTAAACGAGTAAATTGATGTCGTAAAACCCATTGTCAGACCGTGTACAGACGTGAATGTACTTTTTATTGACTGTAAAGGTTGTGAGATTACTTGAAGTCGCAGCTTCCGAGATAATGTTAGCATCCCACCGCCTTTTTAGACAATTCAAAAAGGCGGTTTCTTGTTGGTTTTGTCCACAGTTCAACAACTTTGTAATACGGGTATTTATTTCTGCAAGGATATTTGCTGTTTCTTGTTCTATTTCTGGACTCGACGCATTTCTGATAATATAACTATTACCATCCTTGGCGACAACGTGTTTGGCAAAGGGATTGGCGAAAACGGCGACCGCGACGGCCACCGCTACGACGACGGCGACGGCTAAAGTGTAAATTAATTTGTCCATGTGTTTACTGGTGATTTTTTTTTTTTGTACTTTTTTACAAATGTTTGTAAAAAAGGGCCGTTCGGTCAATGTGCTTCGCACACTGGACATTTTGGCTTGTAAATCTTTTCTACAATCAAGACGTCTATTTTTTTTGTACTTTTTTACAAATGTTTGTAAAAAAGGGCCGTTCGGTCAATGTGCTTCGCACACTGGACATTTTGGCTTGTAAATCTTTTCTATTGTTTTCAAGACGTCTATTTTTTTATCAGAGAGCAATTCTCGGACGTATTCTCTATTTGATAACCCTGGGGCAATTTGATCTTTCAATTCAGCATTAATCTTACAGCTACTATGATAATTTGTAAAATTTCTACCATCTTCCATCGCGTAAAGCATTGTTTACATTACACTACATAAAAAATTTCTACCGTGTTCCATCGTGTAACACGTTGTACGAAATAAAAAATTTCTACCGTGTTCCATTCCGGTTGCTCCTACACCTGGGGTGGTTCTACCGGTCGCTGCGGTCGTTGTAAGTTAAATCAATTCCGGTTGCTCCGACACCTGGGGTGGTTCTACCGGTCGCGGTTCTACCGGTCGCGGTCGCGGTCGCGGTAACAAATTCTTTATTTCGTACAATGCGTACAAGATCCGTTCCGTGTTATCACATTGGACGTAAATGCCAATTGATAAAAATATTACAATAAAGATTGTTGAAATAACAGACATTGTAATACTTTTGTAAAAAAGTTTTTAACGCGAGGCGCGGTTACGGTAATTGCGCACCAAATGAAACTTGAAATTAAACTTCAACAGGTCGCTGTTTACTTTTTCAAGAACCTCTTTTTTGGCCGTGTCGTATGGTCTCAATAGAAATTTACATTCCTCAAATGTGAACCATCCAATGTTGCTCACTTCGGCTATTTGGTCCTTGTTGAGGTAATCGACACTTGGAGGCGGCGCAGTCCGTTTCATTTTAGCAATGTAATAGTTGTGTCGGTAACAAATTCCATTTGTCCCTTTAAACAATTCAGTGACAGTGCCGTAATCACGGAGGTAATTGTAATTGCAACTAGAGTACCCGGTTTCTTCGCAAAATTCGCGTTCTGCGCATGCCAAATTGGTTTCCTTCATATTTCGGCGCCCCTTTGGGAATCCAAATTCGTTAAAGGTGTAATTCGTTTCAACCGTGTCAATTACTTTTTTTAGATCGAGCTTTTCGAATTGTTCTTTCGCTCTGGCGTATTCGTTTCTAAAACACTTTGAATTGTGATTGACCCAAAGTTGCGACCAAATCTTTTCAAATGGGGTCTTGAGTAACGTTTCCTTTTCTTTTGCTGTCATCTCTGATACGAAAATGGCGATTTTAGAATACCTGTCTTCTTCAGTGTATTTTGCACGAACAAAATCAATGTACCCCATTGTATCCTTTCTTTGGATCATCAAGTATTTCAACTTGGGATACTCTTGGGACTCTGTACTTTTACTAATCTTGGTCAGATAAACATTCTTGTCAAATCGTTCTTCCCTGGGACAATTGACTACCTTGAACACGATTATACCAAATGACGTAATTGGTTGAGGGCATTCTTTTACAATGTGTCCTTTTTCTCCGCAATTTGCACAAAAGATATTTCTGTAAATGTTCTTTTCTGTGGTTTCCATTGGTAAATTGAACCCAAGTTAAAATACAGTTTTTTTTTTTTTTTTTTTTTGTTTTTGTTTTTTTTTTTTTTTTTTTGGTGGTTGGGGTTG